>Ga0129308_1002646_pt1 | contig 14588 bp, 12 predicted proteins | sample L827metagenome_FD_94440 | JGI IMG/M metagenome (GOLD analysis project Ga0129308, IMG submission 94440) | Ring-tailed lemur group fecal microbial communities from Wisconsin, USA - L827 metagenome | ecosystem: Host-associated > Mammals > Digestive system > Large intestine > Fecal | place: USA...
AGAGGTTCATCAGAACCATCCACAGAATTCTTTTCATGCAAAAACCTCCTGAACGATCTCAAAATTCTTCGACAGCCGCAGCAGCGTCAGCCGCCGTCTCACATACGGGCAGAGCCGCAGCGTCAGGTCTTTGAGCTCCGGGTTCATCCCGATCTCCTCCATAGAGGTCACACAGCCTGCCTCGTGCAGCTTCCTGCGCATCTCCTCTGCATCCGGCAGCTTCACAAGCTCCCCGGCGATCAGCGGAAGCTTCGCCGAGAGCTCCTCCAGGTCCAGATCCTCCATCAGATTCGGATCATTCTCCTCGAGCGCATCCTCATACTTGCCCTTCGCGCCAAACGTATCGAGCAAAAGCTGTGTCTCGTACGCACGGCCGTCAATCACACGGCAGCGGCCTTCCTCGATCGCGCGCCTGATTTTTTCGTAATACTCCAGACAGAATACAAGGCCGACCGAAACCTTTTCACCGTGCAGCGCATCAACAGGATCATTGATGATCCCCATCTCCCAGAGGTGGGAAACATGATGCTCCGCGCCGGACGCCGGACGTGAATTGCCGATCATCTGCATCGCCAGTCCGGACAGAATCAGCGCATACATAAGCTGCTCCATGCACGACGGCTCGCCGCGCCTGATATCCTCAAGCGTTCCCTCCACCTCGCGCACCGCTTCCATCTCGAGGTCGTGGATGGTCTGGCAGAAATACTCTCCGGTCAGGACATGGCAGATGCGCCAGTCGCACAGCGCCGTATATTTCCCCATCAGATCAGAGATGCCGGACGCCGTCAGACGGAACGGAGCTTTGCCGAAAATATCCGTATCCGCAAGCACGCACATCGGCGCAACTGCGGGAAGTGTCTTCTTCATCCCGTGCCACGTCATCGCCGCAACCGTCGAGACGAAACCGTCCACGCTCGCCGCCGTCGGAACGGAGATGAACTGCAGTCCCCTTTTGTATGCCGTGTAGCGCGTCAGATCATGGATCGTTCCGGCGCCGACCGCAACCAGAAGATCCGCGTCACTGCTCAGAATCCCGTCAAGAATTTCGACGTACACGTCATTCGCGTGGATGTCCTCTCCCTCCACCTGCGCAACCTCATATTTTTCAAAATACGCTGCCATCACCGGCTCCGCCGCCGCGCGCGTATTCCTGTCACAGACAATCACCGGGTGACGGTAGCCCTCAAGCATCCGTCCAAGCTGCGCCGTCGCGCCTGCCTCAATAAAAATCTCTTTCACCGTAATGCTGTGCTCCCGCCCGCAGTCGCACATTCCCATAAAACGCTGTAAATCTACCTTCACAATACTACCTCCATCCCGGCATCTGCCTGTCTCATCCTTAATTTATACCGCTGTGGCTCACCAGCTCCAGCAGCTCGCCAAAGCTCCCAATCGCCGCATCCTTATGATCCGTCTCGCCAAAGCCATACTCCGCAAACACGAACGGCACTCCCGCCCCACGCGACGCGTCACAGTCTCCCTGCGTATCCCCGACGTAAACAGGGTGCTTCAGCCCATTGCGCTCCACGAGCAGCCGGATATTCTCATCCTTATTTTTCCCCGTATTTCCATAGCATTCAATATCCGTCACAAAAGGTCCGAGCCCCGTCTTTTCAAGAAACAGCTCGATATAGCCTGCCTGGCAGTTGCTCACGATAAAGACCGGCACGATCTTCGACAGTTCCTGTACCGTCTCCTGCACACCGGGATAACAGATTCTGCACTCGTCGTCCACCAGCGCCTGATGCTCATATTCGCAGCAGATATCCATGATCTCGTAGCGCTTCTGCGGCGCAAGCTCCGGCAGCAGATTGTCCGCGATCACCGACATCGTCTTGCCGAACAGCTTCTTCAGCATATTGCTTGTCACCAGAAGGTCACCGCCTCCTCCGTCGCGCACCGCCGCAGTCCATGCCCCTGCCACAATCCCTGTAGAATCCCACAGCGTACCGTCCACATCAAGTATCACTCCGTCAATTTTTGCCATATCGTCCTCCTGTGGTCTGTTCCCGGGCAGCCGTCATCACGCAGCGATGAAACGCGGTTCCCGGCTCACTGTTTCTGCACAATGTTACAGTTCAGCCAGGGCCGGACTGTAGCTGCACAATTTCCGCATTCATCATAACATGGATGCAAAAAATGTCAATACCGGGAAAGGATGATACAATTGTGATACAAATATGTGCAAAATCAGATACACTCCTTTTCTATAATCTCTTTTGTAATCGATAAAAAATCACTGAAACATTTATTTGGATGTGACAGGACAGAAAGGCAGGATGGATCAGATGCACACACATAGGAACATACAAAGAAATAGAATCATACAGGAAAAAGCCAGGGCAAAAAACAGGTGGACCATGCTTCTGGGCGCGGCGGCGGCCTGCTGCCTGATTGCAAGGCTGCCGGATGTCCTGATGCCGGCTGCCGGAGAAATTGCGGCAAATTCCAGAAGAAGCGCGCAGAAAACCGCTGCCAGAAAGGTAGTGACCGAAAGCGCGGCAACCCCGGCGGTTGAAGACGCCGACGAGCTTCGGTCAAGCGATGCCTGGCAGGACATTTTTGCGCAGGAAGACCTCTATCCGACAGCGCTGATCCAGGATCTGGAGCGGAACCCTGAGATGCTCGACTTCGTATCGGGCTATCTGACAGCCATGCCGGAGGCGACAGGCGGACTGACAGAGTCGGAGCTGCAGGAGGACTGCCCGCTGCTGATCCAGTGGGACGAACGATGGGGATATGCCCCGTACGGACAGAGCAATATCGGCATCTCCGGCTGCGGGCCCGCCTGCCTCTCTATGGTACTTTTCAGCCTGACGCGCGATCCCGGCCTGACGCCGGATGCACTCGCAGAGCTGGCTATGGACGAGGGCTATTATGTCAGCGGAAGCGGAACCGCCTGGTCATTTCTGACGGAGGTTGCGCCGAGGTACGGCGTGATGCCGCTGCAGCACGACATCTGGACGGAGGACATGATGAAGCAGTATCTGGAGGATGGAAAGCTGCTCATTCTGTCTATGGGGCCGGGCGATTTCACGGACGAAGGGCATTTCATCGTCGTGCACGGATATGAGGACGGAAAACTGCTGATCAATGATCCGTTCAGCTATGCGAACAGCAGCAAGGCGTGGGAGTACAGCACCATCGAAGACCAGTGCAGGCAGATGTGGGCCTACGAAGCTTCCGGAGGATTCCCGCGCTGATAAAAACAGGCGGGCGTTTCCGCCTGCCTGCTTTTCTGAATGCTTATCCCAAACCAGCTATTTGCGTTCCCGCAGACCTTGCATGATACTGTTCACGACCTTGCCGGCCGCTCACAGCAACACGCTTCGCGATGCGCACAAAGCCCTGGCTGTCACTCCTCAAACACAATTTCTCTGTGATACGTGCTGTTCTCCTCGAGCAGATCCTTCAGAGTCTTCCCGTCCTCGTTCGTCTCATGCGTGTCGAAATAATCGCCCTTCAGACCTTTGACACTCTGCTCAAACGCGTCCCACGGCAGATAGTAAAGATCGACCTTTGACATATCGTGCCCATCAATGGCGTACATATCCGTGCTGCCTCCGTGTGTTCCGTTCGAGAGACGTTTGCCCTGCGCGTCGATTGCCTGGAGGATTCCATCCTCACCAACCGGATATACGACGTCGGCCGACAGCTCGAACGGTGTGAGCGTCACAGATTTCACATGGACAGAGCCGTCGTCCGCCGAGTCCCCGTCTACCTGAACCACCTTCGTGCGCTCACGGTCTACCGTCACATCAAGGTCAAAGGTGAACGGGCCGTCAAACCAGATATGATGATACTGGTTCGGGTAATCATTATAATCCGGGACCTTGGCGTACAGATCCTGCATATAAGCATGCCACTCCTCATCCGACATCGCCATAAGATCCTCTTCTGTCGGATTCTCAAGACCTAATACATCATGAATGGAGAGCGGAGCTGCCTTCTCGCCGACAATCTGGTCAAAGGTGAACTGCACATGGAACTGATCCGGCAGCATGGTCCGCGTCAGCAGTGCATTAAGCTTCTCCTGATTTGCATCTGTCATCACATCAGCGCCCTCTGCTTCCATACGCTCCAGCTCCGCATCGTACGCAGAGTAATCGGTTGTCGCTTCGGCAAGATCCAGCCTGTAAATCCCGATGAACGTATTTTCATCGATCAGCTTCCCGTAAACATCGCCGCCGGCCAGTCCCGGAACGCTTTTTTCCATAAAGTCAAGCTGTACGTCTCCTGTCAAAAACAGGCTTGCTTCCCCCTCATACACCGCCAGCTCCGTCATTGGCTCCTCACTTTGCACCTGCATCGTCAGATACAGGGACAGATCGTTGCAATATACCTCCGAGAGCGTTACGGTCAGGCCGTCTGACGTCTGCGTGTATTTCGCATCCGCCGCCTGCGTCGCGGAGCTCTGTGTACCGTCCGCATCTTCCGCCTGCGTCCCTGAATCCGCCGTACCGAAGTCCTGTCCGTCCGCCGCCTGTATCCCGGATGCTCCCGTGCCAGAGTCCTGTCCGTCCGCCGTCTGCACTCCGCCTGCCGCGCTGCTTCCGTCTCCCTGCGCACTATCCACCGCGCCGCTTCCGTCTTCCGGTGCGCCATCTGCCGCGCTGCTTCCGTCTCCCTGCGCACTGTTCACCGCGGCGCTTCCGTCTTCCTGTACACCGTCTCCCGCGCCGCTTCCGTCTGCTCCCGCCGCACCGCCTACAGCCGTTCCATCCTCCTCCGTCAGCACAGTCGCGACCTCGCTGAAATTGCCCGGATACGGCGCCGTCTCTCCGATATCTTCAAAAATATGTCCGATCACCGGCAGCTTCGCCGCAATCGCCGGATTGCTGACACAGAATACTCCCGCTGCAAACACTGCCGCTGCCGTACCTGCCGCCGTGTACAGGCCCGTACGGCGGCGCCTGCGCTTCACCCTGCCCGTGCGAATCTGATTGTACACATCGCCGAGCCGCTGTTCCACCTGCTCCGATACCTCCATCTCCTGTCCCAGAACCTCTCTGAGCTCGTTCTCTGTATAATTGCGCATATAACTCCTCCTGCCTGAATCAATTTTAAAATGAATCGTGTTCTTACGGCCTCAGCAGCAAATGCCTCGTCCCGTGAACCATTCGATCAAAGCCGCCATTCATATACTGTACACCAGGGTTCTCCTCAGCTCTCCCCGTATGCGCCGCAGCCTGCTCCGGACCGTATTCTCATTGACCGCAAGAATCTGTGCGATCTCGCGCGTTGTAAACTGCTCCCCATAATACAGAAGCACGATCGCCCGGCTGTCTTCCGGGATCGAGGCCAGCATCTCCCGAAATTCTACATCAGCAAACCCTTCCCCCGCTCCTGCTGTCTCCGGCACAGCCTCGACCATCTCATAACGTCCGTTGTCGCGAATCATCCGATTACACGTATTGATCAGGATCCGCATCAGCCAGGTGCGGAAATACTGCGGATTCTTCAGCTCTCCGATATGTTCATACGCTGCAAGCACCGCCTCGCTGATCGCATCCGCCACATCCGCCTCGCCCGCGAAAAACCCCTTCGCGATCCTGTACATGCCGCCCTTACACTGTTCAATCAGCGACACAAATGCATCGGGATCTCCCCGCTGTGCTTTTTTCACTAAACTATGCATACATCAACCTCCCTGAGTACCGGCCGGTTCTCTGTTTTTGTCTTACACTCATTAGATGCATGGCAGTGCGTATTTTGGTGCAGAAATTTTAAATATGCGCAAATTTTCTGTCACAGGTCCCATAACGCAAAAAGGCTGCGGCAGCTAATCCTGAAAAGATGCTGCCGCAGCCTCTGCGATCTGATTTAATTCCCCGACACGGCTGTCGCGTAAAGCGAACCGTTCGGAAGTGTATTCGAATAATCGACCGTAGCCGAAATGTACAGTCCCTCCTGAATGCCGTCTACCGTCGAGAGAGAAGCATCCGAATAATTGATCGAATAGACGTTGCCGTCGTCGCCCTGCACGGTCAGCGTATCCATTGTCGCGCCCGTAACCGTTCCGGTAATCGTACCCGTCCCGGTATTCGGAGCGGTTGAACCGCCACTACCGCCGCTGCCGTTGCCGCCCGAGGAATCACCGCCGCCTGACGGCGCATTCGGGCTGATGTATGACTTGGAAACGTAGCAGACCACGCCACCAACATCGGCCACATACCAGTTGTCCGTCTCGCCGATAATATTGACCGCCGCACCATTCGGCAGACTGCCGACCTGATCGCTCTCTGTGCCCGGCTTCGCGCGAAGGTTCACGTCCGTGGTCGCATAGTACGTGTAGCTTGTCCCGTAGTCCGTGTAGCTGTTGATCTCGGCATCCACCTTCGTCGAACTCGACACGCTGGTGTCAGAGCCGTTCTGATTCTCCGGATCTGTCTGGGATGCCGTCTGGCTCGTCGGCTGGTTCACAAGGAACGCCTTACTGATATAACCGACGTGACCGTTGACATTGACCTTGAACCACTGCGGCGTCTCACCGGTTACCGTCACGGAATCCCCCTTGTTCAGGGAGCCGATGATATTGTCATTCGATTCTGTAGAGGGCTGCAGGCGGATATTGACCGTGTCATTCGCGTAGAGCGTCGCGCTCGTCCCGTAATCCGTCAGATTCTTAAGCTCTCCGTCAACACCGCTCTCACTCTGCACGCCGGTCTTGTTCACCACATCACCCGGCACCGTACTGAATACGGAATTGCCCAGAACCGTAAAGCTCTCAACCGCCTTTTTGACCGCATCGAACAGTACCTTATTGTCGTCCGTGACCGTACCCGTGATCACGTACGCCTCCTCCTTTGCGATAATACCGTATGTGATGGAATAAGCCCACATTCCGGTTCCGTTGTACTTCACAACATACTCATACGTGTTGAGCGTATCTGTGCTCAGCTTCTCAAACTCTGCAATCTCAAATGCATTCGGCTCGGAATACTGTCTCGTCAGGCTCTCCCTGAGCGCATCCTCAGACTCTGAAACGGATATATTTCTCATAGAGGACGTATCATCCGCATGGACGATGCTGATCATCGCCGCTGCCCCTGATGAAAATACGCGCATCTCGTCCGCATCCTGCGTCACCTTCCATGTGCTGTCGGGAAGCGTAATCCTGATACTATTGTCCTGTGACGTATAGCCAATCTCTGTCTCCACCTCAGTCTCGGATTCCGTCTCTGACTCACTCTCTGTCTCCGTGGGCGTCTCTGACTGTGTCTCTGTCTCCGTCTCTTTCACATCCGTCTTCTTCAGGGCATCGCACCCTGTCGTTACGCAAGCGACGGCCAGTGACATTGTCACAGTGAGCAACAGCGCCCTCAGCCTTCTGTTTATCATGTCACACCCTCCAATCTTTACTGAAAACCTCCAAATTGTGACTCATTTACTCTCCCCTGATCCGGGATATTCTTCTGTACCATAAAAAACAGGTATTGAGTCAATACCATTATGTACATCATACCACGCATCGGCAAGTTTAGCAAGTCACACAATGATAATTCACAATTCTGTAAAGACTTTTTAATCAGAGTTCATACTGATCACCAGACGAGAAGTACACCGGGCCACCCGAAAGTTCCGTACCGCTCGTCAACAAGTACTAAGATACCAGAAGGCCTGCGCATCTGCCGCGGACAACTCAAAAATGTGCCTGATGCACATTTTTTTCAAACAAAGTCCGCTAAGAATCCTGCTGGACCGCAGGATTCTTACAGGTGCCCCGACCTCCTGGTATCTAAGTACTTGTAAAGACTCGCTATAGTCACTTTCGGATGGCCCGGTGTACTTCTCTGACAGTGACTGGCTGAACTATAATCTTGAATCTGTCAGATGATAACTATAAGCGGGCGAAACGGCGGCGTACCTCACTCTCAGCAGCGGCCAGACGTACATCAAATTCTTCTGTCGTCATCAGTCTGTCATAAGCAGGCGGAGGACATATTTCCAAAACGGCGGTCTGCCCCTGTCCGAACAGCATTGCCTCTCCTTCCGCTGGTACTGTGCCGTGTGCATCCACTTGCAGTCCCGCAAGCCGGCGGAGCTCACCATACTCATCATAGAGTCCCTGCCCGTGCGGAACGCGGTACGCCCCTGCGTCGCTGCCCGCGGCAATCGTGACGCCGAGCTCCATACCGCGGCGGATCAGCGCACCCTGGCGGTCGCGCAGCCTGCACAGGGAAGCGTCGTCAAAGCGGCCGCTTCCGATCAGGTTCGTGATCGTTACATAAGTCGGCACCCAGATCGTATGATGCTCCGCCATCGCATACAAGCATTCCTCATCCGCAAAATTGCCGTGTTCCACCGAATCAACGCCCGCTTCCGCCGCAGCCCTCACTGCATCCGCACCATTTACGTCCGCCATGACCGCGAAGCCCTCCTCATGCGCGATGTGGATCATCTCGCGAATCTCCTCCTGATCAAGCGATTCTTCTGTCAGCGCGCCGTCACGCCCGAAATCCAGAATGCCCGAAAACATCACCTTGATAAAATCGCCGCCCTCCCTTCGCGAGCGGTCAATCAGTCCGCGGTATTCCTTCCAGTTTTCAAAAGCATATCCTACAATCCCGCCGTAATGCCCCTTTTTGTGGATCGCAAAAAGCGGCGTCCGGTATGTAATCCCGTACTCCGGCGCAAGCTGCGCGGCCCGCGCCGACACACCGAGCGCATCCCCGCCGTCCCGTATAAAAGTGATTCCCATTCTCCTGTACTGCTCAAGCTTGCAGCGGATATCACTGTCCTGCACGCCGTTCTTATGCAGGTTTACCGCCTCGCGGTAATTGACTCCGTTCATGAACATATGCATATGGCATTCGCCAAACATAACCCCGGCCCCCTTCAGCCTCATTGCTCTTTTTATCTGGTCAAGTATACACCATTTTGCCCGTGATGAGAAGTCCAAAGTCTGTTCAAGCATCCACTGTCCAAACTGGTCTGGTTCTTTTTTGTCTGTTTGGCTATATGAACAATGCCGCTTATATGGTATACTCCGCCATAATACATGCAGTACCATACCTATATATAATAGAAGAAAGGGGTTTTACCTATGAAGCGTATTCTCACTGTTCAGGATCTCTCCTGCCTCGGCCGCTGCTCGCTCACAGTCGCCCTGCCGATTCTCTCGGCGATGGGACTTGAGACGGTCGTGCTGCCGACCGCAGTTCTGTCCACACACACGCAGTTTCAGAATTTTACGTTCCGCGACCTGACAGGCGACCTGCCGGGCATTTTTGAGCACTGGAAAAGCGAGGGCTTCACGTTCGACGCGGTCTACACAGGCTATCTCGGCTCCGCAGATCAGGTCGATATCGTGCTCTCCCTTTTTGAATATTACAAAAAAACCGGCGCAGCTCTGATCGCCGATCCTGCAATGGGAGACGGCGGCAGACTGTATACCGGCTTCGATCTTGCATTTGTCAAAAAAATGGCGCAGGTCTGCGCGGCAGCGGACATCATCCTGCCGAATATGACCGAGGCTTCGATGATGCTCGGCATCGATTACCGCCCGGACGGCTACGATGAAGCGTATATCCGGGACGTCCTGAAACGGCTCTGCGGACTCGGCGCGCGCACTGCCGTTCTGACCGGCGTGACCTTCCATGAGGAGGAGCTCGGTGTCATGGCATATGATTCACAAACCGATACCTTCCATGCCTACTTCCACGAAAGACTGCCCGTCAGCTATCACGGCACCGGCGACTGCTACGCAAGCTGCTTCACAGGTGCGCTGTCGCGCGGCCAGTCGCTCGACGACGCGATCCGGCTCGCGTCAGACTACATCGTCTCCTGCCTGAAGATCACGATGGCTGATCCAAACCGGCGTACCTATGGCGTCAACTTTGAGCAGGCGCTGCCGATGGTGCTGCCGAAATGATAAAGCTTTGTCCGGGGCTGTAAAAAAATACATTCCATCCGGACTGTCAAACGGGAGAGAGCGTTAACGCCCTCTCCCGGATTTTCTGTCTCCTAGTCAACTATGATTTCTTTCAGCACTCCGAGCACATTCTCACACTTCTCTGAAATCCCATACCGCTCCAGATCCCAGTCCTCTTCTTCAATCATCAGCGAACTCTGCGTCTCTGCAAGCTCCGAGAAGGGTACCTGCTCCAGATCCTTGCAGTACGCCTCGATAACCTCCTGCGCCCTGCTGACCGGCAGCCGGAATCTGAATCGTGTAGCCTCTTTCGCCACAGTATACGCTTCGGAATACTCCAGTCCGTCTTCCTGCACACCCGGACCATACGAATACACCAGCTCTACATTCTCGTCCACCTTCCAGTCGTCCGGAAGTCCCCAGGCTTTTAAAACACGGTCAGACAGCTCGCATTCTAATGAGAAAAGCTGCGTACTGCCATCCCAGCTCATAATCGGATAAAAACGGCTGCGGTAATCCGGATCTTCCAGAAGCTCATCCATCTTTCTGTAACACAGATCCTTATCAACCCAGTAGCTACGATAGGTCTCCCTGCCGTTCTTCTCCCGGTACTTTATGCTGATATAACTCACTTCCCCTGTATAGGTATTAATATTGCAGTGCGCAACCCCATCCTTTGCGAGCTCGTAGACCGGCTCAATATGATCCGTCTCAAGGAAATCGAGTATCTCCTCCGTACTGTTGGCATGAAACTTATTATAATTCCAATCTAAGTTGCGGGTAACAGAAACTGCCTCAAGCTCATCCGGTTCAGGGAGATACGTGTTGTAGCCCGTCACATCGTAGCGCAGGCACAGAAAAATAACCAGTGTAGCGGCAACCGTAATCACGATGTGGACCTTATGCGCGAATACCTGACGGATATCCCAGCGATAGATAAATTCCATGATCATACATCCGAGTGCACCAAATATCAGCACGAACGCGATCACCCATACGACCGAATCAAAAATCGCATAAGCTACAACCGCAGCGACCAGCGACGTCGGAACCGTCAGCAGCAGCTTGATCACGCCCTCTGTCCTGCGAAACGCCAGAGCACTCCCGGCTGCTTCCGTCCTGCGCACACGGTAAAGGAGCAGCGCTCCTGCCGTCATGACAGCAGCCAGTGCAAGAAGCTGGCAAAGCTCTCCGATATCCGGCAGAATGCCGGTCACACCCTCTATCATCTCACCGCGCAGCAGCGGAGCCGCCAGACAGATCATCCACGGCGACGAGTAGAACAGCGCATCACTGCCCGTACTGTAATAGCCGTTCAGAGCTGTCGTAAAGAACATCTCCCGCAGCATGATCCAGATCGCCCAGAGCAGCGGCACATATCCGGCGAACACGCCGACCGCCAGCACAGACGTCAGTATTTTCCCGGTCAGCATCATCATCAGCAGTGTCGCCGCATAGCTGCACAGGAAAAACAGCAGCCCTTCCACACTCGCAAGGCCGATTTCAAAGGTGGCCCGCGCCGTCAGCGCTCCGTTGAACGCCCCGACTACCATCGCAAGGAACTGGCTTGCACCGTAGGCAATGACAAAGGTAAGCACGCTGCCGAGCATCGTAGCTCCGAACAGCCTCTCCCGGCGGACCGAAAGGCTGTGCATAAGATCAAGCTGTACCGCCGAATGAATATAATGAAACGCGCACAGCGCGCAGAGCACTCCTGCGGCAAGTATAAACAACGTATTCTCCAGATGCCCCAGGCCGACATTTCTGTTGAAAAAATCAATCGTATCCGCATCTGCCATCCTGAAAAAGCTTCCCTCATTGTGCCCCATCGCGAGCATGACCAGCACGCGGAACGGGATCAGCAGCGCGAACGCCACGAACTGTACCGCCGTCAGCCAGGTCAGCCTGTGCAGCTCGCTGCGCGTCAGTTTAGAAAACGAGATTTTTGATATCATATCCTGCCACCTCCGTTTCGCTGATAAAGATCTCCTCCAGAGTCAGCGGCAAAATCTCAGAAAACAGCGGCTGCTTCTCCTGAATCTTTGCCTGCACCTCATCATGGCTGCCGCGCACAATCACCGTCAGCAGCGAACCACGCTTGTCATGCTGCAGTACCTCGAGTTCTGCAAGCAGCTCCGCCTCGAGCTCGGGATCGGGAATCACACACTGAATCTTGTGGATGCCGAGCTTCATCTCATCAAGATCACGTGCAAAAAGGATACCGCCCTTGTGCAGCAGCCCGACGTGATCACAGATATCCTCGATCTCCCGCAGGCTGTGCGAAGCAATCACCGGCGTGAACTTCCGGTTCAGGATCTCCGAGGCAAACAGGCTCTTGACCGTCTGGCGCATGACCGGATCGAGACCGTCGAACGTCTCATCGCACAGCAGATACCGCGTGTTCGCGCAGATCCCGAGCAGCACCGACACCTGCTTTTTCATACCCTTGGAAAACGTCGCGAGCTTCCGCTTCGGATCCAGCTCAAATTTTTTCAGGAGATCATCAAAACGCTGCCGGTCAAATTCCGGGTACACAACCCTGTAAAAATCGCGCATCACCTCCGGCGTCGCGTTCGGAAAAAACCACGCCGTATCGGAGAGGAAGCAGATCTTCTCCTTCGCCTGCGGATTCTCCCACACAGGGTGCTCGTCAATCACCACGCGCCCGCCCTCCGGCTTCAGCACGCCGGATATCACACGCAGCAGCGTACTCTTACCCGAACCATTCGTACCGACCAGCCCGAAAATGCAGTTCTCGCCGATCTGCGCGCTGACATGATCGAGCGCCGTGATATCGTCAAACGTTTTCGTCACATCTTCTACCTTAATCATGCGTCATCTCTTCCCCCTTCTCCATAATACTCTCTCACCTTTTCCACGAAATCCCCGCACGGGATATCCAGTTCCTTCCCTTTCCCGACAAGATCTCTGAGCGAGCGGTACACGCCTTCCTGCTTTCTTACCTTGAGCTCTCCATTTCCTGATACAAAATTGCCGCGTCCCTTCACCGGATAAATATACCCCTCCTGCTCCAGCACGCTGTACGCCTTCTGTATCGTGTTCGGATTGATCGAAAGCTCCATCGCAAGAGAACGCACGGACGGTATCTGGCTGTCCGGCTCCAGCACACCGCTTACGATCAGCGTCTGAAACCGCTCCACGACCTGCTCATAAATCGGTCTCCTGTTCTGTAAATCAATCCCGATCATACTTCCTCCTGATCTGCCCGTCATCCCTCCGGGCTCCACCGATACCTGTTTACGTTGGCATCAAGTGTACTATTATTGTTAGTACACTTAATTTATACTACGAAAGGAGCGCTCTGTCTATGAGAATATGTTTAACTTTTCCTTAAGGTGGAAAAACATTAGAGTTGCAGACCTTCCTAATACAACAAAACGCCCCTGACCAACCGTATCGCCGGTTCGTCAGGAGCTGCCTGTGTCTGTCTGACCGTCCGCAAAGGGACCGTATCTCCTTATTCTGCTGAGAACAGATTCTTGTTCACATATCCGATCGTGCCGTTATAATTAATCTTGTACCAACGGTCCGTGTAGCCGACCGCCGTCACACTTGTGCCGGAAGCGATCGTATTGAGGATCTCGCCATCCTGAGACGGTGTCTGGCGCATGTTCGCACCTGCCGTCGCTACGACCGGGAATTCCTCCGCATAGGACTCCACGCTGTACTCCGCATCGACGGACGAACTCGTGTCTGCCGGAGCACTGCCAGTGCCCGCATTATCCGCACCTGTGCCATCCGTACCCATGCTGCCTGTACCTGTCTCGCCCGCAAGCTGCGCGCGCTCCTCATCCGTCTTCGGCGCAACCTCCGACTCGGACATGAACTGCTTCGAGACGTAGCCGTGGTCGTCGTATCCATCCACGTCAACCTTGTACCAGTTCGGCGTCTCACCGACAACCGTCACGACCTCACCCTGGTCGAAGCTGTCAAAGATATTGTCGCTGGTCGTCGTATCCGGCTTCTCCCGGACATTGATATCGTCCATCGCATACAGTGTCTTGAGCTGGTCATACTCGGTCTCCTGCGCCAGCTCCTGATCAACCGTCAGATTCTGCGGCTGTGTCTCGGACTGAGTCTCAGACTCTGTCTCACTCTCCGTCTGCGTCATCGGCTGTGTCTCGCTCTCCGTCTGTGTCTCCGACTCTGTCGGCGCTTCCGTAGGAGCCTCTGTCGGAGCCTCCGTCACTGCCTCTGTCTGCGGCTCCTTCTTCAGTTTATCGCAGCCCGTCATCAGCACCGTCACGGAGCATGACAGCAGCATCGCCAGCAAGATCCTTCTGCTCTTATTTCTCATCTGTTTGCCCTCCTCATCTCTTATAATACTCCCGCAAATTACCGCAGTCCGCACGCACCGTCTAAAAAAACATAACTATGATATCCCTCCGGCAGCCCGCAGCGCGCCAATTACGCAGGAAATTAACTCACTTGCGCTCACTATAGCACGCAATCCCCGGAATGGCAAGAGTTATCACAAAATTTTTAAATTATTTTAAGTTTTTATTACATGTTTTGTTGTAAAACCGCAGTAAAGCTTTGCCTTTCCCTATTGTTTCGATTCTAACATATTTTATGCATGTATCGCAAGTACAAAATTGCACATTGCTTTATTCAGCAGCCAGTTCGTTAAATCATGTTCTCCAGGAGCAGCGCAGCTTCGCCTGAGCAGTAACTTTCACGGACAGTTTTCCGG
>Ga0129308_1002647_pt1 | contig 14584 bp, 11 predicted proteins | sample L827metagenome_FD_94440 | JGI IMG/M metagenome (GOLD analysis project Ga0129308, IMG submission 94440) | Ring-tailed lemur group fecal microbial communities from Wisconsin, USA - L827 metagenome | ecosystem: Host-associated > Mammals > Digestive system > Large intestine > Fecal | place: USA...
GAGACTGGCGGCGTACTCATGGCGGGCGAACTCCTCCACGAGGGCGCTTTTCCCCACACGCCGGGCCCCCTCGATGAGGACGGCGCGCGCGCCTTGGGATTCCCTTTTCCATTGGAGGAGCTTGTCGTATGCCCTGCGCCTAAACATCGCCGTTCTCCCATACATAGAGCTTTTACCAGCAGTTACACGAAATGGGTGGTTACGATACTCCATATCTTACACGAAATGGAGAGTCTAGAATAGGCTTACTTTACACGAAATGGGAACTAAAACTCTAATCAAGAAATTCCGCAAGCGTACCGGCCAAACTTCGTGGAAGCTTTTCCAGGCTCCCAGGGCGGGCGGTGGACACCAGGCTTGGATACGGGGGCGGCACGTGGCCTCGCAGGCCATCAAGGCCACCGTCGCCATGGAGCAGGCGAAGCCTTAAACCGTTGGCCAGCCCTGCCGCTGGTTGCGGGAGCCGGTACAAGCAGGGCAGGCCAGAGCCAGGCCGACCCCTCAGAATATGCCCCGCACCTAGCGTCCCGAAACTGACCGAAAAACAGGGCCCCAACCCGCCGGGCGCGGGCTCCCGGGATATAAGCTGGATGCTGCCGAGCAGCAAACCAGCGGTATGAAGTGTGTCAAGATTTCGGACACTATGCCGCCAGGTAACCCTCTTTCTCGAACATCGCCTCCATCCTCTCCTGGAACTCGGCCATCAGGTCGGCGGGGTGCCTGTAGCCGATCGCGGAGTGGGGCCTCGAGCGGTTGTAGAACCGCTCGATCCAGTCGATGCAGGCCACCTTGGCCTCATCGCGCGTCTCGAACGTCCTGCGGTGGTACATCTCCTTCTTGAGGCTCGCCCAAAGGCTCTCCGCGACCGCGTTGTCCCGGCGCCCAAGGACACGCAGTCCGGCACGGCCGCGAGCTCGTCCTCGGCCTCCCCGGAGGGGAACCGCTGCCTCAAGAGCCTGCTCATATTCACGTGCCTGTCGCTCACCAGGTCGGAGAACAAGTTCGGCAGGTACTACCGCGCCTGCAGGGCGAGAGGCATGCGCCACACCGCGGCGCTCAAGGCGACCGCCCGGAAGAGGCTGAAGGTGATCTACGCCATCATGCGCGACGCGAGGCCGTACGTCCCCGCATAGCCGGGGTTTCAACAAAGGGTGTGACCCAGGACCCCCTCGGGGGCCTGGTGCCGCATGCGCGAAATCCTCCGGCGCCTATGCAAAGACTCGGAATTTTATTCTCCCGTGCCCTTGACAGGACTATAGGGACACCCCCCTCTACATCGCCCTGATCCACGAGCGCATGGAAGGCCCCCTCGGCGGCATCGTCACCAACCGCAACTTCCAGCCTGTCATGGAGAACGGCAGCATCCTGCCCAACGTCTACGTCACCGGCCTCGACGGCATCATGCTGTACCGCGACGTCTACCCAATGGACGTTCCCGGCTCCGCCTCCGCCGAGTGCATCTTCTCCGGCCGCAGCCCTGCCAACCAGGCCCATGCGCTCGTGGCCGACGAGGCCGCCCGCCAGGCCGTCGTCGACGAGTTCATGGCCGCCAAGGAAGCCGTCGATGAGGCCGCAGCCGAGGTCGACCCCACCGCTTGCGCCAACTGCCACGCCGACGGTCGCGAGGGCAAGAACCCTCACGGCTACGAATACTAATCGATACGATAGCACCGGGTAGATAGCCTGGAAATGCCAGCCTCGGGTCGCGCGGAGCAACGTGCAGTCCGAGGCTTTGCTGCTGGACCCGCAGTTGGGGCACCGAAGGCGGATACCGCCCGGGGCGGATCGGGCGAAAAACCGATGCGCGCGCCCGTTGAGGCGAATGGATTTCCGTTCCCGTTGAACTGTCGCCGTCATAAGCCGCCCGCGCCCGCTGCATCGATGCTCGAGGTGCCTTAAGCCATTGAGGCAAAGAGCCCCTCTTTGTCCACCCCTCTTCATCGGACATCCCCTTTCCCGATGTATGGCCACCCTTGCCGCGCACCTGCGCCCGCCACGTGATAACCTGCTGTACCGATAAGGATCGAAGGAGGTTGCGCCATGGCGAAGTTCCCGGTAGACAGATACCTGCGCACAGGCTCCCCCGAGCAGTCCAGCTGGCGCAGCATCGTCCTGTTCGGCAAGAACACCTCCTCCTACAAGTTCGCCCTCGCGCAGTCCCTCATGCAGCTCGCACGGCAGGGACGCGATTCCGTCACACTCGACGAGCTTGCAGTCCCGTTCGCGACGCGCATCTGCGAGCACGCCAAAACGGCCCCCCGCCAGTCCACCAACCCCTCGAACAGGCTCCTCGACGCCTGTCTGGGTTTCAACGAGGGCACAGTCACGCTCGACGAGCTCACGGAGACCACGGTGCGGAGCGGCTTCCGCTACGTCCCCGACGCTTTCCACGTCGTCAACGCCGGTGAGGTGCCCGTGACGTTCTTTAGGAAGGACTTCTCCCGAGGCCCCAAACGCATCTCCCTCACTGACGAGGCCTTCAGGCTCGCGACCTCGCCCGAGGCCTCCAACATCGCCCAGGAGACCGAGTCGCGCTGGAACCTCGTCGAGACCGCCTGGGAACAGGGCGTCAACCCGAGCCTGCTGCGCATCTCCTACGACGGGCTGGGGCAAGCGCTCGTCGCCGAGTCAGGCATCCGCAGGAAGAACATTACCTCGGTGCGAGGCTCTCTCGACGGCTACCAGAAGGGCCGCTGCTTCTACTTCCGCGCGCCCATCAGCACTGCCGACGGCACAGGCACCGCGCTCACTGCTGGCGGTCTCACCCTGCCGGGGCATGTCGGCGCGCCACTCTGCGACGTCGACCACTTCTTCCCGCACGCGCTCGCCTCGCAGGTACCCGACGTCAACTGGGACGGGGTGTGGAACCTCGTGCTCGCCTGCCCCGAGTGCAACCGCGGCGCGGGCGGCAAGTTCGCGCGCGTCCCGGCGGTGGAATACCTAGAGCGTCTCAACCGGCGCAACGAGTACCTCATCGCCAGCCACCACCCGCTGCGTGAGACACTCATCGCCCAAACGGGCGCGACGCCGGAGGCGCGCTGGAACTTCCTGAAGAAGGCTGATAAGGTGGCGGGCGACTGTCTGCCGGGAGAGCGCTGGCGGTGCGAGCAGCGCGGAGACCCCGCGTTCTAGGAAGGAAAAATGGACGAGAACACTAGGAAGACCATAGGCTACTACGACGCAAACGCGGCGGGGTTCGTGGCAGACACCGCCGACGTCGAGTTCGGAGCGTTACAGCGCGAGTTCGCCCGGCGCCTGCCGGAGGGCGGCCGTGTGCTCGACCTGGGCTGCGGGTCGGGCCGCGACTCGCTCGCGTTCCTGAGGGCGGGGTTTTCGATCGACGCCATCGACGGCAGCGCGCGGCTGGCCAAGACGGCATGCCAGCTCACGGGACTCCCCGTCGTGCACGCGCTCTTCGAAGACTTCGACCCACAAGGCCCCTACGACGGCATCTGGGCGTGCAGCAGCCTGCTCCACGTGCCGGCGGCGAAGCTTCCCGCTGTCGTCCGCAAGTACGCCCGGGTCCTCAGGCCCGGCGGCACCTTCTACCTCAGCTTCAAGCTGGGCGCCCACAACGGCATGCGCAACGGGCGTTGGTTCACCGACCTCGACGAGCCCGCCCTGCGCGCACTTGTCGCCGAGGTCCCCGGACTCGGGGTCGACCGCGTCGACGTCACGGGCGACGCCCGTCCCGGCCGCTCCCACGAGAAGTGGCTCAACGCCTGGTGCGTGAGAGAGCAGGCCATGCAGCCCTCGGCACGGCCGGCGATTGTAGCGAGGGACACTCCGGACCGCCTACTGTAAACTTTCCAAGGTCAGAGCGGAAGACCCCACGCGATCGAGTTCGCGCCATGCCGCCAAGCGGAAAATCGATTCAAGCGCCCTTGGATCTCCGCTCTACCCATGGTATAAGGAATTTGGTTTTCCGCTACAGGAAGGCTCCCAAGTGCCGGGGACGTTTTCCCCGGCTTTTAAGCGAACGGTGCGAGGACCCATCATCAGATACTCCGGGGAGATACGGTCGGCCCAAGAGCACGGCCAGCGCGAACGATTCGCCACATCTCTGATACCGCGCAACCCGAAACGCCGCCCCCGCAAGCGCGCGGCATCGTCCCCAGGTGCCTGCACCTGAAGCGCTTTCGCCGACTAACATTCCTCCCGACGAAACATCAGGCATTCGGCTCGCCGTCCGACAGCTATGATAGGCGGGCACCGCAATCCGCCAAACACGATTGGACGGCCATGTCGAACCTGTCGGTCACGTTCCTCGGGAAAAGCCACGAGCTACCGGACTCCATCCTCGCCTACAACGAGCTGCTTGAACATACGAAGAGTGTGCGTGACAAGCTGTTTGACGAGTTCCTTGAGATGTTGGTTCACAGCAAAGACGGCTTCGTCCCAGACGAGTCATTCGACGGGCCGACGCGCAGGGCGGCGGCCGTCTTCGTCGAGCGCCTCTGCTCCCAGGGCATATTCGACCGCACCGTCTCGGACTACCTCAGGGACAGCCCAGGGCGTGATCTCATCGCAAAGGTGAACAAGGCGGCGTTCGAGGCCGACAAGCAGCGGCTCATCAGGCAGCTCGAGGATTGGAAGACCGGTTACGAGGCCGCCGTCGAGAAAAGAGCGTCGAGCGTGGAGGGCCTCGGCTTCTCAATCTGGTCCGGCAGCTTCATCGACCACGCCATCTACGCCGCGATGGACGCCTCCGCCACCAGCAAGCAGGACAAGGAGGCGGCCCGCCGGTACGAGCTGGAGATGAACGCCCTCCAATCCTCCCTGGACGCCCGCGGGGAGCGGGAGAAGAGCTCCTACATCACAAGCGCCTACATACCGGCCATGAGGGAGGCAGTGTCCGCCTTCGCGTCCGAGCTCATGGACAGGCACGTGGCCGACCTGATTGCCGCCGGGAAGTTCGACCGCGACGCGCTGAAGTTCACCGACTTCAACCGCTCGTGCGACCTGCTGGAAAACCTGGCGTTCACGGACGACAAGAAGTCGGTGCTGGGGGCCGCGTTCCAGGCCTGCCCGTTCAACCCGCAGGTCTACCTGACGGCGACCGAGCTGGGGCTCATGGACACGGAGAGCCTTCAGACGGCGAAGCTGTTCGGGCAGGACGGCGCCGTGTCGGCCTGGCTTGCCGACAACTGCGTCGAGGCGTCCTATCCCGACTCCTTTTCCATCAGGCACGTGAACGTCTCGCTCCTTTCCGCGATAACGGGCCGGGACGCGAGGGACATCCTCTCGGAGCTCACCGACGACTACTGCGCCGCCGTCGTGGGCGAGTACCGTTCGGTCATCGAGTTCGCGTCTTCCGACGACACCGCCTGGCAAATGAGGCAGTTGAAGAAAGCCGGGGTGAAAGCGACCGACCTCCCCGCCCTCGCCGGCGCCGAGGGCAGGACGAGAATCGTCGCCTACGTCGAGGGGATCGTCTCCAGGCCGGTCCTGGGCGAGCTGACGAACCAGTGCGGGCACGGCGACATGCTCGGCGAGATAGGGAGCCTCTGCCCCGGCGCCGACTCCCTGGCCAACAAGCACGACATCGACTGCCTCTACGCCGAGAGACTTAGCGCGGCCATCGCCCGTCTGTCGGAGACCCACCTGGAGAAGGAGAGGGCGGCGAGGGAGGAAGCCGCCAGGCAGGCGGAGCTCGAGGCGAGTGGCAGGCAGCGGGACCGGGCCCAGGCCCTCCGGGTTGCCATCGCCTTCATAGCGGCGACTTTCTTCCTCGTCCTTTGGTGGTTCGCCGTGTACGGCGGCAGCGCCACGAGGGCCGAGCGGGCAGACCAGGGCACGCCCCCGAAGTCATCGGCCCAGAAGGACGCAGGCGAGGCCGACGCCGAGCAGGCAGGCCGGGATGACTCCGCGGAACCGGCCGAGGAGAGCGCCCCCGTCGGCTGGAAGGAGGGGTCCGTCCATGGGCTGGCCTTCTCCGTCCCGGTCTCGTGGGAGACCTGCATGTTTCGCGACTTGGCCGCCGTCGAGAGCGACCCCGACACCGTGAAATCGACATGCGACCGTAACGGTTCGCATACAGCCTGGTACATCAAGTATTACGGCGAGTATGCCTCCATACGAGAATGCGTCGACGACAACTGGAGCTATAGCGAGACCAAACGCGAAGAGTTCGAGACAAAATTCGTTGAGACGTCCCTCGAGGGATGCGACGAGGCATACTCGCTGGACGAGACGACCGGCGGCGGGTCCAGCCGCAGCATCGATTACCTCGTGCGATGCGGCGAGAGCGTCTTTTTCCTCGAATACCTTGCTGGGCCGGCCGACTCGTTTGACGAAGAACAGCTGGACGCCCTGCTCGGCTCCGTCGACTTCCCGGGCTACCAGGCGGCCCCTTCCGCTGCCGCCCGAAACGAAGAGGACATCCCGGCGCTCATCGACAGAACGAACGAGAGCGTCTCCAAGTTCGTCGGCATTATGGGCCAGAAGGGCTCAGGCGGGCTTGCCGATGAGGAAGTCGATCGACTGGGCGGCGGAGACGACGTCTTCCTCATGGGCCGCACGGGAACTGTCAAAATGTCCTATTACGGGCACACCATCGGCCTGTTGGAATGGAGCTGCGACGACGCGGTGACCCCGGACGAGTACAGGGCCTTCAACGATTTGCTGGACTCCTACTTCGGCTTCGGGGGAGAGTACAGCGACGACGGGGATTTATGCGAGTGGGACAACGTCACGGACCTGCTAATCGCCTACTCATACCGTCACGACGACGGCAGCATCGGGGTCAACTGGCGTCTCGCCGACCTCAGCGATGTCTGAGATTAACGATCAGCGCAGTCTAAGTCGGCGGCCGGAGCGCGCTCAGACGACTTGACCCGGCAGGCATCATGCCGTTGCACACTGCGGCACAATGCGGCCCCCTCGGTTCAGTGACGACGCCTGGTCTGCGCAGCCGCCGCCTCGACGGTGTCGATGAGCTCGTCCTGGCTGTGGACGCCCGTCTTGGCGTAGATGTTCCTGCGATGCGAGATGGCCGTTCCCTGCGATATCCCCAGATCGCTGCAGACGCGCGAGAGCGTGTAGCCCCTTGCCAGCACCTGAAGAACCTCTCCCTCTCGGGGAGTAAGGCCGAATTGCTCGGTAACGATGCGGCATTGTTTTACCAGCGATTCGCCTCGAGAATTGCCGAAAGTGTTCCTGGCGGCGTCCGCATACGCGGCAACAAAGTCCTCCCGGTCGAGAAACAGCAAGTTTGTGGCAATGACGCTGAGCGCGATGCAGGCTATGGCCTGGAGATAGATCGAGTAGGTCCCAGAGATGACGCCCGACGTCTTCCCGGCAAAGGCGATGAGGCACCCTAGGGCGCCGCCGGCCGCCGCCCCTGCGCACATCCCGCCCCACGACCGGACGAGGCCTCTGTTTCGCCGGGAGGCGAGGTCGCAGGCCAGCAACGGGGCGAGAACTATAAAGGCCGCCAGGGCGGCGTACGTGAAGAAGAAGGCAAAATGGAGAGACTCTTCTGTTCCCGGGTTGAAGGGGAAATACGCCATAAACACCGGGAAGACGAGCAGCCTGTAGGCGAGGTGCTCCACGCTGTCGGAGTGCGTGGCCTTGCCCAGGAAGAGGAACGCCAGCGCAAAGAGCGCGCCGGGGATGAACGCGACCGCTATCCAACCCTCCGCCTTGCCGAACGTCGTCATGAGGAAATTGCACGTCATGAGCAGGAGCGTCCCGGACAGCAGGGCCGAGGAGACTCCATGGCGCAAACCCAACGAGGACGGTCCCGCGAAACGCACCTTGCGCCACTGCGGCTCAGCCACGAGGTCGGCCACGACCGCGCCGTTGCGCACCCGCTTGTCGGCCGCATTAAAGACAATGCATGACACCACGGGGAGGAGGAAGGAGCCCATTCCCAGCATCGGCACGCAGGCGCCCCCAAAACCAGATGCGACTGACAGCGCGATGAAGAAGAACGAGCTGGCAATTGGCCAGAGGGGCACGTCGCCGAGCGCCTTGAGGTTGGCCTGCCGGTCCTGCCCCAGCGATTGGATCAGCATCATCCAGGCCGCCTGTATACAGGCGCCGCCCATGCAGGCAAGCGACAGCGCAAGGGCGCAGAAAGCCCCGTTGAACGCGGGGCGAACTCATTGATGAGCAGGACCACGAACCCCACGGCCGCAGCCGCCCCGCCGAGAGCGCAGAGCGACCGACGCCCTTGAATGCGAGCCGAGACGCCGGACAGGCCCAGGGCAAGCCAGCCCAGCGCCGTGGCCAGGCAGGCCGGCAACGCGCATTCGAGGAAGACGCCCACGGAAAGCTCGCCCGCGCTGTAGACGTGAGCGACGCAGGCCACGGCCGCCTGCCAACCGGGCGCGAGGGAGACCCCCGCCGCGCATGCGATGGGCAGCGACACGTCGGCGCAGGTCGGCGGCTCGGCCGGCGAAACAGGGCCGGCCGCCAGTTTGCGATCTGGCCTATCAGGGGAATCGCCTCTAGCCATCGTTGCAGCCCTCCGGTGACTTGCTGTGCGGCAAGTAGAAGTACCCGCCCATTCTCGCGCATCTTTGCGTTGCAGGCAAACGGCAAAATCATCTGATTCAGAGGATGCGTTCCACCAGGGAATTTGCGTGCATCATCCGATTCGTTTTCCCGACCATCTCGCTTGTGGGTTGGCCGAATGCCGAGCTTGCCCTAGGTTCGGAACAACGCACGGCACCGAGCAAGGGGCTCGGGCCGGCGAGAACCCGAGGAGGGCATCATGGAGAACGTCACACGCAGGAACTTCATTGCCGGCGCCGCCATGGCGGGCGTCGCAGCCGCCGCGGCGAGCGCCGCGCACGCCGACGAGGCCGATACCAGCTGGCTTCCCGAGAAGTGGGACTACGAGTGCGACTTCCTCGTCATCGGATACGGCGGAGCGGGGCTGTGGGCGGCCCTGACCGCAGCGGACGAGGGCGCCGCCGAGGTCATCTGCCTCGAGAAGGCCCCCGTGCGCGGCGGCGGCAACACATCCATCAACATGGGCGAGTTCACCTACACCGAAGACGTTGAGGGTTGCGCCAAGTACATCACTGGCTTCTCGCAGGGAATGATATCCGACGAGATGGCCCACGCCTGGGCCGAGGAGTGCGCCCGCGACTTCGAATACGCCGAGAAGTGGGGGTGCTCGCCGGTCAAGCTCGACGGCTCCATGGCCTCGGGCTTCACCAAGAACTGCGAGTACCCCGAGTACGACGTGGACAACGCCATGCGCATCGCGCGCCTCTCCGACCAGGGCAACAGCTCCGAGGGCTGGGCAATCCTCGACCAAGCCGCCAAGGACCTCGGCGTCCAGATCGTTTTCGGCTGCCATGACGAAACCCTCATCCAGAACCCCCAGACCAAGGAGATCGTCGGCTGCTACACCCTCATTGGCGACGACGACGTCCCCAAGGCCGTCAAGGCCCGCAAAGCGACGCTTCTTTCAACCGGCGGCTTCGAGTTCAATGAGGACATGCACCGCGAGTACCTCAAGGTATACCCCTGTCGCGGGTTCTACGGCTGGCCCTTCAACGAGGGAGACGGGCACCGCATGGCGCTTGAGGTCGGCGGCGTAATGCGAAACATGGGCCAGCTCATCGGCTCCACCACGCCCAACTTCCCGAACAACGACTACAAGTACGGCATCTCCTGCTCGCCCAAGGGCAACGGCTACATAAAAGTCGACCGCACCGGCAAGCGCTTCATGAGCGAGACCGGCAGGTTCGACCCCCACAACGGCTGGCACCCCTACGTCCTTTTCGAGGACACGATTTGCGACTTCTCCCGCGTCCCCACATGGACCATCTTCGACGCCAATGGCATCACCGGCCGCCTCGGCCCCCTTGCCGACTCCAGCACCATGTCGATGTACTGCGAGGGGCTGCCCGCCGAGTGCGGCGCCTACGGTGGCTGGAGCGAGGACAACTCGAGGGAGCTCGAGCTGGGCTGGATTAAAAAGGGCGACACGCTCGAGGAGCTCATCGCCGATATGGCAAACCCCGACGCCTACGTGGACGATAAGATGGACGCCGAGACCCTAAAGGCCTCCATCGAGCGTTGGAACGAGATGTGCGAGGCCGGCGAGGACACCGAGTTCGGCCGCGACGCCTCCACGCTCGAGCCCATCGCCACGCCCCCCTACTATGCGATTGCCAACTACCCCGGCGGTTGCACGACCCTGGGCGGCCCGCTGAAGAACGAGCACGCCCAGCTACTCGACGGCAAGGGCGAGGTCATTCCCAGGCTCTATGCGGCCGGCTCCATCAGCAACTTCCAGGAGCACACCTACGGAATCTCCGGCGGCGGCAACGCCGAGAACATGGTCTGGGGCCGCATCGCCGCCCGCCACGGCTGCGCCCTCGAGCCCTGGGACGCCGAGTAAGTCGCAGGACCTCCGAATAGCATTCAATTGGCGTGCCCCGGTTGCCCATTGCGGCAACCGGGGCACGCCCACTTTACAAGGGCGCATACTCTCCGTCAGATATTGCAGCGGTGCCCCAATACCGCCCGGCAGCTCCACAGTGCCGGTGGCAAACACCCACACACCGCACGAGAGATACGACCGTCGGACGCGGCGCGGGGCCGGAAAGCCGGGGTTGGCCTATACTTCTCCCCATCAGGCAAAGCGACGAAACGGGAGCGCACCCATGGCATTGAACCGCAAGGCGGCAGAGGAGTTCGCCCGCTACTGGGCGGGCAGGGGCGACGAGAAGGGAGAGACCCAGCAGTTCTGGATAGACCTGCTGCAGAACGTGCTGGGCGACGACGACGCCCTGCGGCACCTGCGCTTCGAGGCCCGCGTCGACACCGAGGCCGGCAGCTCGAAGGGCTTCGCCGACGTCACCGTCATGCGCGCCGACGGGCGCGGGGCGCTCGCCATGGTCGAGCAGAAGTCCGCCAACGTCGACCTGGACAGGCCCGAGCAGCGCCAGGGGCGCATGGTGACCCCCGTGCAGCAGTGCCGCGCCTACGCCGAGGCCCTTCCCTTCAACGAGCAGCCGCGCTGGGTGCTCACCTGCAACTTCAAGGCGATACGCGCCTACGACCGCAACATGGACCCGCTCTGCTCCAAGGCCCCGGCCTTCGAGCTGGCCCTTTCGGACCTGCCGCGCAACCTCGACGCGCTCTCGTTCCTCACGGGGGGCGACTCGGCCCCGGTGCTCTCCCACGAGGTGTCGGTGCAGGCCGGCGCGCTCATGGGCAGGGTGCACGACATGCTCGCCGACTCCTTCGCCACGGTCATGGACCCCGACGACCCGGCCGTCCACCACGCCCTCTCCGTCATATGCACGCGCCTGATGTTCCTCATGTTCTGCGAGGACGCCGGGCTCATCCCCGCGAGCGCCTTCCGCGACTTCCTGCGCGAGACCAAGGCCGAGAGGCTGCGCAAGGCCCTGGCGGACCTGTTCGTGTGGCTCGACACGCCCGACTCCGAGCGCGACCCGTTCGAGGTAAAGGACGGCGCCTTCAGGGCGTTCCCCTACATGAACGGCGGCCTGTTCGCCGAGAAGGTCCAGGTGCCCACCATCGACGAGACGCTGCGCGCCGAGCTCATCATCCACGGCTGCCAGGAGTTCGACTGGTCCGGCGTCTCCCCCACGGTGTTCGGCTCCATCTTCGAGGGCGCGCTCAGCCACGACAGGCGGCGCGCGGGCGGCATGCACTACACGAGCCCGGAGAACATCCACAGGCTCATAGACCCGCTGTTCCTGGACGGCCTCAAGGCCGAGCTGGCCGAGGCGCTCGACAAGCCGGTCGCAGGAGGGGGCAGGACCAAGGCGCTGCAGCGCCTGCACGACAAGGTCGGCGGCCTCTCCTTCCTCGACCCGGCGTGCGGCTCGGGCAACTTCCTCACCGAGACCTACGTAGAGCTGCGCAAGCTCGAGAACCGCATCCTGCTCGAGCTCAACCGCGAGGAGAGCCTGCACTTCGCCTTCGAGGGGGTGGACGAGTCGCCCGTGAAGGTGACGCTCGCCAACTTCCACGGCATCGAGATCAACGACTTCGCCTGCTGCGTGGCACGCACGGCCCTGTGGATCGCGGAGAAGCAGGCCGACATGGACACCGCCAAGGTCGTGCGCCGCGTCTACGACGAGCTGCCCCTCACTGACTACGGCTGCATCGTGCAGGGTAACGCCCTGCGCATGGACTGGAACGACGTGGTGCCGGCCGAGACGTGCGACTACATTGTCGGCAACCCGCCGTTCATCGGATACTCGAACCTGACCGAGGGCCAGAAGGAGGACCGCGCCAGCATTTTCGGCAAAGACGGCGGCACCCTCGACTACGTGGCATGCTGGTACAAAAAGGCCTCCGACTACATCAAGGGTCTCCCGACGCGGTGCGCCCTCGTCTCCACGAACTCCATCTGCCAGGGCCAGCAGGTCGAGCCCCTCTGGAAGCCCCTCTTCGAGGACGGCGTCCACATCGACTTCGCCCACCGGACGTTCGTCTGGAACTCCGAGGCCACCGACGAGGCCCACGTCCACGTGGTGATCGTCGGCTTCTCCCGCGCCGATACCGAGGTAAAACGGCTGTTCGACAGCAACGGCCGAAGCTTTGAGGTCAGGCACGTCAACGCTTACCTAGCACCCTCTGAAGACGTATTTGTGGCTCGTCGCGCACGCCCGCTATGTGATGTGCCCGAAATGGTCGCAGGTGGCAAACCGACCGACGGAGGATTCCTCTTGCTCACGCAGAATGAGCGCGACGAGCTGCTGAAGCGGGAGCCGGCGGCGGAGCCATACGTCAGGCCGTTCTCAATGGGGGCGGAATACATAAACGGCATCCCCCGCTACTGCCTCTGGATGGACGGCGCGGACCCGGCGGCACTGCTCAAGCTGCCGCTCGTCCGCGAGCGCGTCGAGCATGTACGAGCGTTCCGCCTGCAGTCCAAGAAGGCAGCGACCCAAAAGAAGGCGGCAACGCCGTGGCTCTTTGACGAGGTACGCCCGCCAAAGGGCGACAGCTATATCGCCGTGCCAAAGGTTTCATCCGGCCGACGCAAGTACGTCCCCATGGGGTTCGTGACCGACGGCATGATTCCCGGCGACATGCTATTCTTCGTTCCCAACGGCGGCCTCTACGAGTTCGGAATCCTGGAGAGCCAGTTCCAAAACGCCTGGATGCGCCTTGTCGCAGGCCGACTCAAGAGCGATTACCGATACACCAACACAATCGTCTACAACAACTTCGTCTGGCCCGACGCGACGCCGAAACAGCGCGAGCGCATCGAGTCGTGCGCCCAGGCGGTGCTCGACGCGCGCGCCGCGCACGCCGACGCCACCCTCGCCGACATGTACGACCCCGACAACGACTTCCTCTTCGGCGACCTCATGGCCGCCCACAGCGCCCTCGACGCGGCGGTGGAGGCCGCCTACGGCGTCGACTTCAAAGGCGACGAGGAGAAGATCGTCGCCCACCTCTTCAAGCTCTACGCCGAGAAGACCGGGCAGGCAGAATAGCCCGGACTTGCACGGCGTCGCGCCGCGCGCCCAAGCACCACCCGCCACTCAACGCGACGGGCCCCGGCAGCCTGTGCCGCCGGGGCCCGTCGTATCAATCATATGAGCAGGCTGCTTGGCTAAAGGCCCGCTACTCGACGGCGCTCTCCGGGTCGCCGCACATGGCCTTGACCGAGAGGACGCCGAACACGAAGCCGCAACCGATAGGGCCGTCTCGGAGGTGCCGCGGGCGCACCGGAAGGGTGTCCCACAGCATCTGGGCACTGGCCTCCCCATCCCGCAACGATCGGCGACTACCCCTCGTACGACAGCATCCCCGCCATGAACACCGGCAGGTAGAGTACCTCGCCGTCGCTGTGGACGTTCGTCTCGGCGAAGACGACGGCCGAGTCGATCGAGTAGTCCTTGACGGCGAGGGCGTGGTCGAGGGCCGCGTGGCGGGCGAACGACTTGCCGGACTTGACCTCTATGGCGAGGATCCTGCCGTCTTGGCGCTCCTCCACGAAGTCCAGCTCCCCTATCTTCTTCGACGAGAAGTACCGCAGGGCGAAGCCGTGCGCCTTTAGTTCCTGAGCGACGAACCCCTCGTACGCCGCGCCCATGTTCATGCCGAACTCGCCCGCCGCGTCGCCCGACAGGACCGCCTGGGCGACGCTCTTGGGATAGGACGACATCAGCATGCCCGTGTCGAGGTAGAACAGCTTGAAGAGGCTGCGCTGCTCGCCGAACAGCAGGGGCGACGTGGGGGCCGCGACGTTGTAGGCCGGCAGCGCCACCCCGGCCTTCGCCAGCCAGAGGAAGTGGTCGGTCACCTGCGCGAAGCGCTTGACCCCCTGGATCGAGCTCAGCTTGAACCGCCTGTTCTTCGAGCCGAGCTCGCTGGGGATCAGGTCGTAGATGTCGCGGATGACGAGCCGCAGCTCCTCGGGGGCGTACTTGGTGATGTCCTGGCGGTAGAGCGCGTGGAGGTTGCCGTGCACCGCGCGCACGCGGTCGATGTTGCCCGACTCCACGAACGCCGACACGGCGTCCGGCATGCCGCTCACCATCATGTAGCGGTGGAACAGCCCCAGCAGGCGGCCGTAAAGGAAGTCGGGCAGCGGCTCCCCCGCCCCGGCCGCGTCGCAGGCCATGGGCCA
>Ga0129308_1002648_pt1 | contig 14582 bp, 21 predicted proteins | sample L827metagenome_FD_94440 | JGI IMG/M metagenome (GOLD analysis project Ga0129308, IMG submission 94440) | Ring-tailed lemur group fecal microbial communities from Wisconsin, USA - L827 metagenome | ecosystem: Host-associated > Mammals > Digestive system > Large intestine > Fecal | place: USA...
GAGAAAATGTTGATAAAACTGGCATTTTATTTATGCCAAAAGCAATTTTGAAATACTTCGATAACGCTGCAAGAGAATAATGAAGTTTGCACCAAAGAGAATATCGGGGTTTATATCATAACATAGAGAAAAATAAAAATGGTGTTTTTGGGAAAATGACAGAAATGATGAAAGATGCTGTAAATAAAGGATTATACAGGTATTTTACTTTCCCCAGAAATTCATTTTTGGATGTTTTGAAAATGGGAAAACTGTTTTTGGGAACTTTTCTACTTTTTGGGAATGCTTTTGGGAGACTGGTTTTATCACTGTTTTCAAGAAAAGAGGTACGCTATGCGAAAGAAAGGTTATAAGGGCAGATGTGAAAAAAGAATACTGGAGAAATGTAAGGCGGTGTGCCGGACTTATGATGTAATTCAGAGCGCTTATGCTGATATCCTTCAAAATGATGAAGATATTATTGAAATCCGCTGCAATGTTTTACTCGATGGTTTGGAACTGGGCGAATACACTTCGGATTTTGTCTGTACGAAATCTGATAAGGACTTAATGGTTCGGGAATGTGTGAATCAAAAGTTTCTTATGAAGCCAATGACTGTAAAGTTACTGGATGCATCCAGAGAATATTGGTTAAGAAGGGGCGTTACAGATTGGAAGGTGGTTACTAATGAAGAATAAGATTTACAGAAAAGATGATACCGTTCTTAGAGTGCTGTCGGAAAAGGATGGTTCTGTACTGGTGATTGATTGTGTAAAAAAATCTATGCCAAAGTGGATAACAACTGCTGCCATTTCAAATTTTGTGGAATGCTCTGAATTTGAACTATTAAGTTTAACATCTATGGTCATTCCGGATATTGATTCTTTGGATGCTTCCAGTAAGAAGTTTATGCATAAACATTTTACGATGATTGCTGGGATATTACCATTTGTCGGTGATGAAAAGCAGCGCTCTTTTTTGATAGATGCAATATCAAAAGAAATGAACATAGGAAAACAGACAATCCGCAAAACACTTTGCTTATACTTGGTTTATCAGAATATAGCTGTACTTACACCAAAGCAAAAGAACTATGAGCGTGAGCTGACAACGGATGAGAAAAATATCCGGTGGGCGTTGAATAAGTTTTTCTATAATAAAAATAGAAACAGTCTGACTACAGCATATACCATGATGTTAAAAGAAAAATATTGTGATTCTGCTGGTGTCCTGCTGCCAGAATATCCGTCTATCCATCAATTCAAATATTTTTATCGCAAGCATAAGAATATGCAGACGTTTTATATTTCAAGAGATGGGCTAAAGAATTATCAGAGAAACAACCGTCCCTTGCTGGGGGATGGAGTACAGGAATTTGCTCCAAATGTGGGTATTGCTATGCTGGATGCAACCATCTGTGATATCTATCTTGTGGACGATGCGGGGAATCTTGTTGGCAGACCAATTCTTGTAGCATGTATTGATGCTTATAGCAGTTTGTGTATGGGCTATTCTCTTTTATGGGAAGGTGGTGTTTATAGTCTTAGAAATCTGATGTTGAATGTAATTGCTGATAAGGTGTCATGGTGTAAAGAGTTCGGAATTCTAATTTCTCGCGAGGATTGGAACAGTGATAAACTACCGGGTACATTGGTGACAGATATGGGGTCGGAATATAAGTCAGAGAATTTTGAACAGATTTCAGAATTGGGTGTAACAATTATAAATCTCCCAGCATACAGACCGGAGTTAAAAGGTTCTGTAGAGAAATTCTTTGATTTGATACAAGATTCCTTTAAACCATTATTAAAGGGGAAAGGTGTAATTGAACCAGATTATAAGGAACGAGGGGCACATGATTATCGAAAAGATGCCTGTCTGACGATGCATGATTTTGAAACAATAATTTTAAGATGCATTATCTATTATAATTCTAAACGAATAATAGAGAATTATCCATATACAGATGAAATGATAGCAGCTAATATCAAGCCATTTGCTACATCTATATTTGAGTGGGGGATATCGGTCATAGGGTGTGATTTGCTTGAGGTAAACAGAAAAGAGTTGCTTCTCACGCTATTGCCAAGAGCTAAGGGAAAATTCAGTCGATTTGGACTAAGAGTAAATAAGATGCGTTATCATCGTGAAGGATATACAGAACAATATCTAAAGGGAACAACTGTTACTGTTGCGTATAATCCAGATGATGTTTCGGCTGTATGGCTGATAGAAAATGGTGAGTACATTGAATTTAATCTAATTGAATCACGATATAAGAATAAGACTATTGAAGGGGTTGAACAACTACAGAGTGGTCATAAAAGCCTTGTGAAAGGTGTTATAGATGATAATCTGCAAGCACAGATAAATCTAGCCAGGCATATTCAGACTATCGCAAATAAGGCTTCTACAAGTCCTGACGTGAATATTATGGGCATCAGAAGCACAAGAAAAAGAGAACAAAATAAGACACATACGGATTTAATGAAAGGAAGTGCTGTGAATGAGTAAGTTATCTGACCTTGTAAAAGAAATTCCAGAAATGCTGTCTGGTGATGAACTGATAGAATCACTTATGGTTTTGCCTGAGTATGATGTATCTGTTTTATCTGAAAATGCAGCAGTACGTTTGATGGCACTATCAGACCTATATCGGGTATATATTCCATCACAGATGTCCTTGGAGATATACAGTAAATTGTATCTGGCATTGCTTCGTTCTCTACAGAAAAAGGGAACAAAGCTGACAGTTAAACAGCAAAATGAAAATCGTAAGGCTATTATGAATCAGAATTATTCTGGTATTATGGGCGGCTCAGATTCATTTACTATCATAGGGGCATCTGGCATTGGTAAATCCTCTGCCATTACAAGAGCCATAGAACTGATTGCAGGGAATCGTATTATAGAAATTAATGAACCGCATACCATGATAATTCCGGTGATGGTTGTACAGTGTCCTTTGGATTCATCGGTAAAGGGACTTCTTTTGGAAATACTTAGAAAAGTAGATGAAGCTCTTGAGAGTAAATTCTATTCCAATGCAGTCAGAGCAAGAGCAACTACAGATATGCTCATCGGTTCGGTCAGTCAGGTGGCATTAAACCATATTGGAGTGTTGATTGTGGATGAGATTCAGAATGTTGTAAATAGCAAGCAGGGAAAATCTCTGGTGGGTATGCTGACACAGCTAATCAATAATTCTGGTATTAGTATTTGTATGGTGGGTACACCTGAGAGTACAGTTTTTTTTGAACAGGCAATGCAACTTGCAAGACGTTCGCTGGGATTGCAGTATGGGGCAATGGATTATGGCGAAGATTTTTCTGAGACATGTAGGATACTTTTTAAATATCAATTTTTAAAAAATATAACAGAGATATCAGGTGTAATTGTTGCATGGTTATATGAACATTCTGCCGGGATAATCTCTGTAGTAGTATCGCTGATTCATGATGCACAAGAGATTGCAATTCTTAACGGCTCAGAACAATTAAATATGGATGTATTGAATGAAGCGTATAAGAAGCGTTTATCTTTGCTACACGGATATATAGAGCCATCAACTAAAAAGTTAAGTCAGAGCAGCAAATTATCTATAAAAGAAAATGCTCCAGAGATAGTTAATTCTGATGTGGGTTTGGAGAATACTATTACATCGTTGGTAGCTAAAGCGAAAGAAGAATCCCTTGATATTGTTGCATTGTTGAAATCGAATAGATTGGTAGAGGTAATTGCTGTATGATAACATATTTTCCCGAATTTTATCCGGATGAATTAGTGTATAGCCTTTTTTCAAGATATCATGCCAAATCAGGCTCATTGGCATATATCTACACAGCAGAAGAAATTTATAAATGGAAGCATACAAAGCCAGATATTGAATTTATTAACCAGTTGACAGAAGAAGCCCACCAGTTGATTACAAGAAGTATTTCAATGGAGAGTATTATTGAAAAGCATACAATGTTTCCGTATTATGCACGATTTGTAAGCGTAGACCGGAAGAAAAGAGCAATGCAATCTTTAGTGAATATGGAAGGCAATTTAAAATCTATTTTGAATTTGGAATATAAAACTGGAGAACGATATTTGAGGTATTGTCCAATATGTGCAGCTGAGGACAGAGAAAAATATGGGGAAGCATACTGGCATCGGAATCACCAAATAAAAGGAATCAAGATATGCGCAAGGCACAGATGTTTTCTGCATGATAGTGATATTCTTATGCAGAGAAAGGATAAACCACAGCTCATCGCTGCTGAAAGTGTTGTTCCCGACAATGAAAATTGTTTTCTGTGTGAATCTGAAATAGAACAGCGGCTTGCCGAATATATTATTGAACTATTTCAAAGTGAGTTGGATATCAATACCGATATAGATATCGGAGCATACTTACATCACTATTTACCAGAAAAGTACTTGTCTGAATCAAAGCTGCAAAGACATTTATCTAAAATGTATGCAGATTATAGAGAATTTTATCAGGGATTACCAGATGATGAAATTTTATCTTTACCACAGCTACAAAAGCTGTTTAACAACAAGGTGACACGTTGCTCTAGCGTATGCCAGTTGGCAATGTTTGAAAAAATTCCGATTCAAAAATTGGCGGAACCAGAGACCATAGAAAAGCCAATTAATCATATATATGAAAAAATATCTGATGAGTATGGATATGATTATGAATTGGTTTGTAGAATAGGGACTGCTGTTATTAGAGAATATCAAAGAGAGAATCGTGTACAGAAAAAATGTGGGGCTGTTAGTTTGGCATGGGAACAGATGGATAAGGAACTTCTTCCGGAAGTTAAAAATCAATGTTTAAAAATATACGGTGATGGGGTACATCGCCCGCATAGAGTGACGATTTTGGCAGTTCAAAGAGCAATGAAACTTCCGGATAAGCGTATAGACAGATTACCGTTATGCAAAGCAGAGATTATGAGATACAAGGAATCTCAGAAAGAGTATTGGGCTAGAGAAGTCGTTTGGGCATATGAAAAGATATTAAAAGAAGGGGGGATTGTATGCTGGAGACATATCCGAGATTTAACAAATATTCGAAATGTGGATTTTCAAGCTTGTAAGCCGTATATAAACAAATACGCAGATGGGAAAACTACTGCTGCCATATTGGGTTTACTATAAAAAATGGCACTCATGCAATCGCTGTATGAGTGCCCGATCTCTTGTGTTTAATTATTATTCCTGTCCTGTTAAGTCGAAGTAAAAGGTTAAAGAACCAGTCCATTTTCCTGCTCTGGCATCAGCAGCAGAGAATATATAGTCAAATGATTGATTAGAATTATCACCTTTTCTGTATTGGATAATAGGCTGATATCCGTCAATATGTGACCCATCTATTCTGGTAAGATATCCGGTTGTAGTATCACCGGATGCATTGGAAAGATGAATATTACTATTTCCAATAGATACGTTGATTACTTCTGAATCTGTAATATCGGCATAAAAAGTCATTGAGAATGATGAGTTGTTTAAATTAATGACCTCAGGTATGGTTACTGAATAGTGGCTTTCTGCTGTATATTCCACGGGAATATCAGCATTGCCTCCATCATAGACTGTTGTTTCTTCTGCATAAACTGGAATGGCAGATAGACAAAGCATCAAGGATAAGATTACTGCAAACATGTGTTTTTTCAATTGTTTTACCTCACTTTACTGTTAAATTAAAATCTACATGCGCCCCATTTAAAGGCAGACCATTTTCTTTGAAGCATTCGATAAGTAAATAAGCATCGTAAGAACCAACTTCCAGTGATTTTGAAATCTCAATCTCATAAAATCCTTTTCCTGGTTCGACATAGCCAGACTGCCAGCATTCAGCATTGTCCACATAAAGGGTCATTTTAAATAGGCAATTGTTAGTTTCTGGATTATAGAAATTTACCTTTTGTTTGGTGGATTCTGGTTGAAACACAAGAGATGTAATACCAGGTATCTCAATAGTTGGAACCGCTTCTTGTGGATTATATAATTCCTTTTCTCCATCCCAATCTTCAGCGGAATTATCTGTTAGTAAAGAATTATCCGGTAAAGTAGGTTGATGATGGAAATATAGAAATATAGCAATGCCTGTAAGCACAAGTAGCGTAAATATAATGAGTGATTTCTTTTTCTTCATTAATGATAGCACCTCCGAATGTTTAACATATCATATGAGCAAATTTTGACATAGGCAAAACGGGTGCTTTTTGTTATTTTTTCCAACGGCGAATTGTAGAGTTGTCCCCGGAAAAATAATCACATGTTCCGCTGACAACCATATTAATAGTTTGAGATGAATAATGTTTATGTTCTTTAATTAAATCAGGAGCTTCAAGGTTCGTAGATTTACAAGTAGGACAGTATAAGCGTCGAAGCCGAAATTCGACTGAATTTCCAGATTCGTCTTTTATGATTCTTTTTTACTACCTCTGGGACTGAGTATAGATTTGCATATAGGACAGATAAGAGGTTCGAGATTTTTGATTACAAAATAGTTTTTTTTGGTACGAGTTTATATTTATGTGTGATAATCATGCAAAAGCTCCTTTGCTGTTGAATAATAATATTTAAAAAAGACAGAAAAAAAGCCCGATGATTACATCAGGCTGAATATGTAATTAGTGCTTATTCTTCTCTCGAAGAGTATCCACAAGTGAACGAACGAGTAAGACATCTTTTTCTGTTAGTCCAGATACATCAACCGCTGGGGTCTTTTCGATTCCCATTAGATAGTCTGATGTAACGTGCAGATAATAAGCTAACATGCGGATTACTTCTGGTGATGGCATACGGTCACCGTTTTCGTAAAATGAAATAATGCTGTTTTTTACGCCTATCATGTCACCTAATTGTTTCTGGGTTAAATTTTTCTGTAATCGTAATTCTTTTAGACGCTTTCCAAATTCTACCATATTGTCAACCTCATTCCACTAATATTGTATTTAATAGCATTTCATGTTTGGTGGAATCGGATTAACTAAACTGTAGAATTCTGTCGAAAAATCTGTTAAAATAAGTTCAATATACATTTATCGAGAGGGGATGATTGGATGGGTTTAATTCAATGTCCGGAATGCGGAAAAGAGATATCTGATAAAGCAAAACAGTGTATTAATTGTGGATATCCGATTGCTGAATTACAAAACACTGTTGTAACTGTTGAAGATTCTAACAATGATATCAGTGCATTGAAAAAAGATATATTTAATATTGTAGATGCCAGAGTTCAATCAAAGGATGTGGGGAATGAAGCAACCGTGAAGATATATCCTATTATAGCAGAAAAGGTTGCAGAAATACGTCAGTCAGGAATTGAAGGCGTCGAGGACGAGATAGCAGAGATAGTTCATGAATCCGTAAAAAAAATGGCTGCATATAGTGGTTGGAAAGTTACAAAATTATTTTATGAATTAGTTGATTTTCAGAGCTTATCATACGATACATGCAGATACATGGCAAATGACTTCAAACAGAATTGTAATAGAATTAAAGGCTTTCCAATTGTGAATTGGTTTCCAATTTATCAAATCATTGCATATGCACCTAAAGAAATTAGTGATGATTTAAAAGATACAATGGGTAATCAACATTTTCAAACATTGCTGCAATGGCAAACTAGAAATCCTGACAAAATTACCTGTGAATCTGCATTAGAATTAGCTCATGGTAATTCAGTACCAAAAGTTGCTTCTAAACCTGTTAATAATCCACTTAAATGTCCAAAATGTGGTTCTACTTCTGTTACTACAGGAACAAGGGGGTTTTCTATCATTACCGGATTCTTAGGCAGTGGAACAGTAATGAATATGTGTGGTAGCTGCGGTCATAAATGGAAACCACATAAATAATGGTTGTTTTTTTACGTGATCTTGGAGTGAGTGAAAAACAGCACGAAGAGCTTACTGGCAGAATCAGTGGAAGTGTTGTAACTTCATATATCCCCCATCTATATATAGACGGTTGTCATATACGGCAACCGTCTGTTTTGCTTTTATGCTTCTTTCAATTCTTTCTTATATTTATAATAAGTATTTCTTGCAATTCCCAATAATTGTATGCAGTCGGAATCGTTTAAAGTGCCTTGAAAATCCTTGCTGTATTTCAGTATCTTTTCTTTTGTCGAGATTGATTTTTTCGTGGTTAATTTTGTACCTTTTATAAGTCCAATCTGTTTTCCCTGGAGCCGTGCTGTTTCAATTCCTTCTTTCGTTCGCTGGTGTAGGTCAGTGACTTCTTTTTCTGCTTGTTCAAAAGCAATGAAAATTTGTTCTCTTGCAAGTTCCATCAGATATTCATTGACTGCCTTTAGAATAATATCAGTTTTAGTTCCGGTCATTGCCACATTGTTATTTAATGCCTTTTTATAAGTGCCTGTATTGATGTGTGGCTCTTTAATAAATATGAGTTCTATACCTTTATCGTATAATTGCTGATATTGTTCAAAACCTTCTGCTGCATTTCTACTCATTCGTGAGACAGAATCAAATACAATAGTATCACCGGGTTTTACTTTTTTTAAAAGCTGGTTCCATTGCTTTCTGCCATCTGTTTTTGTTCCTGTGTAGATTTCTTGATATATTTTTGCATCATGGTACAGGGCGGTAATGTTTCTGATTTGTCTTTCGATACTCTGTTTGTTTGTGCTAATTCTACAATAGCCATAAATCATTTCCTTTTCTCCAATCTTAAAAGATACGACCGATACTTTTGATACCTATATTTCTGATTGATATATAACTCTTATCGGTTGTTTTGATATAACGTTTCTTTTGATACTCTCGGTTCGGTAAAACAGGGGGGAGTGGAATTCTCCCCCAGAAAATCAATAGACTAAACATTAAATGTAAATCTTTTACTTGTCGTTTTTTTAGTGTACTCTTTATAGATATCTAAGAAGTCTTTTTTAAAAGCTGTGGAATCAAAGCGATTACTGATTACTTCTCTCCAGGTTGCCTTGCTTCCATCTTCTGAAAGAACCTCATCAATACCGTTTTCTGTCATATAGTTTTTGATTTCATCTTTTAATGACTCAATCTGCATTTCCATTTCTTCTTTAAGTGATGTGTACTCTGCCAGTTCTTTCATTGTTTCTTCAATACTCTTTCTCATTCTAATTACCTCTTTTCGTGTGTATTTGTGGTTGTCATCAGCTATCTGATAATTAAATTATATATTGTGGGTACACAAAAGTCAATAATTGTGGGTACACAAAAACAACCAAATATTAATATTTAATTTTGTGCAAAATTGTGGGTACATAAATATTGACAATTGTGGGTACACAATTTATAATTGAGATAGTTTAAGTGATAACAACCACAGAACTTGAACAGAAATAAATGAAAAGAGGTAATCGAAATGGCAAAAACAAACACAACGTATAACAGAACAGTTCAGTATTTAAATAAGGTATTCAAGCTGATTAATTCTGAATTCTTTGAGGATAGTCTGGAAATGCCTACAATCACAATCCAGTCAACAGTTGGTGCTTATGGACATGTTACAACGTCTAAAGTTTGGAAATCGGAGAACGGTAATGAAAGTTACGAATTAAATCTTGGAGCAGATTATTTGTCCAGACCCATAGAAAATATTGTTGCTACGTTGATTCATGAAGGTTGTCACCTGTATGCTATGCAGAATGACATTAAAGATACATCAAACAGAGGTATCTACCATAACAAGCGATTCAAACAGCTTGCAGAAGAAAGAGGACTTTTGATTGACCGACATGAAACTTATGGTTGGACAATAACAGAGCCAGGGGAAAGAGTTCTTAACTTCTGTATCGACAATAATCTACAAGAAATCATGGTAACCAGAAATACAGGATGGACGTTTACTGGAATCGGAACAGGTAAAAATGGAAATGGAACACCTACCAAACCAATCACACCCAAAAAGGGAAATAGTATCAAATGGGTCTGTCCATGTTGCGGAGCCATCGTCAGAAGCACAAAGTTGTTGAATATTGTATGTGGTGATTGCGAGGAAACGTTTGTAATGGCATAAAGAACAGGGGACGAAAGTCCCCTGACTTTACTATTGAATTAATTTGCTTGCATGTCTGCAAATGGTATGATAAAATATGGGTACACAAATCTAAGGCGGTGTTAGAATGGCACGAAAAGAAAACTACCATGCAGATTTAGTTGATGTTAAATTGCGCTTTTTAAAGGGGAATGGTGAGGATATTCCGGATTATCTGGAATTAATACGTCAAAGAGCCAAGGATAAAGGGTTTATTGTTCCGAACGGCAAATTGAAAGGTGAAGGCAATATAAATGCTTATATTATAGACTTGATTGAGAAAGACATAAGAACAACAGAAGAAAATTCTGACTTTAAAATCCGAACAAGTCTGAAAGATAAAACATCTGATTGATATACTGACGGTCTAAGATTACCTCTATCCGTCTGTATATATTGGCTGGCGGAGTGGTTGCCGTCAGCCATTTTTAATTTAAAAGGGAAATGAAATTATGAAGAGAAAAATTGAAAATATTATTTTAAAAATCTATCTGCTAATGCCTGCTGCCGTGAAAAGAAATCAAAAATTAACGAAAATGATTGGTAATATAGCGGAACGTCAGCTCACCCAAGTAAAGTATGAGTATTTAAAAGCTACATGGAAAAAGGTACAGTTGGAGCAGCGGCTAAACAAAATCAGGTATTAGAAAATGAGTGTATTTAGGATTGGTTATGATAAGTAAATTGGTTACTATACATAAAAATTAAAAGGAAAAACTAGAAGAAATGCACAAAAAACTTGAAAAATGGAAAAAACTATGTTAGAATAAAAAAAGTGGATAAAGGGTTTCTATGACAATTAAATACAACAGGAAAGAACGAGTCTAGTATGGACGTACAAATAGTATGGATGAAATGCCAGAAACGGTTATACGGCATTGCTACGGAGTAATGTAATCTTTCCTACATGACCGGAAACGTGTAAGGGTTATGTTCCATTAAAAAAAACGATTTTTTAAGTCCGAGTTTTGAAGAATTACGGACTTAGGAAAAGGTTGAAGGGAACATAGCTCTTTTTTTGTTGTCATAAAAGAAGGGTTTGTTATGTGAGTGAATTCACGGAAAGGATGGAAAAAAGAAGATGAATGAAGAAATGGATGTAACGGAGATGAATTTTTTGAAGTTAAAGGAAGCAGCTGAGCTGATAGGAAAATCTGTATCAACGATTCGAAACTATATTGATGAGGGCTATATTTCTTGTTACAGAAAAGGTGATGCAAAAGCTGTTTGTAAGGAGGAATTATTAGCTTTCGTTGAAAAGTCCAGGTATGTGTCAATATTTGGATATATGGATTTGGATGAGGGCGATAGCCTAAGACCTTTGGATAGTTTTAATGCAATTCCTTTGTTTTCGAATCCAACGAAATATGAGACAAGTCATGCATATATGGTATCGTGTTATGGCAGGATTTTTAACATTACTTCCGGAATTGAATTAAGTCAAAGTAATGCTGCTCATGGTTACAAGCAGGTTAGTTTGAACTGTTATGAGAAATGCTTTCCGGCAAGGGTACATAGATTAGTGGCATTCGTTTGGTGTGAGAATGGAAAAAATAAAGCAGAAGTACATCATATTGACGGAATAAAAGAAAATAATCGGGCAGATAATCTTATCTTTTTGACAGTTGAAGAGCATAATTTGGCGGATAAAATGCTGACAGAAGCCAAAAGAAAAAAGGATTTCAAAGACTATAATCAATACATCGAGTGTATGAGAAAAGATAATGAATGCAAAGAAAAGACCTATGCATTTTTAGATGCTCGAAACGGACGATCTCTTGACTACCTGTATATTTCACGTCAAGCATATAGAGATTTGAAAGATGGAAAATATGACAGTGAACATATACCGGCTTCTGAAATACGTGGAGAATACAGTGTGATAATTAAGTAAAAGGAAAAAATAAAGAGGAATTAATATGTTATTTGCAAATCAGAAAAGAATAAGTGTGCAAAAGCAAAACTGTGACAATCAAAATCTTTATGCTCTTATTAATCTTGATTCCTTGAATCAGGCAATGAAAGTATTAAATCGTGGAAGTAGTTTTAAATTATGGATGTATCTGGCAAAAAACCAAAATGGTTACGAGTTTGACCTGAGTAAAGTTGATTGTTCTTCCTGGGGAATTAAATCAGACAGTTACCATAGTGCAGTCAAAGATTTAATCGAAAAAGGTTATCTGCAAGAGGTGAAACCATATCATTATGTGTTCCATGAAATGTTATCGGAAAATCCTTAAATGGTATACGGAAAAGTCCTATAGGGTATATGGAAAATCCGATTATCCTATAGGAAAAAACCATAGAGAAATATTATATATAATACAATATACTACAGATATATGCGGCTGTAAAAAGTAAATTTATTACGGAATATGTCCAGGTTGATATATTTCAAACGTCAATCGTAAAACGATTTCCGTTTATAAAAGAAAGAAGGAACCAAATGCATATGTATGAAAATGATTTTGAAGTAGAGAAAATATTTGCAGCATTGAAATTGATTGAGGTGTTATATACACAGGGCATTGTACCGGAACACATATGGAAAAATATAAAAGATGAATATAAACATGTAGTGGATTTATCGCAGTTTGTTTGATGTTGACGGGAAAATTTCGGTAGCACAATTAAATGCCCTTTAATTGAGGGATTAGTGATTATTTCTTTCGGACTCGGAGGTGAACGAATATGTTAGAGAAGAAAAAAGAAACTATCATTTCGATGGTATCAAGTGATAATAAGCTGTTGCTGTGGTTCCAAAGATGGTTAGATGCACAAAGATATCATTGCGGGCATTGTAATAAAAATAAAAATCCAAACAGCTTTTATTACTTGAAAAATAGCTGGGTATATCCACAGGGGCGATTACCAATTTGTAAGAAATGTATAAACGAAATGTATGCGTACTATTCCAGCAAGTACAATGACGCATATAAAGCTATGAATAAGATTTGTCAGCTGTTTGATATTTATTTTGATGTACGCTTGTTTAGGACGGTAATAGAGGATGATTATGTGGTTGGTCGGTATTTACAGCGTTTGAATCTCCGACAGAATAAAAACAAGTTATCTCAAGGATATGATGGTTCCTATTTGAAATTCGAATTTGACATAAAGTAAAATTTAATGTTTCATTTGGGAAAATAATATGCTATACTAATAATACCTATAAAGAGTGCGTGAGAGACAAGCTCGTTGACCGCACAGCAACCTACCAGAATGGAAAGGTGCTAATGCTTGGGCGATGGGTGAATTGAGAAGTGACTTTAAACATCCATCATTACGATGGGTGTTTTCTTTTTGAATTCTTTATGGGAATATTTAATTTAGGAGAGTTCAAAATGAGAACAATTAGTGAATTGTCAAGAATGGATGGTAGAGTGTATGTGTATCTCTGCAATGAAACAGTTAGAAAAAAATTCCTGGAGGATGCAACCAAAGAAGGATTTACTTTTGGCGATGGGGTGTCTCCTATTGACCGTCCACAAGATGATATCTATGCAGTTAAGAAAAATCACACATTGAATTTTGTTGGTTGGGCTGGTCATATGGCATATCATAATCCAAGGGCTGTTTTCGGAATTGGATTGATTCGTGTTGACTATGAAAAGTATATATTGGGGTTTATGGATTATGTGATTTGATTGGAGGGATAGCATGTTATTATATCATGTTTCATATGATATAGATGGTGACTTGAAACGAGTTTTCACACCGAGAGTACCGGATAATGTAAGGTTTGATGAAGAAGCTACGATAAAGAGGATTTGTTTTACTGATTCAATTCAAAATTGTATTAGAGCTATTGATGGATATTATAAAAATGATAGTGATGAGATAGCTGTTTTTATTTATGAGGTGGAAGATGACAGTCCAGTTATTGTTCCGTGGTTAGATTTATATGATAAAGGGCTTGTGAATGATGCGTCATTGACGCATGAATACTGGTATGTTGGAGATATGCCATTAGTATTACAGGGGAAAAAGTATAAAATTCAATCATATTTCTCGAAGGAACAAATGATTATCGAAGCAAAATTTAAAGATAAAATGATAGAGGTTTTAAAACAAGGCGGAGTATATGCTTCTACATGCGACTCTTTGCAATCGTTTGAATTGTTGGAAATGATAAATTTGGATGAGGAGCTAATTAACATTGCCAAGGATGTTGTGTGCCATCTTGAACCGAATGAAAACTATTATCCAGATATGGAGGAGATATTAGGGTGGAAGTCAGAAGAATTTGTGGCAAAAATAGATTGGGATTCTATGGATGTTGTTTTTGATTTAATTGCTGCTCCGATTGAGTAGTTAAAAAAATTGTTAAAAAATTGTGGGTACATACTATGGACAAAACTGGTGAGTGCAAGTATAATATATGCATAAGGTTTATCTCTATGTTTCGGTGCAATAGTCAGTATTTTGCATGATGCAAAAATAACTATCCTAACAAAAATAAAGAGTTAGACCTTGAGAAGAAATTCTCAGGGTCTTTTTTTAACCGAAAAATGGCGAAAAACCTTGAAAAATAAGAGAAAATGTTGATAAAACTGGC
>Ga0129308_1002649_pt1 | contig 14577 bp, 13 predicted proteins | sample L827metagenome_FD_94440 | JGI IMG/M metagenome (GOLD analysis project Ga0129308, IMG submission 94440) | Ring-tailed lemur group fecal microbial communities from Wisconsin, USA - L827 metagenome | ecosystem: Host-associated > Mammals > Digestive system > Large intestine > Fecal | place: USA...
CTTAAAGCCCGGCAGCGATGTCGCAAATCTCTCCGTTCTCGGCTATGACCCGGCAATATACTATTCAGGCAGAAGTCCTCTTGAAGCAGGAAGCATAGGTATCGATATGAAGCCTACCGATGTATCATTCAGAACAAACCTTGTTACGCTCTCCGACGAGCCTGTTTACGAAGACAAGACTATACTGGACTACTGTGCAGATGATATTTCTACCGAAGAAGCAGCCGAGCTTATTAAGTTCATAGATGAAAAGCTCGGAACAGACGAGTTCAGCTTCTACAGCGGTGTCAGCTACCGTCATTGTCTTATATGGGACAACGGCACTACCGACATCGGTACGCTCACTCCTCCCCACGATATAACAGGCAAGCCTATCAAAAACTATCTCGGTGTGAACGAAAACGGCAGACCGCTTATCGAGATGATGAAAAAGAGCTACGACCTTCTTAAAGACCATCCAGTAAACCTTAAGCGAATCGAGCGTGGTTTGCGCCCGGCTAACAGTATATGGTTCTGGGGAGAGGGCGTTCGCAAAGATCTCACTCCTTTTGCCGAGAAGTACGGAAAGAGTGCCGCAATGATATCGGCTGTAGACCTTCTCAGAGGTATAGGCAAGTTCACGGGAATGGATGTTATCAAGGTAAACGGCGCTACCGGCTACATTGACACTAACTTTGACGGCAAGGCACAGGCGGCTGTTGACGCTCTGAAAGGCGGCAAGGATTTTGTATATATCCATGTTGAAGCCCCCGATGAATGCGGCCACCGCCACGAGATAGAAAATAAGATCAAATCAATCAGTCTTATCGACGAAAAGATACTCGGCAAGCTGTTGAAAGAGTTTGAAGGCGAAGATATCAAGATACTTATCTGCCCCGACCATCCCACTCCTCTTGAGCTTAAAACTCACACTAATGCACCCGTACCCTTTATGATTTATGACAGCAGAAAAAAGCTGTACGGCGTTGAATGCTTCTGCGAAGAGAGTGCGGCAGGCACAGGCGACTTTATCCCCGAAGGTCACACGCTGATGAGTCAGTTCCTTGCAGATTGACAAAAACAATATGATATTATAAAGGCTCTGCCCACGCAGAGCCTTTTAGACTGTTGATAAACCTCAACATTTACACTAAAGGGGTTTGGGGCGAAGCCCCAAGCAAGGTCGCAGGGTGCGCTTCTATCAGCCTTACGGCTGATTTTCAAAAGCTCCGCTTTTGAGCCCCTTTTTCCTTTTAGGGAAGGCAGGCAAGGATGCCTGAAAGTGAACGCCCAAAGCGCATTAGGACAATGCGCCACAGAGCGTTCACAAAGGTTTAGGGGATGGGGTTATAGAACTTAATCTATAAATTAAAATATAGATTTTTTCATCAAGCATAGGCTCTGCCCACGCAGAGCCTTTATTCCTGCTATCCCGAATATAAACTCAATGTAAACTTTACCGATTTTTATTTTGCTTTACTTCATCCGCTTTAACACTTTTCACAAAATTACAGATTAACAGATGAAAGTTTCCATTTGTTAATTGACTCTATTTTACTTGTATTGTATAATACAATCGGAGTATAGGATTTTTTAGGGTATCCTGACGGATTATGCTCTTTTATTAAGAATTAACGGCAAGTTTATTTCATAATATTATTCGGAGAAAGATATGGAACATTTCGGATTTGAATACTGGTTATTCTCTTTCTGCTTATACTGTATGGCAGGCTGGGTTCAGGAGTCGGCGCTTGAGTCGCTTTACCATAAGCGCCCTATCAACAGAGGCTTTCTTAAAGGCCCGTACATTCCGATATACGGTGTCGGAGCTCTGCTTCTGCTGTTTATCTGCCGTCCGTTCAGAGAGAACGGTTTTCAGGTATTCTTTGTAGCGCTTATTGCCTGCACCGCACTTGAGTATTTCACGGGCTGGCTTATGGAGACATTTTTCGGTAAGCAGTTCTGGGACTACAGTATGTTTAAAATAACCTATAAAAACAGAATATCGCTGGTTTCTTCACTCTTCTGGGGTGTAATGGGACTATTTGTTACCTATGTGGTTTCCGATGTCACAATAATAATTCTGACAAATCTTCCTCACCAGTTTATCTGCGTATCTGCAGTTGTAGTTTCTATACTGATGACGATAGACTTCCTTATTACAGTCAGAAAGCAGATAGATACCGACAAACTCAGACGCACATTCAGCATTTCAAATATCAGCTCGCATATTCCTTCGAACTTCGGAGTTTTAAGCTCTCGATTTTCACGCACCGAAATGCGTAACGGTAATGATGAAAATGAAGAGCGCATCGAATACAGCGACAGCGAGGACTGCAATGAACAAAAATAAAAAATATATGCTTAGCGACAGCGACCGTGTATTTATTGCAACCGCAAGAGAGATTCTTACAGATGAGAAAGTACAGCAGATGAAGCAGTACATTCAGCACGGAGATATTACTACCTACGACCACTGCATTATGGTCTGTCTGTACGCATATATGTATGCAAAAAAGCTGAAGCTTGATATAGATGTGAGGGCTCTTGTAAAAGGCGCACTGCTACACGATTTTTTCCTGTATGACTGGCATAAAAGCGCATTTACATCCGACGGTCTGCACGGTTTTTCGCACCCTATTACCGCAGAGCGCAACGCAAGAAATAATTTTTCACTCTCGGAAAAAGAGCGTAAGATTATTAAGAATCATATGTGGCCTCTTACTCTTACAAGAATACCGACAAGCACCGAAGGCTGGCTTGTCTGCTGGGCGGATAAATACTGCTCATTGAAGGAAACTCTGCTGAAAAAGCCTTATTGACAATCAACCGATATTATTTATGCAGTACCGCTATTGCGCTACTGCTATTTTTTTAAAAAAGGGTCTTCTCAAAATCGGTCAACGGTATTATAATATCGTTGACCGATTCAGTCAGGAGGTAATTATGAACGAAAAATTCTTTTCTTTGCCGGAAGAAAAACGCCTTGCAATAATAAATGCAGGCTACCGTGTCTTTTCTCACAACAGCTACAGAAAAAGCCCGGTAAGCGAAATCGCTGCAGAGGCAGGAATCAGCAAATCTCTGCTGTTCCACTATTTCCGCAACAAGCGTGAATTGTATCTGTTTCTGATAGAAAATGCGGCAAATACAACATACAAATACCTTTACCGGTTCGGCTGCGGCGATGCATCGGACGATATTTTTGAAATGATGCAAAGAGGCTTAAAGGCAAAGGTCGCACTTATGAAAAAGTATCCCGACCTTACTTTATTCACCCTTAAGGCATACTATGAAACAGATCCCGAAATCAGCGACGATATACAGAAAATCATCGGCAGAATAGCTTCATTCGACGCAAACGCAAAGTTTCTTAAAATCGATCCAGATAAATTTGCAGAGGGTATTGACCTTAAGATGATGTATACCGATATGTACCTTGCCTCCGAGGGCTATCTGTGGGAAAAATCACAGCTCGGCAGCTTCAATGCCGATGAAGTTGAGAAAGACTTTGAAAAAATGATAGAGTTCTGGAAGAAAATCTATCTGAGAAAGGACTGACAGGATGAATATTATTGAAACTCATAAGCTGACAAAATACTACGGTAAAAGCAGAGGGATAATCGAGCTTGATCTTTCTGTTTCAAAAGGCGAATTTTTCGGCTTTATCGGGACTAACGGCGCAGGTAAATCCACCACGATAAGATCGCTTCTCGGACTTATTTTTCCCACATCGGGAGAAGCGAAAATATTCGGTAAAGACATAAACCGCTATAAAACAGAGATTTTATCCGAAATCGGATATATGCCCTCTGAGGCGAACTTTTACAGCGGAATGAAAGTAAAGGATATTATCTCGCTTTCCGCAAAAATGCACAAGAAAAACTGTTCCGATGAAGCGAAAAAGCTATGCGAAAGGCTTGCTCTCGATACCGAAAAACGCATAGAGGAGCTGTCTTTGGGCAACAGGAAAAAGGTTTCGATAGTATGCGCTTTACAGCATGATCCCGATTTGTGCATACTCGATGAGCCTACAAGCGGACTTGACCCGCTTATGCAAAGGGAGTTCTTTGACATACTCACAGAGCGCAACAAAAGCGGTGCGACAATATTTCTTTCCTCTCATGTCCTCTCCGAGATTCAGAAAAACTGCTCCCGTGCCGCAATAATAAAGGGCGGCAGGCTTATTGCCGTTGACAGTGTGGAAAATCTGTCTAAAACAAACGCAAAAAGAGTTACTTTCCACGGGATAACATCGGTTCCGGAAGAGCTTTTCGCAAAGTCGGCGCAGATAAACGGCGACAGCGTGACATTTCTTTATAACGGCGGAATTAAGGAGCTTCTCGGCATTGCAAATTCCCTGCCGATATATGATATGACAATTACCGAGCCTGACCTTGAAGAAATATTTATTCACTACTATGAGAAAGGAAACGAAGAAAAATGACAATATACATAAAAGAGCTGAAGCAAGGCGTTAAGGCGCTGTTAATATGGACTGCTTCAATTGCGTTTATGATGCTTGTATGCATACTTATGTTTCCCGAAATGAAAGGCGAAATGGACAATGTCAGCGAGATGTTTGCAAATATGGGAGGATTTTCAGCCGCATTCGGTATGGATAAACTGAGCTTCGGCGACCTGATGGGCTTTTACGGAATTGAATGCGGTAATATTCTCGGTCTGGGCGGAGGCTTTTTTGCGGCGCTTACGGCAATATCTGTTCTTGCAAAGGAAGAAAAAGATCACACGGCAGAATTTCTTTTTACTCATCCCGTAAGCCGCTTTTCAGTTATCACTCAGAAGCTTCTCTCGGTTATGACTCAAATAATCGTACTTAACATTGCGGTAGTTGCTGTAAGCCTTATTTCAGCCGCCGCAATAGGTGAAGAGTTTCAGATAAAAGAATTTGCTCTTCTGCATATTGCATATCTTATAATGCAGATTGAGATAGCTTGTATCTGCTTCGGTATTTCTGCGTTTATAAGGCGAGGAAGTATAGGTATAGGTCTTGGACTTGCGCTCGCTTTATACTTCATAAATATTGTTTGCAACATAAGCGATCAGGCAGATTTCCTGCGATATATCACTCCCTATGCCTACTCTGAGGCAAGCGACATAATCTCCGAAGCAAAGCTCGAAGCAGGACTTATTGCAATAGGTATATGCATTTCTTTAGCAGGGATCATTACAGCCTATATCAGATATGCCAAAAAAGATATCGCTTCATAAACAACAAATGCGCCGCAGTCGTTGACTGCGGCACTTATTTTGCTTATTCGGTTTTACAGAGCCTCAGAGCCTTCTTCGGGCAGTTCTGTTATCTCCTGTGCGTCGGTATCTTCTTCAAATTCCATTTCCGTTTTGTTGCTGTCGTCTTCTGATATATCAACATCAACGCCGCTGTTTATGGATACTACCATATCTTTCAAATTGTTGATCTCATTCTTGAAAGCCGTACCTGTTGTTGCCGCTTTCTTGATTATCTCGGAGGTCTTCTCCTTGCCTGCCGCAACAAGATTATTTACGCTCTTGGTGAGCTTTTCGCTTCCTGTCTGAACCGCACCTGTGCAGTATACGGAAGCTTTATGGAGCTTTTCACTGCAATTAGCTTTTACTGCCGCTACAGTCTCGGGGTTTTTCTCAATATATTTTTTAGCCAGAATGTATCCCGTACCGATTGCAGCTGCCGCTGTCAAAAAAATTAACGCTGTTTTCATAACAAATATCCTTTCCGGCAAAGCCACGAACTATTCTTATATCAGTATATACCTTTTTTAGAAAAAAGTAAAGCCTATTTTGACGATTTTACCGCCTCGAGCCGATAAATAGGTAATCCTGCATCGGAAAACCTTTTCTCATACTCCGTTACAATATTCCCCTCAAATGTGCTGTTATGCAGATCAAGGCTGATATTTTTTAGAGTGAATCCGCACTGCGACAGATTCTCAATTGAAAACTCAAACAGCTTCATATTGTCCGTCTTCTGATGTATTTCACCGTCCGGTACAAGTATGTGCTTATATATTTCAAGAAATACCGGGTGCGTAAGCCTGTGCTTCCTGTATGATTCCTTAGGATAAGGACAGCTGAAATTAAGATATATTCTCCGTACAGAATTTTCCGGGAAGAATTTTTCAAGGTATTCTGCCTTTCCCATAAGGAATTTCAGGTTCGGGAGCTGCTCTTTTATCGCAAGCTCCATTGCGCTGACGATGACATTTCTCGCCATTTCCACGGCAATAAAATTGATATTGGGGTTTCTTTTAGCCGCCTCTACCGCAAATCCGCCCTTGCCGCAGCCTACCTCAAGATAAACGGGATTATCATTTCCGAATATCTCTCTGACATTGAGCGTACGCTCCTGCTTTTCTCCTCGCTGTTCTGCCGCATAATCCGCAAGCCAGCCTAAATTATCCTCCCCACAGGCGGCAAGACGCTCGTCGAGGTATTTTTTTCTTCTCATTCTCATAGTTATTTCGCCTTATCTTGTTGCCGAAAGCATTACATAATATGTCTTGAACCTTACCATATCAATAAGCTTTCCGGAAATATTATCGAAAACAGCAATATTAAGTCCGTTCTCGTCAACCGAATAATTTTCAGTACTGCCGCCAATCGATATTGAAGAAGTCTTTCCTGCTCCGACGCTCTTTATTGTCACACTGCGGTTGTTCCAGTTTGTGCTGTACTCAAAATTCTTGTCGGATACCTCCTCATAAGTGACCTTTCCGCCCTCAATAACAGCTATATATCTTGATTTTTTGTTATCCTCTTCTGCGAGCTTAACAAGTCCCAGTTGGGCAAGCGCAGTACGGGCTCCATCGTTAAGTCCGCTTATCGTATCCGCCTTTGCCGTCATAAACACGGTGTAGTTCTCATTCTCTTTAAGACGATATATATAACTTAAGAAATTGTCTTCTTTTACAAGCAGTTTGTTCTTCTGGGCATCCGGTTCGGTTGACAGCACAAGCTCGTTGTACTGCGGTACTATGCTCCTGTACGGTACAACGCCGTGGAAGCCTTTTTTTGATACTGTAAGTCCGAAATAGTTATACCACTGATTTGATAATACAACTGCCGCCATAAATACCGCAGTCACAGTCACTGGGTTTGTGATTACCGACAGCACCTTATTCTTATACTGTCTGAACACTCTGTTCTGGGGGAAGTATCTCTCATCGGGAGCATACTTATCTGCAACTTTCTCCTGCGACTGGGGCTCGGAGCCGATCTTATCTTCTGCTGTAACAGCGTCGCTGTCCTCGTCATCCTGCGATTTTTCAGCCATTATCTCACGGAGAATACGCTTTGTATCTTCGTCAAGCTCATCTGCATTATTGTCAATTGCCGCTTTGTTATTTGATGCAGGCAATTTTCCTGCTTTCTTTTCTCTCAGCACCGCATCGACCGTCTTGTCAAACTCGACAACAGCATCGGGATTCTTCTTTCGTGCAAAATAAACCTTCGCACAGTTCATATAATAATTTGCTATCGACGGTATGAACATTATCATAACAATGTACAGATACATAGAGAAACGCTCGATAACAAAGTGCTTTGTTGCTATGAACCATATTATGAAATTGAATATCGCAAAATTTGTGAAGATAGAAGAAGCCTTCGGGTTAGCCTTTCCGTATCCTGTAAAATGTGCTATAAGCGCAAGCGCCATAATAATTGCAGGAAGTATCAGATACACGGGTTTATAGCCCTGTGTTATAAAATTGAGATTAAGATAGTTCTTGTATTGCGGCAATATCTTGACAGCAATATTCAGTATATCCCACGAGAAGAAATAAACAAATGCAGTCAGTATTCCGTACAGCGGTACCGTTATCTTTGTAGGGCGTATAAAAGCTGCAATAAGATAAATCGGTATCATTACTATTACTGTACTGTGGAACAGGCAGGCAAAGAATATAAACAGCAGAACCATAAAATGATTACGCTCTTTCATATATCTGTATGCGCACAGAATAATAGCAAAAGCGATAGACTGACGGATAAAGCTGAGCGAGCAATAGAAGAAGGTCAGACATATAAACATCATTGTTGACATCCATATTTTCTCGCTGTGCCTGAATATAGCATACGCAGTCGGTACAAGTATCAGCAGAGCATAAATGGCATAAAGCACATTTACATTATCTGTAAATATAGATATCAGCTTCGTTATAACAGTAAAACCGGGCTCGTAACCCATATTGAACATATCGATCCACGACGCTTCTTTGATATTTCTGAAAATATAGATATACGAATAATAGTCGTTTCCGAGACCGTACCTCAGCACGCTGATAAGATACATTGCACCGAATGTAACAATGACATAGCACAGCTTCTTGCCGAAGCTCGGTTTGCGTTCAACAAGGGGATACGCCAGAATCAGCACCAGCGCCATAAGAATAATATATACCGTCATATTTCTTCCTTCCTCAATAAAAAAGCACCACATACTGCATAAGCAACGGTTGTTGACCGCTTGTTCTTCACGCAGAGAATGCAGTGCATATCTACTAAATTATTATGTATTTTCCGTCTGTCGTAACAGGCGCAACATCTATAGTATAATCGATACCGCAGGTCATACCGAAGCTCTTTAGCTTTTTTTCAACGGTATCATACGCCATACGGGGCGTATTGTTTTCCTGGCTGAGATGCCCGAGTATCAGCCGCCTTGCTCCGCTGTCAACAAGCTGAGCGCAGAACTCGGCGGAATTTATATTTGACAGGTGACCGTAGTCTCCCGAAATTCTCTTTTTTAAATAAACCGGATATTTCGGATTTATATTAAGCAGCTTGGGATCGTAATTGGCTTCTATATAAACCGTATCACATCCGAGCAGATTGGTTCTGACTTCATCCGTTACATATCCGAGATCGGTACAGCACGCTACTCTGTGCTCGCCGAAACATAACTTGTATCCAACGCTTTCGGCAGCGTCGTGCGGTGTATGGAAAAACGATATATCCATATCGACCGAAATATCTTTCAGCTCCGACAGACCGTGTATTTCGGTATCGGGCTGAACAAGTCCGTCGCATATAAGTCTTTTTGCAGTTCCGTCCGACGCATATATCGGAAGGTCAGTATGCTTTGTAAGCTGGCTGAGTGCTTTAGTGTGATCGATATGCTCGTGAGTTATAAGCACTGCTCTTACCGCTTCAAACGGTATTCCGCACAGCTTAAGCCCGTCTTTAAGCGCCTTAAAGCTGCAGCCTGCGTCAATAAGAACTCCCGATGACATATCTCCGACAAAAACGCTGTTTCCTTTGCTTGAACTGCAGACAGGTACAACTCTTGCCATCAGAGAGCCTTTCTCATCTTGTCATCATCAGGATAAAAACGCTTTACAATATCAGCGCCAAGCGCCCTAAGCTTTATCTCCATATCTTCGTATCCACGCTCGATATGGTGAATATCCTCTATCTCGGTAACGCCCTGAGCCGCAAGTCCCGCTATGATAAGCGCCGCACCTGCTCTTAGGTCACACGCTTTGACGGGAGCGCCCATAAGATGATCTACTCCTCTTACAACAGCTACTCTGCTGTCTACCGTTATATCTGCGCCCATTCTTCTCAGCTCATCAACATATTTGAAACGGGTATCGAAAATGCTCTCAGTTACCATACTTGTGCCGCTTGCCATAGCAAGAAGAGTGGTCATCTGCGGCTGCATATCTGTGGGGAATCCAGGATGAGGAGATGTCTTTATGTCGGTACCGTCATAATGATCTCTTCCGATAACTCTTACATTATCGGTATCATCCTCTATCTCAACATATACGCCTATCTTTTTGAGCTTTGCGGTAATAGGCTCCAGGTGCTTAGGTATAACATTGGTAAGCGTGATATCTCCGCAGGTCGCCGCGGCAGCTACCATAAATGTACCTGCTTCTATCTGGTCGGGTATCACAGAATACTCCGTTCCGTGAAGCTTTGACACGCCCTTGATCTTAATGACATCTGTGCCGGCGCCCATTATATCGGCACCCATCGAGTTAAGGAAGTTTGCAAGGTCAACAATATGAGGCTCTTTTGCCGCATTTTCGATGATCGTCAGCCCCTCTGCCTGAGCGCAGGCAAGAAGTGCATTTATTGTACCGCCGACGGTAACCTTGTCAAAGTATATCTGAGTTCCTATAAGCCTGTCCGCCGATAAATCAACTATTCCGTGCTTGATATCGGCCTTTGCACCAAGCGCCTCAAAGCACTTGATATGCTGATCTATAGGTCTGCTTCCCAAATCGCATCCGCCAGGCAGCGGAACGCTCGCTTTTTTAAATCTTCCGAGCAGCGCTCCTAAGAAATAACTGCTTCCTCTTGTTGAGCGTGCAAGCTCATAAGGTACGGCACCGTCGCATATTCTTGATGTATCTACTTCTATCTTCGACTTGCCGAGCATTTTTATCTCTGCTCCCATACTCGACAGTATCTCAAGAGCGACCTCAACATCGCTGATCGAAGGAACATTATCAAGTATGCATTTATCAGCCGCAAGCATTGCCGCAGGTATTATCGCTACCGCCGCATTCTTTGCACCGCTGATGCGGACTTCGCCTTTAAGCGGCGTACCGCCTTTTATTATAAACTTTTCCAAAAGTCACACTTCCTCAATTCGATTGTAATAATGTATACTGATTATATAAATGCCGTAAAATCGGCTGTAAAAATCAAAATTCAATGAGTCGGAATGTAAATTGATAATAAATTTACATAAACTATGACCCGATTAGATTTATTATATCATATCTGCGGGCAAAATAAAAGTATTTTTTTACAATGCAGTTTTTTTCGTCATAATACACTATATATCATTTCTTTAACGCTCGTTTTTTATACATATAGTAAACGATGCATTTCATCGTTTCGGTTTGTAGAAAAAGACTAATTTTTTAAATGTAGAGCAAATTCTCTATCCCTAACCCCTAAACCTGTGTGAACGCTCTGTGGCGCATTGTCCTAATGCGCTTTGTGCGTTCACTTTCAGGCATCCTTGCCTGCCTTCCCTAAAGGGAAAAAGGGGGCTCAAAAGCGGAGCTTTTGAAAATCAGCCGTTAGGCTGATAGAATCGCACCCTCGTCCAAGCAAGGATGCTTGATAGCGTTCGCAAAAAAGGTTGTAAGCACGGATGCTTACAAGTGGTCGAACAGAGTCGGTGCACGATGCACCGACAACACACGACCACAAATGCACAGACGCAAAACCCACAAACGAACGCAAACCTATATGGGGGCTTCGCCCCTCAACCCCATTTAATATTAACCAAGAGGTTTATAGACAGTCCGAAACGATGCACTTCACCGTATTTTATCGAAATAGACAGCTAATCTTTCAATACGGCTGAAACAGCGGTTCTCTTTTCTGCTTCAGCTGAATTACTCCCATTTCGCAAGTTCCGCCGGGCAGTATTTTGCCTGCCCGGCGGTTTTAATATCGCTGTAATATAAATCACATAAAAGCGTCTTATGGTGATTATTCAAATTTTATTCGCTCTTTGACGGAGCTTCATCGCTTACTTCTTCCGAAGCGGAAGTATCAACGGATTCAGGCTGTCCTTCCGATTCAGCCGCAGGCGTTGTTGCCGATGGGCGTATTGTTTTTCTCGTCGTTGTCGTAGCCTGAGTCTCCGTAATTGTCGGAATGACTGCAATCTCTATTTTCTTGATAATGACCGATACAACAGGCTTTGACTCAATGCCCTGTGCGTCGTCAATCGCATTTCCGGCAGATACCTCAACTGCGCTTATCTTGTCGATAACATCAAAGCCTTCGATAGCCTGTCCGAATATCGTATAATTACCGTCAATGCTGAACGCACCGCCGTTTGAGAGATACTTTGCTCTGACTTCTTCGGGAGCGGCTCTCAGCTTTGAGAGATAATCGTTATAGGTCTTTTTATCGGCATCGGTAAGTCTGTCGCTGTATTCTTCAAGATCAGCCGCAATGTTTTCTTCTGTCTTTGCAATATCAAACGGATTCTTATTATTAACAATGAAGAACTGGCTGTTTATTCCCTCGCTGTCCTCAGCATAACCCAGAGCGCCGTAATAAGCACGCATACGGTCGCTTGTTTCACGGGGGACTTCGGTCCTGTCGGCAGTAGTTCCGCCTGTACCGTTGCCTCTGAGCGAACCGCCCTGAATCATAAAATCTTTAACTACTCTGTGTATGGTCTTGCCGTCATAATAACCGCTTTGTGCCAGCTTTACGAAGTTATCGACGCCCTTGGGAGCAACCTCGGGGAAGAGCTTAAAGCGTATCTTACCCGTTTCGTCGCCTATCTGTATCGTCATCTCTGCAAGCGTATCGCCCGAACCTACCGTTATCTCGGCGGTATTATCCTTGTGCTCGGAGCTACAGCCGGCAGGAAGTATCATAGCCGCACACAGCATAACTGCCGCACCGACCTTACATAAAGACTTTAACCTCATAATATCGGTTCCTTTCACCGTTGACGGCTATCAGCCCTGCGAAGCAGAATCAGCCTCGCTGCTTGCCGTACCGTTGGATTCGTTTTCCATTGCCTTGATTTCTTCAGCGGTAACGAACTTATCGGATGTAGGCTCTTCAAGAGCAAACTTACCGTCTTCATAGGTATCCATTGTTACCTTTATTATCTTAAGCTCCTCAAGCGGCTTCTTGTTCTTGTCATCCGAATCCGTCCAGAGTATCTTGTCAAGAACATCAAATCCGTTTATAACCTGTCCGAATACGGTATAGCTGCCGCCGAAACCGGGCACGCTTCCTCTCTTTTCAAAAGCGTTTATCAGCTCATCGGGGATAATCTGAGCGCTGGTCTCCTGGTTTGTATAACCTCTCAGCTCTGCCTTGTTTTCTTCTGTTATCTCGATTGCGCCGGTAAAGAAGAAACGGCTGTCTGCTGATCCCTGATTGCCGCTGTATGCAAGCATTGCGCCCTTGAACGGCCAGAGGTCAACCGAGCATTCGTTCTGAATGAATTTTCCGTCTTCCGTTACGCCCTCCGTGCCTTCGTCATTTGAAGCGCCGGTGATAGCATAGATTCCCTTTTGCAGAGCGAAGAACGGCTTTCCGTCATAAAAACCTTCCTCTGCACGCTTTTTGAAGTTTGCAACCGTGTTCGGTGCATATTCGGTATAGAGTACAGCGGTCAAAGTGCCGACATTTGTTTCTATTATCACTACATCCTGACCTTCAGCAGGCTTGTCAAGCTGGACAAGGTTCATCTGTGTAAAATCATAGGTTCCTATTGCGTTTGTTGACTGGGTGCTGAATAAAGAGCAACCCGAAAAAGCTGTAACGGCAATAATGCCTGCAAGTGCAGCTGCTATTCTTTTTGTAAATCTCAAGATAATGATTCCTTTCAAAAGCGTAATTAGCTTACTTAACATTTTGCAAAAACGCCGCCTGTACGGCGGAAATTTCTGCTTATTCTATTATAATTCACAGCATATCAAAAGTCAAGACAAGCTGTGCTGTGAGCTTATTATAAACGGAATATCAACCGATTAACCGCCGAGCCTCAGCATCTCGTCTATCGAGCGCTTTGCACCGAGCCGTACCTCTTCGTCAAGCTCTATTTCCTCGCCTGCCGTTCCCGTAACACAGCCGTATACCGTTGCAAGCGTGGTAAGGTGCATATTGTGGCACACGCAGTCCTTTGACAGAGGATAGAAGCGTTTGTCGGGCTCGTCAAAGCTGAGATGTTCAACTATGCTGTTTTCCGTACCTATTATAAATTCCTTTGCGCGGCTCTTTTTGGCGTAGTTCATAATGCCTGTGGTGCTTCCTGCATAATCGGCAAGCGCAGTGACCTCAGGCGCACACTCGGGATGTACAAGCAGAAGTGCGTCGGGGTGCTGCTCTCTTGCCTTTTCAACATCCTTTACGCCCATACGCAGATGTGTGGGACATCCGCCCTGTACCAGCTTGAAGGTCTTTTCCGGACATTGTTTTCTTACATAATCGCCGAGATTGCAATCGGGGATAAACAGTATCTTGTCGCTGTCGAGCTTCTTTACTATATTTACTGCGCTTGATGAAGTTACGCAAACATCGCACACGGTTTTAAGCTCCGAAGTTGTATTTATGTAAGCTACCACCGTATAATCGGGATACATCTGCTTCAGACCGTTTATCATATCCTTGTCCATCTGCTCTGCCATAGGGCAACCGGCGTTGCTGTCGGACAGCAGAACTTTCTTTTCGGGAGAAAGTATCTTTACTGTTTCCGCCATAAAGCGAACTCCGCACATCAGCACGGTTTTTTGCGGCGCAGTTGCCGCCATCTGACTGAGTGCAAACGAATCGCCGACAAAATCGGCAACATCGAGTATATCCTGCCTTTGATAAGCGTGGGCAAGTATGCATATATCTTTTTCTTTCTTTATTCTCAGGATCTCATCCTGCATTTCTCTGACCGTCATCTTTTGTCCCTTTCTTTATGGGTAACCGTTTCCTTTTATTGCCGATAAAGCTGTCCGGCAACACTTATATTATATCTTCTTTTCGCCTTTGAGTCAAGACGCAAACCGTCTTTTGCCGATAGAATCCGACAAAAGTATAAAAGAAAAATATGTTGTGATACAATTGATAGGTGACAATAAAAAAAGA
>Ga0129308_1002651_pt1 | contig 14574 bp, 10 predicted proteins | sample L827metagenome_FD_94440 | JGI IMG/M metagenome (GOLD analysis project Ga0129308, IMG submission 94440) | Ring-tailed lemur group fecal microbial communities from Wisconsin, USA - L827 metagenome | ecosystem: Host-associated > Mammals > Digestive system > Large intestine > Fecal | place: USA...
CGGCAGATGTTATATCCACCGACAAATCCATAACTGCCCCCGACGAGCCTATAAATATGCTTGCCATAAATATTTCCGTAAGGTTAAGGTCCTGAAATCCGCTGTAAAGCAGACTTTCGGAATAGGGCATTACAGCCCCGTGAATTTTAAGCAGCTTTGTAAATATAATTCCAAGCACAGCCGTAACCCAAAGCCCTGCAACAGCGCCCAACACAGCCGACGCCGTTCTTCTGTCAAAGCCGAAAACAAGTGAAATTATAATAACCGTAAGCAGTGTAACAACAGCAAGACCGCATATTACGGCATTAAAGCCGTTAAGGTACATGGGCACCAAAACCTTCCACAGCATAAGCACTGTAACCGCAAAGCTTAAAACAGCCCTTATGCCTGTTTTTCCTGCCACAAGCATCAAAAACAATGCAAATATTCCTGCCAGTATAAGCTCAACATTAAGCCTATAATGGTCCACCATGCTTACGGAAAGTATTTCATCACCGCTGTAGCTTACAAGCACCATAGCCTTGTCGCCTTTCTGAAAAATTTTGTCGTTTTCCAAAGAGCCGTTTAAAGGGTTATAAGCGTCAGCCGTCTGTCCCTTAAATTTTCCCCCTAAAAGCTCCACCTTGCAGTTTTGCTCTCCGCTTCTTACAAGCCCTGTGTCAATTATGTATCTGTTGTCCGTTTCCAAAACAATCGCGGCGCATTTATCCGCTTCCTTATATGTAACTGCGTCCTCATATCCTGTGGGCACAAGCAGAAGAACTATAAACATTATAAGGCTCACAATTACCGAGGCATTTCTTTTTATAAAATCCATAAACTCACTTATCCTTATGCTTTATTTACGCAAGCAAGACTGCCCAATATTCAGGGCAGTCTTACCGTTTACATTTTCAGATATAATCTGCTTTTATTTTACCTTAAGAAGAGAGGCAAGGTTGTTGTAAATATCTGTGTTGTCATAGTAGCCTTCAAAAAGCTCTTCTCCAACGCCCTGGGCAAAAACCGCTACCGGAAGGCCTGTATGTGAATAGGAGCTGAAGTTTATGCCGCTTTTGTTGTTGAGTATGTGGGTTATTGTTACTGAAAGAGGTTCATATGTGCCATACATTACATATTCTTCCTGATTGTTCTGGTCAACAGCCTCGCCGCTCATTGTTTTTTCATAAGCCGCCTTAATTCTGCCAAGCTCATAATCTGTTAATGTAAGCTTTGAGCCTTCCTTTGTTGTAAGGCCAAAAAGCTTTTCCACGTCCTTCATTACATCATCAAAGGATGTTCCGTTTTCTTTATATTTTGCCACATAGTCGCTGTCAAACTTTGCATATGAAATCTTCTGGTTTTCAAGATTTTCAAGATATGTGTCATAGTTTGTTCCGGCATAGCCTATTGTAAGTCCGCCTGTTTCGTGGTCGCCTGTTACAAGTATAAGTGTTTCCTTTGGATGCTTGTTGTAAAACTCAACTGCCTCTTTAACCGCCTCGTCAAGGGCAAGTGTATCGCCTATTGTGCTTCCGGCGTCGTTGGCATGGCATGCCCAGTCAATTTTTCCGCCTTCAACCATCATAAAGAAGCCCTTATTATTATCCAGAACCTCAATGCCTTTTTTAACGTAGTCAGCAAGTGACCATTCGTTTTCGGCTCTGTCTGTGTCATATGAAAGTGAGCTTGAATCCGCAAGCTTTTCGCCTATAACTATTGCCTTTCCGTCTTTGGCTGTAAGCTTTTCGGCGTCTTTCTGGCTTGTAACAACCTTGTAGCCTGCTTTTTCAGCCAAGGTATGAAGATTTTCCTTATCTCCGTCCTTTCCCTCAAGCTGAAGAAGCTCGCCGCCTGCAAAATAGTCAAAGCCGCTTCCAACCATTTCCTCGCCTATTTCGTAATAGCTGTTTCTGCTTGCCTGATGAGCATAGAAAGCCGCAGGTGTGGCATGGTTAAGGTTTACAGATGTAACAACGCCTATTTTGTAGCCAAGCTGTTCCTTAAGCTTTTCGCTTATGGTTTCGTAGGCGATAGTTTTTGTTTCGTCCATGTTGATTACCGAGCTGTAGGTTTTGTGTCCTGTTGAAATAGATGTTGCGGTTGAAGCAGAGTCAGGGCAGAAAGATGTTGAGTCAAAGGTTGTTGCGCTGCCTGCCACCTCAAAATTCATAAAGCTTAAAGCCTTGCCGCCTGTAAGTATGCTGCTGCCCTCCTCCTGAGCAAGCGCTCCCAAATAATCGCTTGCAGACTGAATCTGAGGGTAGCTCATTCCGTCGCCTATAAAAAGGAACACATATTTTGGTGCTTTTACCTTTGCCGCCGCCTCTGTAACCTTTGCCTGAGCTGCCGGAACAGGCTTAACGCTTGAGCCGTATGCCACAAAGGTTGACATTGCCAGCGTACATGCAAGTGATGCCGCTATAATTTTTCCTATGATATTTTTCTTCATTTTTCATCCTCCTAAAATTTAAAAGCATTTTTATTACGGTAAGAATAATATCATCACAGCAAAAACGCAGCTATCATAGGAATATAAAATAAAAGTAAAAAATTATTTATTTTTTCACTCTCAAATTAAAGTAAAATTTACCTTTTTTATTTTGCGGCACAAAAAAAGACGAAAACTCATTTTTAGGATTTCCGCCTTTTAAAAAGCTTAAATTATTTTACTATTGTTACCCAGCCGTATTTGTCTTCAATTTTGCCGCTCTGAATGCCTGTGATTGTGTCATATACAAGGTGTGAAACAGGACCGATTTTGCCGCCATTGATAATGATGTTCTTATCCTCCCAAAGAAGCTCGCCAACAGGAGAAATAACAGCTGCTGTACCTGTGCCGAAGATTTCGTTAAGCTTGCCGTTTTCAGCAGCCTCAAATACCTCGTCAATAGAAATCTTTCTTTCTGTTACCTTGTAGCCCTTATCTCTGAGAAGCTCGATTGCGCTTCTTCTTGTAATACCCGGAAGAAGGCTACCGTTAAGAGCAGGTGTAATAACCTCGCCGTCGATAACGAACATAATGTTCATTGTGCCAACCTCTTCAATGTATTTCTTTTCAACACCGTCAAGCCAAAGAACCTGTGTATAGCCTCTCTTTTCAGCTGTTTCCTGAGCAATAAGGCTTGCTGCATAGTTGCCGGCTGTTTTTGTAAAGCCCATGCCGCCCTTTACAGCTCTGCAGTATTCATCCTCAACATAAATCTTAACAGGGTTGATGCCTTCCTTGTAGTATGAACCAACAGGTGAAAGTATAATCATAAATTTATATGTTTTTGAAGGGTGAACGCCTACATGTACGTCTGTTGCGATGCAGAAAGGTCTGATATAAAGGCTTGTGCCTTCGCCTGTAGGAATCCAGTCCTTTTCAATTTCAACAAGCTTTTTAAGTGCTTCAACACAGAAATCAACATCAAGCTTTGGAATAACAAGACGCTCATTTGATGTGTTAAGTCTTTCAAAGTTCTTTTCAGGTCTGAAAAGTCTGATTGTTCCGTCAGGTGTTTTGTAAGCCTTAAGACCTTCAAATGTGCTCTGTCCGTAATGAAGAACCATGCTTGCAGGCTCCATCATAAGCTTGTGGTATGGCACAATGCGTGGGTCATGCCAGCCGATTCCTTCTGTATAATCCATTTCAAACATATGGTCTGTGTAAACAGTACCGAATGAAAGATTATTCATATCAGGTTTTTCTTTTAATGTTTTTGCAAGTTCAATTTTGATTTCCATATTTATTCCTCCTTGTGGATATTATTCATATAATGGTCTGTATTGCAGACTTAAATTATTTAAATATTTCCTTCATTTTTTCCTCAAGCTGTGAAAGCTTTATGGTTTCGCTTTCGCTTGTTTCCATATTTTTAAGTGAAATGCTGTCATTTTCAACCTCATCATCACCTATAATAACCGAATACTTTGCGCCTATTTTGTTGGCATATTTCATCTGCGCCTTAACGCTTCTGCCCACTGTATCGCAGTCTGCCATAATTCCGCTTTTTCTTAAAGCAAGGGTTACAGCCTGAGCCTTTATAAAGCCCTTCTGACCGATAGAGCCGATATAGATGTGTCTTTCTGCCTTATATTCCTCTTTGCCGTTCTGCGCCTGAAGAGTAAGTATAAGCCTTTCCATGCCAAGACCAAAGCCAACGGCACCTGTTTTAGGTCCGCCAACCTCTTCAATAAGGTTGTCGTATCTGCCGCCGCCGCACACAGTGCCCTGTGCGCCTATGCTTGTGGTAACAAATTCAAAAACAGTTCTTGTATAGTAGTCAAGTCCTCTTACTATCTGAGGGTCAACCACATATTTAATTCCCATTTCATCAAGTATTGCCTTAAGCGTTTCAAAATGCTCTCTGCATTCGTCCCCAAGGCAGTCAAGCACCGATGGAGCGTTTGCAATAATCTTTTTGCAGCCCTCCTCCTTGCAGTCAAGCACTCTGAGAGGATTTCTCTCATATCTGTCCTGACATTCCTTGCAAAGATGGGTAAGATTATCGCCTATAAATTCCTTAAGCATTTTATTGTATTTTGCTCTGCATTCCGGTCCGCCAAGGCTGTTTATCCTCAGTTCAATGTTTTTAATTCCAAGGCTTTCTATAAGCTGTGCCGCCACCGAAATTACCTCTGCGTCAAGCGCCGGAGAATATGAGCCGAACATCTCAATGCCGAACTGGTGGAACTGTCTTTGTCTGCCTGCCTGCATTTTTTCATATCTGAATGTAGGCGCTATATAATAAAGCTTTGTAGGCTGAACATTGTTGTGCATGCCATGCTCAATATAGGCTCTGGCAACGCCTGCCGTGCTTTCCGGTCTGAGGGTAATGCTTCTGTTTCCCTTATCGTTAAAGGTATACATTTCCTTCTGAACAATATCGGTTGTATCGCCCACACCTCTGAGGAAAAGCTCTGTATGCTCAAACATAGGTGTTCTTATTTCCTCAATGCCGAAGGTTTTGCAGATTTCTCTCATTTTTCCCTCAATCTGCTGCCAAAGTGCCATATCTGCACCATATATATCCTTGGTTCCCTTAGGAGCCTGAGTAAGCATAAAATTACCTCCCGTAAATTTTTTAACACTGTTACAAAAAAAGAGCTTTCAATCCCAAAGGACGAAAGCTCGCGGTACCACCTTAATTTCCGCTTAAAAAGCGGACTCTTTTTTAAGTTAATAACGAAACTGCCCGTCTGCCGCTACTTTTGTTTCACAGCAGAAGCTCCCAAGCTACCTTCTCCGATACAAACACTTAAAACCTTTCAGCAATGCCTTTTGCGGCATGGTTTTTTCTCTGCAAGCTGCCGTCGGATACTCCTCTTGTTCACAGCCTTTATCTCTTTTTTTATTTTAGAATTTTACGTCTTAAAAAGACATTTGTCAATAGCTTATGTAAATTTTTTTGAAACACATGTGCGTATCTCATGTTTACATCAGATAAAATATGCATAAATAAGATACTTTTTATTTTCATTCATATTTCATGGCTTCGGCTTTTCTTTCAAGCATTTCATCAAATCTTGAAATATATTCCTCTACGCTTTTTACATTAAACGCCCTTGTAAGCATGTTTTTTTCACGGTTATAAACCTTTGTTGTTGCCCCTGCGCCTGCTGCAAGTATAGTCTGCTTCTCCTCCATAATTTCTATGTTGTATATGCCCTCACAGCCCTTTCGGCAATAGCCTACATTTTCAAAATTTCCAACCATATTTTTCTGCCTGTACATATAGTAGGGGGAAAGCTGCATTTTTTCGGCATATTGGGCTGAAATATTTATCATTTTTTCCATTGCCTCGGCTTTTGTCATAACATAGCTGTCAAACTGCTCCTTTAAGCGTGAGGCTCTTTTTACGGCAAGGGTATGCACAGTCATGCTGTCGGGTGAAAGCTTTTCTATTTCCCTCATGGTGTTTTCAACGTCCTCAGGCGTTTCTTCGGGAAGTCCAAGTATCAAATCCATGTTTATGTCCTTAAAGCCTATTTTTCTTGCAGCTTCGTATACCCTTTTAATATCCTCAACGCTGTGACGTCTGCCTATCAAATCCAGTGTTTTCTGATTCATTGTCTGAGGATTTATGCTTATCCTTTCAACGCCGTATTTTTTCATTATACGCAGCTTTTCCTCTGTTATTGTGTCGGGTCTGCCTGCCTCAACTGTGAATTCCAGTGTATTTTTAAGGTCTATATTTTCACTTATGCATTCAAGCAGTTTTTCAAGCTGATTTTCATTAAGCGAGGTAGGCGTGCCGCCGCCCACATAAACCGACATAAATTTTCTACCCTCTGCCAGCTTTGCGGTATATTCAATTTCCTTTGTAAGCCTGTCAAGATATGTATCCACCATTTTGGAATATCTGTCAAGAGGATATGACGTAAATGAGCAGTAAAGGCACCTTGTGGGGCAAAAGGGTATGCCCACATAAAGGCTTACATATTCATCGCTGTTTTTTGAAAGCACGCCCTCCTCAGCCCTTGAAACAGTTACGGCAAGACGTGCCTTTTTTTCATCCGTAAAATAGTTTTCCATAAAATATTTTACGGCTTCCTCCTCACTTAAGCCACTTGACATAAGCTCTCCCGCCGCCTTAGCGGGTCTTACGCCTGTTATTGTTCCCCATTTTGGATAAAAGGCTGTTTTTCTGCTTAGCAGACAGTAAATAGACGACTTTACAGAGCGTTTTTCCGCCTTTTTGTCATCAGCGTCAAATTTCTCATCGGCTTCGCCTGTTTTAACGCCGTCCTCAAAAATTTCCGCAGCGCAGCTTCCGCTTTTAAGGGTGCTTACTATGGTAATTCCCTTTTCCTGCACCTCATCGCATTTGCAGTAGTGTCTGTTGGGATAAAAAATCTGTATTCCCGTCTGAACATCATTCAGGTATTCATGGTTTTTTAAGCAAAAATAAATCATATCGTCCTCATAAAAAAGGCGCACAAAATCATGCGCCCGTAATATCAATCTTTAATAAAAGGATTAAATTTCTTTTCAAATCTTATGGTTGTTTCACTTCCGTGGCCCGGATAAACCCTTGTTTCGTCAGGAAGAGGATAAAGCTTTTCTCTTATGGACGAAATAAGCCTTGCAAAGTTTTCGCTTGACGGATAGCCTATACCGTCCTTCACAGGCGGATTTGGAAAATCAGTTCTGCCTACCGAAGCGTAAAAAAGCGTATCGCCCGAAAACAGCATATGGTTTGCCTCATCATAATAGCAAACGCCGCCCTGTGTGTGTCCCGGAGTATGAAGCACCTTTAAAACAGCACTTCCCACGCTGTATTCATCGCCGTCCTCAAAAACTATTTCAGGCGTAAAAGCAACGCTGCCGTAAATCATTCCCGAAAGATTTGCTCTTTCGTCCTCAAGCACAGGTATTTCCCATCTGTGCGCCCCCACAGGACAGCCAAACTCTGCCTTAAGGGCGGTAACAGCGCCTATATGGTCACCGTGTCCATGAGTCAGGAGTATAGCCTTTACATTTATTTCGTTTCTTTTAATTATTTCCGCAATCTGCGGTGCGTCATTGCCCGGGTCAATTATAACGCCCTCTTTTGTTTCCTCGTCAAAATATATATACACATTCTGATCCATGGAACGAACAACATGGCTTAAAAGCTTCATAGCAAACCCCTCCCTTAAAAGTTTCTGTCGCTGTCAAGAAGTATTGTAATAGGGCCGTCATTTAAAAGCTCAACCTTCATTTCCGCCTGAAATATTCCGCTTTTAACCTTTTTAAGCCCTGCGTTTTCCGCCTTTTCAACAAATCTGGCAAACATGCCCTCCGCCTCGGCAGGTGTTGCCGCCGAAGAATATCCCGGCCGTCTGCCCTTTCTTGCGTCGCCGTAAAGCGTAAAATTAGGCACAATAAGCAGCTCGCCGTCTATATCTCTGAGGGATAAATTCATTTTGCCCTCATTGTCCTCAAAAATTCTTAAATTAACGGTTTTATCCAGCATATAATCCATAACCTTTTCATCGTCTGACGATTGGAAGCCCACAAGAACCATAATGCCCTTGCCTATTTCGCCCACAATTTTTCCGTCAACATTTACACTGGCATAACCCGTACGCTGAATAACAGCCCTCATTTCAAACCTCCATGCAAACCATATCAGCCGCTTACTCTTTCTATTTCCTCAACATTAGGAATATTCATAAACTTTTTGCAGATTTTTTCAAGCTGCTCAGTATCCTTAATTACCATAACCACATTAAATATGCTTGTGCTGTCCTTAAGGGTACGGCTGTTAAAGCTTTTTATAAGTATTCCCTCGTCAGCCACAGCCTTTGAAATATCCAAAATAAGTCCAACTCTGTCGCTTGTTATAATCTTTACCTCTGCGGTAAAGCTCATATCTCTCTTGGTTGAATTATCCCATTCAGCCTCCAAAAGTCTATGACGTTCAAATTCGCTTAAATTCAAAATATTAACACAGTCGGTGCGGTGTATGGAAACGCCGCGTCCTCTTGTAACAAAGCCTATTATCTCATCACCCGGCACAGGGTTGCAGCAGTGCGAAAATCTTACGGCAACATCGCCTACGCCCTTAACAATTACGCCGCTTTTGCTTTTGCTTTTTGGCACAGCCTTCTGGGCAGCCGTTTCCTCCATTTTTTTAATAATGTCCTCGGCTGTCTGATTCTTTTTCTGCTCTTTGTTGTATTCCTCAATAAGCCTGTTTATTATCTGTCCTTCTTTTATGCCGCCAAAGCCTACGCCTGCGCATATAGCGTCCCAGCTTTTAAAGGCAAATTTCTGGTACAGCTTATCAATCCACTCAGGCTTAAGCAGGTCGTTAAGCGCAAAGCCTTTTTTCTTTGCGTCTGCCACAAGCAGCTCTTTTCCCTTGGTGATGTTTTCTTCCTTAAGCTCTTTTTTAAACCACTGGTTGATTTTTGTTTTTGCCTGAGAGCTTTTAACAAGGTTGAGCCAATCTCTTGCGGGTCCCTTGGAATTTTGGCTTGTAAGAATTTCAATTCTGTCGCCGTTTTTAATTTTATAATCAAATGTAACTATTTTTCCGTTTACCCTTGCGCCCACCATTTTGTTGCCTACCGCAGTATGAATCATATAGGCAAAGTCAATAGGCGTTGAGCCTGCCGGAAGGCTGAGCACATCGCCCTGAGGCGTAAAGGCATAAACCTGGTCATCATAGATATTAAGGTCGGTCTTTATGGTATCCATAAATTCCTTGTTGTCGCTCATATCCTTCTGCCACTCAAGTATCTGTCTCAGCCATGAAAGCTTTTCCTGCTCGCCGGCTGTTGTGTGGCCCGATTTGCCCTCTTTATATTTCCAGTGGGCGGCAATACCGTATTCGCTTGTACGGTGCATTTCAAATGTTCTTATCTGAATTTCAAAAGGCTCGCCGTTTGGCCCTATAAGCGTGTTGTGCAGCGACTGGTACATGTTCGGCTTAGGCATGGCAATATAATCCTTAAACCGTCCCGGCATAGGTTTGTACATATCATGCACAATTCCCAAAACCGCATAACAGTCCCTTACAGTATTTACAATGGCTCTTACAGCAAAAAGGTCATATATCTGGTCAAAGGTTTTGTTCTGGTTTTTCATCTTTTTGTATATACTGAAAAGATGCTTGTTTCTGCCGTAAACATTGCCTTCTATGCCTGCCTCCTGCATTTTTTCCTTAAGCTGAGCCACAATGCTGTTTACATAATTAAGGCATTCCTCTCTTTTAAGGTCAATTTTTTCCACAAGGTCTTTATATTCCTCGGGATAAAGATATTTAAAGCACAAATCCTCCAACTCAACCTTAATTTTGGAGATACCAAGTCTGTTGGCAAGGGGCGCATAAATATCTATGGTTTCCTGCGCCTTTTCCTTCTGCTTGGCGGCTGTCATATAGTTAAGCGTTCTCATGTTATGAAGCCTGTCGGCAAGCTTTATAAGTATAACTCTTATGTCCTTTGCCATAGCCATAAACATTTTTCTGTAGTTTTCAGCCTGAATTTCTTCTTTTGAAATTGAAACCGAATAAGACAGCCTTCCCAGTTTTGTAACGCCGTCAACAAGCACGGCAACCTCTTCGCCGAAAAGTCTTTCTATATCCGAATATGTGTAAGGCGTATCTTCTATTGTGTCATGCAGCAAGCCCGCCACAATGCTCTCCATGTCAAGCTCAAGATCCGCCAGTATATATGCAACCTTAAGGGGATGAATAATGTAGGGCTCGCCCGATTTTCTAAGCTGATTTTTGTGTGCCGAAACAGCCAGTGCAAAGGCATTTTCGAGCATTGTAAAATCCTTTGTCGGGTGATATTTCATTATTCTGTCCACAAGTTCTTTATAAAGTTCATGTTCAACTGCCATAAAACCATCTCTCTCTGCCGCATTGCTTTAAGGTATGCGTGCTTTAAGCCGCCTGACATACCTTATGCAATTAATCCGTATTGTTTGGGTATAAAATTTATTATAATTCCCGTACAATACATTTGCAATAATCCTTTTCGTAATTTTTGTAAAAAACTTTCCAAATATACCTTCATATGTAAATAAATATTCTGTTTTAAATTTAAGTAAGCCCTCAAAAACGCTTTAAAATCCTACCTATCTGATATATAATATAGTTTTAAGGAGGAATTTTAATGAAGCACCAAAGACTTTTAAGCTACGTAAGACGTGCAGTAGACGATTATAAAATGATAGAGGAAGGCGATAAAATAGCCATAGGCATTTCCGGCGGAAAGGACAGCGTTTGCCTTTTGCTTGCCCTCAGCGATTTAAGGCGTTTTTATCCCAAAAAATTTGATATAGAGGCTGTTACGGTTTCCCTTGGACTTCCAGGAAGCGATTACAGCGACATAAAAGAGCTTTGCGAAAAAATAAACGTAAACTATTCCGTTGTTGAAACCGATATAGGACAGATTATATTTGAGGAAAGAAAAGAAAAAAACCCATGCTCACTGTGCGCCAAAATGAGAAAAGGCGCTTTAAATGACAAGGCAGAGGAGCTTGGCTGCAACAAAATAGCCCTTGGACACAACAAGGACGATATTGTTGAAACATTTTTCATGTCGCTTTTTTTTGAGGGCAGAATAAATACCTTTGCCCCCGTTTCATATCTTGACAGAAAAAAGCTTTACTCCATACGTCCTCTTATGTACGTTCCCGAAAAGGAAGCAAGAAGCTACATCAAAAAAAATGACATAAAAATAGTTAAAAGCCCCTGCCCTGCCGACGGAGAAACAAAAAGACAGGAAATTAAGGAGCTTATAGCACAGCTTGGAAAAACCTACGACAATCTTGACGGAAAGGTTTTCAGCGCCATAAAGCGCAGCCATATAAAGGGCTGGTATGAGGAATAAAGCAGGCAGGTGATAAATTTGGCTGAATTAAGCTATTATGAACAGCAGAAAAACAAAAATACCGAAAGGCTGAGAGAAATTCTCAAAGAACTTCCGCCCTTCTGCGGAGAATTTTTCAGAAGCCTTGCCCAGAAAAACACCTCGGCAGCCACACGCCTTGCCTACGCCTATGACCTTAGAATATTCTTTAATTATGCCTTAGACGCCTATGACGCCTTTAAGGGAAAGACAATGAAGGAAGTAGGCGTAAATCTTCTTGACACGGTTTCGCCGCAGGACATAGACGCATTTCTTGAATACATAACCTACTATCAAAAGGAATATGTAAACGAGGACGATATAGAATATTATAAGGAATACCAAAACGATGAAAAGGGCAAGGCAAGAAAGCTTGCCGCCTTAAGAAGCATGTACAAATATTTTCTTAAAAGAGAAAAAATAATCACCAATCCCGCCGCACTTATTGACACCCCAAAAATACACGACAAAGCCATTATCCGTCTTGACGCCAACGAAACAGCCGATTTGCTTGATGAGGTTGAGTTTGGTCAGAACCTTACCCGAAACGAAAAAAACTATCGCGAAATAAACAAAAAGCGTGACCTTGCCATAATAACAACACTTGCCGGCACAGGCATGCGTGTTTCGGAATGCGTGGGAATAAACATAAGCGATGTGGATTTTAAAAACAACGGCGTTAAGGTTACACGAAAAGGCGGAAATCAGTCAATACTTTATTTTGGTGATGAGGTTGCCGCCGCACTTAAGGACTATATGGAGGAGCGAAAAGACAAGGACGCAAAGCCCGGACATGAGGACGCCCTTTTCCTTTCACTTCAGGGCAGACGCATAACCGTAAGAGCCGTTCAGCTGATGGTAAAAAAATATTCTCAGCTTTCGGTAAAGCTTAAGCATATAACGCCCCACAAGCTGAGAAGCACCTACGGCACAAGCCTTTATCAGGAAACGGGCGACATATATCTTGTGGCAGACGTACTTGGCCACGCCGATGTAAACACCACCAAAAAGCATTATGCCGAAATTGAGGATGGCCACAGAAAAAGCGCGGCAAAATACATAAAACTAAGAAAGGACTAAGCATGAGGACAGACAGAATTAAAGACATATTCAAAAATCATATTTCTCTTCCCTACGAAACAAAAGCCCCCTCGGCAGTTCTTGTTCCGCTTATGGAAATTGACGGCGAAATAAACGTAATATTCACCCAAAGAGCCCTTCATATGGTGCATCAGCCCGGCGACATATGCTTTCCCGGCGGTCATCACGAAAACAGCGAAATTCCCGTTGAAACAGCCATAAGGGAAACCTGTGAGGAGCTGGGAATAAAGCCCGAAAACATAGAAATTTTCGGACGTCCCGATTTTATGCTTACAAAATACGGGGCATATGTTATACCCTTTGTGGGTCTTATAAAGGGCATGCTTCCAAAGGATTTTTCGGTAAATCCCGACGAGGTGGAAAAGGTAATAACAATTCCGTTAAAGTTTTTTATGGAAAACGAACCGCTGAAATCATACATAGAATTAAAAAGAGAATTTCCCAAGGATTTTCCCTTTGACATGATTTACGGCGGAAAAAACTATAAATTTGCGCCTATCAGAGAGTTCCACTATTTTTACGACTATAACGGAATATACATTTGGGGTCTTACGGCAAAAATTATTAAAAACACAGCCGACATAATTAAAGAAAGCATCACTTAACACAAAACCGACGTATACCAAAAATATACGTCGGTTTATTTTTGTCAAAAAAATCCGCATGGCGTAAAGCCATGCGGACATATGGGTTAAAGGGGAAATTACAACTAAATTTTCAATATTGCCTTATCAGCCCATATAGCGATACAGGAATGTTACAATCTGAGCACGTGTGCAGTCAGCGTCAGGGCTGAACTGACCGTTGCCTGTGCCGGCTGTTATGTCATTGTCAACTGCCCAAGCCACAGCATCTGCATAGTAAGCGTTGCTGCTTACATCAGAGAAGCCTGCGCCGTCGGCAGCAGGAGAACCTGCCATACGATACATAAATGCAACAGTCTGTCCGCGGGTTACAGTTGCGTTAGGCTCAAATGTTGTTTCGGAAGTACCGCTTGTAATTCCGTTTTCAACTGCCCAAAGCACTGCGTCATAGTAGTATGCATCAGCAGATACATCGGTAAATGGGTTGCTGCCTGTTGCCTTAGGCGAACCTGCCGCACGCCACAAGAATGTAAGTATCTGAGCACGTGTGCATGATGCGTCAGGCTCAAATGTAGTTTCAGTTGTGCCGCTTGTAATGCCGTTTTCAACTGCCCAAAGCACTGCGTCATAGTAGTATGCGTCAGCAGATACATCGGTGAAAGGATTTTCAGCTCCTGCAGTTTCTTCAGGCTCAACAAGCTCAGGTGTTTCAGCCTTAAAGCTTGTTTCAACCGTTACCTTGCCGCTTGGCATAGTAAATGTAAACGTGCCGTCGCCATTGTCTGTAAATTCAATTTCTTTTCCGTCTTTATCTTTAATGATAAGTGTTTCAAGCGCATAGCCTTCGTCAGGTGTTACTGTAACAGTAACCTCTGCGCCCTTTTTAGCACTGCCAGGTGAAACAGTAACCTTTCCGTTTTCTGTTTTATCAGCAGCTACTGAATAGCTCAGTGAGCCGCCGCCTCCTCCGCCGCCTGATGAGCCGCCGCTTGAGCTGTTAGCAGTCCAGTTTACAGTAACAGTTACATCGTTTGCAGGCATGGTGAACCTAATCATACGCTGGGTGTTCTCTTCTTTGGTATTCCATGTTATGTCCTTTTCACTTATTCCGACCAAAGTCAAGTTTTTAAGTGTGTAGCCTTCACGCATACCGATTAACAGGCTAACGTTTTCCCCGGCAGCATAGTCAAGAGTAAATGTTGCGCCCGTTTCGTTTCCAAAGACACCTTCGTAAAAACCGCTTGCTGTTACGGTATATTTAGTTGTGTCATCGCCGCTGTTAGAAGCCCAGTTTACAGTAACAGTTACATCATTTTCAGGCATGGTGAAACTAATTGAACGAGCGTCAGTCTCTACACCTTCAGCAGCCCATGTTATGTCCTTCTCACTTATTCCGACCAAAGTCAAGCTTTCAAGTGTGTAGCCTTCACGCTTACCGATTAACAGGCTAACGCTTTCCCCGGCAGCATAGTCAAGAGTAAATGTTTCGCCCGGTTCGTTTCCATAGTGAGTATGGTAAATGCCGCTTGCTGTTACGGTATATTTAGTTGTGTCATCGCCGCCGTTAGCAGTCCAG
>Ga0129308_1002653_pt1 | contig 14550 bp, 12 predicted proteins | sample L827metagenome_FD_94440 | JGI IMG/M metagenome (GOLD analysis project Ga0129308, IMG submission 94440) | Ring-tailed lemur group fecal microbial communities from Wisconsin, USA - L827 metagenome | ecosystem: Host-associated > Mammals > Digestive system > Large intestine > Fecal | place: USA...
AAGATCCCGTCAAATACGCTCTTTATGTCATAAAAGGCTGTATTTATGCGGCTTCCTGAGTTTTTTCGCAGATCATACTATTTCACGAAAGCTTTCGACCTTTTATCATACATTAGATAACAGCTGACCAAATTTTTCATGGAAACAGCATTCGTTCCCTGTATACGCACGCAATCTGCACATGCGAACATTTTCCCCACGTCTTCCTGTATACTGAAAGTAATGATTCCACAAGAAAAACCAGCCCGATTGATTATGGGCATGAACTGTTTGAATATCAGATTCGGAAATCCCGACTGATTTCCGAAAGAAAGGTCCGGCAATAGCTTACTGTTCAAGCTGTCCTCTGAAGATATAATTATTTTTACATACAGACCACGGGAAGGTAAAGAAGTTTTAGCCAATCTGTAAACTTTCCCCGAAATATAGCAGGACGGCTTTAACCATCCGCCCTGCTATGAGATCTGCGCCTTCTCCTCTTTCCCGTTTTCTGCTCCGCCCTGCCGGGATTCTCCGAACCGGGCATTTTCCTTCTGGTCGCCGCATGGCATTTATCACACATCCGGCTGACCGCTCCCACCGGAAGCATACTGCCGCAATACTGGCATTTACGAATATATTCCTTCTTATTTTTTGAAAGAAAACGCATGATCGTCTCTTCCGTTTTTTCCCGCTCTGTCTCCAATCGCTCCAGTTCCATTTCTTTTCCCATGCGGACGGAAAACTGATAGTACAGATCCAGCATCTTATAAAACGTCTCATACCGGTGCAGGCCCGTATCGTTGCACATGATCAGCGCCGGGAAATGCATGGAGACGTCTGCGGTATAGGTCTTGCAGTAATACAGCCAAAGCGCCACAATATCCTGGTTTTTGATGTCAATGGAACAGGTCAGCATGCGGTACAGCATATGCTTATCCTCAAAGCCGTCAATTTCCTTTCTGTCCCTGTATGCTTTTTCATAGAGGAACAGCACCTCTTCGATGCTGATTTTTTCAAAGGGCGGTTCCGTCTCCACGGACTTCCAGATTTTTAAAACAGCATCAAGCGGCTCGTCCATGTCCAGCAGCACCTGCGGAAACCCCAGACTCACATGAGAAACCTCCGGCTCGTTTTCCGCGAAACGCTCGCGGATATACTGCAGCCCCTCTTCCCCCACAGCATTGACATATCCGGTATCATAGAGCCCATAACGCCCTGCACGGCCCGCAATCTGTTTAATCTCCGCGGTTTGCAGAGGCCTCCTTTGCTTCCCGTCAAACTTATCCGTCTGCACGAACACAATCCGCTTCACCGGCAGATTCAGGCCCATGCCTATAGCATCCGTGGATACCACTACCTTCGTCTCCTTTTCAGAAAACAAACGGATCTGCCTGCGGCGGATCTCCGGCGGAAGACTGCCATAAATCACGCTGACCTTTACCCCGTCTCTCTCAAGCCGGCCCGCAATGTCCAGCACAGCCCGCTTCGTGAAAACAATCAGGGCATCGCCTTCCTGCACATCCTCGGGAAACTGAAAAGGAATTTCTTCACATAAAAGCGCCGTTTTTCTTTCATACTCCCGTTTCTCATAGACATCCCCGCAGAGGGTGATCAGGTGTGTGACAACACGTTCGGCAGACGGACTCATGCAGACATGGATTTCCTCCGCCTGCACGCCCAGAATCGCCCGTGTCCAGGAATGCCCCCGGTCCGAATCCGCAATCATCTGTGCTTCATCAATAACCGCCACATCATATTTCTGATCCAGATCAAGCATCTCAACAGTTGAGGCAATAATTTTACTGTTATCCTCATAAATGCGCTCTTCCCCCGTCAGCATGGTGCAGGGGATCTGCGCTTCCTTCATTTTTTCGTAAACCTCCAGGGCCAGAAGCCGCAGCGGGCCGAGATATACACCGTTTTCCGCCGTTTTCAGGCGTTCCAGTGCGTGAAAGGTCTTTCCGCAGTTTGTGGGACCGATGTGCAGGATGAATCTGCGCTTCATTTCTCTGGTTTGCAGAAATTCCATTTCCGGCTTCGTAGGTACCAGTTCAATAATCTGGTTTTTGATTCCCACATCCGCATAACCTGCTGAAAGGCTGCGCAGGGTTTTCTGACAGATTTCAAACGGACGCTCTGTCCGCAGAAATTCCAGAAACTTTCCCGTGATAAGCTCCTGCTCCTCCGGCTTCATTCCGGCCAGATCCAGGCGCACCAGTTCTGCAATCAGATAGTCACGGATTTTCATCACTGCGATATGATTGTTTTCCCGGAATGCAAAATAAGACAGATTTCTGATCTGTCTGTGATATTCCTCCAGATGTGCCTGACTCACTCTGGTTTCCTTCGCGTTCTGCATTTCGTAGATCAGGCTTTCAATTCTCTGTTCGTAATTCTTTTTGCCGTCGTTTTTCTTCTTTTTCAGTTTTCGCGCACAGTCTCTGTACTGCGCCACATAAAACTGTATCAGTTTTTCTTTTTGTATCATGGTCGCTTCACTTTTCTTTTCGGTATTTCATCCTGCTGTTATCCGCTCATGCGAGCATGGCGGCTGTCTTCTTCCGCTTCTTTGGCTGGCCCCGGCAGCGCCGCACAAACGCTCCGCTTTTTGTGCGGCTCGCTTCGCTCGCTCCGTCCGGAAAGAGGAATGCGCCTGCTCATGCGAGCATGGCGGCTGTCTTCTTCCGCTTCTTTGGCTGGCCCCGGCAGCGCTGCCGCACAAACGCTTCGCTTTTTGTGCGGCTCGCTTCGCTCGCTCCGTCCGGAAAGAGGAATGCGCCTGCTCATGCGAGCATGGCAAGCGCATTCCTCTTTCCGGACTCAGCTCTGCCTAATACGAATATTGACTATTATACAAATTCGCGTAGAAGCCGTTTTGGGAAAGGAGGGTTTCGTGGTTGCCTTGTTCGATGATGCGGCCGTCTTTCATGACCAGGATGATATCAGCGTTGCGGATAGTGGAAAGGCGGTGGGCTACGATGAAGCTCGTGCGGCCTTCCATCAGCTTCGCAAAGGCGTTCTGGATTTTAATTTCCGTACGGGTGTCGATGGAGGATGTCGCTTCATCCAGAATCAGCATGGGCGGTCTGCACAGCATGACGCGGGTAATGCACAGGAGCTGTTTCTGCCCCTGTGACAGGCTGCCGCCGTCCTCTCCGATCATCGTGTCGTAGCCCCTGGGAAGGCGTTTGATGAAGCTGTGGGCATGGCATGCCTTCGCCGCCGCTATCACCTCTTCGTCTGTGGCATCGGGCCTGCCGATGGTGATATTATCCCGGATGGTTCCTCTGCGCAGCCAGGTTTCCTGAAGCACCATGCCGTATCCGGCGCGCAGGCTCTTTCTCGTCATATCCTGAATGTTGACGCCCTCCACCTTGACCGCGCCTGCCGTCACATCATAAAAGCGCATCAGCAGATTGATGACCGTCGTTTTTCCGCAGCCTGTGGGGCCCACGATGGCTACCCTCTGTCCGGGCCTGACCGTAAGGTTAAAGTTCTCGATCAGCTTCTGTTTCGGCACATAGGAGAAATATACATTCTCCAGATCCACCCTGCCGCTCACATCCGAAAGAACCTTCGCATTCTCCGCTTCGGGAACCTGCGGCTCCTCCTCGATCAGTTCAAACACACGGCCCGCGCAGGCGATGGCGTTCTGCAGTTCCGTCACCACACCTGAAATTTCGTTGAAGGGCTTGGTGTACTGGTTTGCATAGCTCAAAAAGCAGGACAGCTGACCCACGCTTAAGCGGCCGGAGATGGCAGCCAGCGCCCCCGTGATTCCGACGCCTGTATACACAAGGCTGTTGACAAAACGGGTGGAAGGATTGGTAATGGAAGAAAAGAAGATCGCCTGCAGGGAGCATTTCTGCAGTCTGCCGTTGATTTCATCGAACTTCTCCAGCGCTTCATCCTCATGGTTAAAGGCCTGAACGACCTTCTGATTGCCGATCATTTCATCGATCAGAGCGGTCTGTTCCCCTCTCGTCTCCGACTGAAGCTTAAACATTTTAAAGGTGCGCTTTGCGATGAAAGACGCCACAAACAAAGAAACCGGCGTGACAAACAATACCACCAGGGTAATTCCCACATTCACGCTCAGCATGAAGCCGATTGTGCCCACAATCGTAATGACACCCGTAAACAGCTGGGTAAAGCCCATGAGCAGGCCGTCTGCAAACTGATCCACATCCGCAATGACGCGGCTGACAATCTCGCCATGCGCATGGCCGTCAATGTATTTCAAAGGCAAAATTTCAATTTTTGCAAAGGCCTCATTTCGGATATCACGCACGATCTGATAGGTCATCTTATTGTTGCATACATTCATCAGCCATTGCGCTGCAGCGGTCACAAGGATGACTGCTCCCATCTTTCTGAGAATCGCAAATACCGCCGCAAAATCCACCATGCCCTTTCCCAGCAGGCAGTCCACCACATCACCTGTCAGAAGCGGCAGATACAGCGTGGAAGCGACCGTAATTGCTGCCAGCACAACGGAAAATCCGAGGATAAACCAATATGGCTTCATATAGCGAAGAACCTTTTTCAGGGTCTGCTTCTGTCTGGAATCCATCTTGTTAGCCATGATCATTATGCCTCCTTTGCCGCCAGTTTTTCCGTACTCTTTTTATCGAACTGAGAGTAATAAATTTCCTGATATACCGAACAGTTTTGCAAAAGCTCCTGGTGCGTTCCCATTCCCACCACCATGCCATCCTCCAACACGATGATCTTATTCGCATGCTGAATGGATGAGGTTCTCTGGGATACGATGAACACAATGGGGCTGTCCTCCATCTTGCGAATCGCTTTGCGCAGAGCTGCATCTGTCGCAAAATCCAATGCAGACGCGCTGTCGTCCAGAATCAGCACTTCCGGCCTTCTGACCAGCGCCCTGGCAATGGTCAGTCTCTGCCTCTGTCCGCCGGAAAGATTTTTCCCGCCCTGAGCCACAGGCGCATTCAGACCGCCCTCTTTCTTTTCCACAAATTCCTTCGCCTGGGAAATCTCAAGGGCCTTCCACATTTCCTCCTCCGTCGCATCGCCCTTGCCCCAGCGCAGATTATCCGCGATAGTTCCCTCGAAAAGAACCGCTTTCTGCGGCACGATGCCGATCTTTTCCCGGAGCGTTTCCAGCTCATATTCTTTGACGTTTCTTCCGTCCACTAAAACCGCCCCCTTTGTCGCATCATAAAAACGGGGAATCAGATTGACCACGCTGGATTTGCCGGAGCCCGTGCCGCCGATGATGCCGATGGTTTCCCCGGCACTGGCCTTAAAATGAATATCGCTCAGGGATTCGTTGCCCGCTCCGGCATAGGAAAGGCTCACATGATCAAACTGCACGGAACGTTCTTTGGAATCCTCACAAGAAACGCCTGCTCCCTGTTCCGCTTTCATTTCTCCTGTGAAGCTTCCTCCCACCAGACTGTTTTCCACCTCAAACACGCTCTGCACGCGGTTGCCGCAGGCGATGGCCTTGGTCACAGTGATGATCAAATTTGCCAGTTTCACCAGCTCCACCAGAATCTGGGACATGTAATTCACAAGCGCAACAACCTGCCCCTGCGTCAGGATTCCTGCATCCACCCGGATCGCGCCGGTATACAGAAGCGCCACGATCGCGCCGTTTACGATCACATAGGTAACAGGATTCATCAGCCCCGAGATCCTGCCCACAAATTTCTGTAACCCGGTCAGCACTTCATTCTCCTCTGTAAAATGCTGCCGCTCCTCTTCCTCTTTATTGAATGCGCGGATCACCCTGACGCCCGTCAGATTTTCCCGGGTCAGCCCCAGCACCTTGTCCAGCGCCGCCTGCACCTTTTTATACATCGGCATGGTCCAGAGCATGATGCCGAACACCACGACGGAGAGCAGCGGAATCGCCACCACAAAAATGAGCGCCGCCTTTGCATCCACGGTAAAGGCCATGATCATGGCGCCGAACACGATGAACGGGGAACGCAGAAACAGCCGCAGCACCAGATTCACGCCGGACTGCACCTGATTGATGTCGCTGGTCATTCTGGTGATCAGCGTGGAGGTTCCGATTGTATCCATTTCCGTATAGGACAGACTCTGAATATGCGCAAACAGCGCATGGCGCAGCTTCGTGGAAAATCCGGTGGCCGCTTTCGCCGCAAAAAACTGCGCCGTGATGGAACAGACCAGTCCGATGATTCCCAGCGCTACCAAAATCAGGCACATCTGCGTGATGTAGCCCTTATCCCGGCTGGCAATGCCAACGTCGATCACCGCAGCCATCACCAGCGGCACGAACAGTTCAAAGAGCGCCTCCAGCATCTTAAATAAAGGCGCCAGGATTGTTTCCTTCTCATACCCTTTCAGATAAACCAACAGTTTCTTCACAGTATTTCTCCTTCTCATATGCAGGCTGCTGCTGCAGAATAAATATGTCAAATGCAAACGGACGCATAGAGTTTGGGCACGGTCCTCCGTCAGACACCTGACTCTTCGGACACGCTCCCGCTCGGATAACTTCGCAGCGGTACATAGGGCTGCAAAAAACGCAGCCCAAGTACCGACGCAGTTATAACGGTCCGTGCGAAGCCAGGTGTCTGACGGAGGACTGTGTCCAAACGCAATGTTTCCCATTTTGCATTTGCCGTTTTTATTCTGCAGAATATATCAGCAGCGCAGGATTTCCTTGACATTATATCACAGTCAAAAGTATATTAAAAATATTAGTTATATATATCTTCCATTTAAAAATCATATAGGAGTGTTCTCATGGAACTCAAACAACTATCATACTTCGTGACCGTCGCAGAGGAGGGCACTATTTCCGGTGCCGCCCGCAAATTAAATCTCACCCAGCCGCCTTTGAGCGCCCAGATGAAGCTGCTGGAGCAGGAATGCGGCTGTCTGCTCTTTGAACGGGGCTCCCGCCACATCCAGCTCACAGAGGCCGGGCGGATGCTCTACAACCGCGCCGTCACCATGCTGGAGCTTTCCAGCATCACCCGCCAGGAGCTCAAGGACTATCGGGAGGGCACCAGCGGCACCCTTCGTCTGGGCGTAGTCTCTTCCGTCAGCAGCACTTTGCTCACACAGATCGTCTGCGGCTTCCACAGGAAACACCCCCAAATTGCCTTTGAGCTGGTGGAAGCCAACACCTATCAGCTGTTGGAGCAGATTCATTCCAACCTGCTGGAACTCGCCATCGTCCGCACGCCCTTTACCGGACAGGGTCTGGAATCCTTCCGCATCCTGGAGGAGCCGATGCTGGCAGCAGGGCACAACAGCTTTTTTGAATCCCCCTGCGGCACGCAGCCCGATGATAATTCCCTCTATCGCAAAATCGCGCTCTCACAGCTGGATCAAAAGCCCCTGATCCTGTACCGGCGCTGGGAGGAGATCCTGCAAAAGCAGTTTCGCAGCGCAAAAGTTGCGCCGTATCTCTTCTGCAAAAATGACGATGCCCGCACCTGCGCGCTTTGGGCCGATGCCGGACTGGGCATTGCCATCCTTCCCGCCTCCGCAGCAGGACTTCTGCGCAATCCGGATACCGCCATATATGAAATTGACGACCATAAACTGAGCTCCGGCATCTGTGTTGTCCACAACAAAGATACCTGGCTGTCCACGATCGCCAAAGCTTTTCTTTCTTATCTGAGCAATTCCTTCAATTCCAGCAGCGACCTGATCTCATAGTCAGGCTCTGCGCCGCTCTCATTCGGAATGCCGTCCGGATTGAACCAGCAGGAGGCAATTCCTGCGTTTTGAGCGCCCAGAATATCCGAGGTCAGCGAATCTCCGATGAGCAGAACCTCCGTGGGCTTTAGCGCAGGCACTATTTCAGCAAAGCACACATCGAAAAACTCCTTCTGCGGCTTCTGAAATCCGACTTCTTCAGAAATGAAGGATTTCACCATAAAGCGCTCTATATCCGCCAGCCTCAGCCTGCTCTTCTGCACATTTTTAAAGCCGTTGGTGACCACATAAAGGGCGTATCTTTCGCTCAGATACTGCAGGACCTCTCTGGCATGGGGCATCAGCGCATGTCCCTCTCCCAGCGCCCTTTCATAAAATTCTTCTGCAGCATCGCCGTCCGCATCTAAGCCCAATTCCTGAAAAAGCAGGGTAAAGCGGCTGCTGCGGATCGTCTCCTTCGCAATCTCTCCCCGCTCAAAGGCTTTCCAGAGACTGTCATTGATCGAGCTGTAACGCTGATAGCGCACCTCATCCGGCTCAATTTTGCTTCCCTTAAGCGTCTTATAAAAGGCCTCCTTCTCCGCCGCCTGAAAATCCAGAAATGTTCCGTCCATGTCCAGAAATAACGCCTTAAATTTCATATCCGTCTTACCATCGCTTTCGTGCATCATGCCGTTCCTCATTCAGTATTCAATTCCCCTGCGGGCACTCACTCCCTTTGTAAAAGGATGACGCACCGCTTTCATCTCCGTCACATAATCCGCACAATCCACCAGAAAAGCGGCGGGACTGCGCCCCGTCATCACCAGCTCCACGTCCTGCTTTTTGGACAGTTCCAGCAATTCTTTCAGCCCGGATGCATCCAGAAGCTCCCAATTCACCGGATAGGTGATCTCATCCAGAATCACCATATCACACTTCCGACTTTTCACGGCCTCCAAAACCTGCTCCAAAATTCCGTCATGAATCCGTGCAAGTTCTGCTTTTTCCCCATCCGAAAGCGTCTTATAAAATCCGAAATTTTTCGGGCTCCGCAGGATTCTCACTCCGCTGATCTGTTCAAGCACATGAAGCTCTCCCGTCTCATTGCCCTTCATGAACTGGGAAAAAATCACCCGCATCCCGCATCCGGCTGCCCTGACGGTAAGCCCCACAGCCGCTGTGGTTTTTCCCTTGCCATCTCCAGTATACAAATGGATCATCCCAACCTCCTACCTGCCCAGGATCCTGGCATAGCCATAGGGCAGAGCCCGCTCCGTCAGATCCGGCCAGCGCAGTCTTTGCTCTTTCTCCTCCTGTACGCTGCGATTAAGACAATCCTTCCGCCCGCAGTCCGCACAGATTCCCGCACATCTGACCGCTTCATCCGCCGTCAGGCGGGCCAGAAATACCACGCTCTTTCTGGGCATCAGACAGCATGCCTGATTGCAGGATACCTCTCCTGCATCCAACATTTCAAGCACAGCAGGCATCTCCTCCAGCGAATAGTTCTCCTTGGCGCCGAAAAAGTGATAGCGTGCCACATGCATACTTCCCTGCGCCTCCACCCACTCATTAAACCGGCGGTATCCCTCCAGAAGAAGTTCGCTGGCGAACGCCTCCGCCATGTAGCATTCCAGCAGCTTCCCCTCCTGCGCATAACAATCCTGCAGGATATCCACATTTTTTCCCAGCGTCAGCGCTGCCGCAAGCAAATCCGGTGCATCGCCATACTGCGCGCACCAGAAACCGGCCTCCTGCCCGACAGCGTCAAGGACTGCCTGTCCCACACGGAAAAAGTCCTCTCCATCCTCCTGCGCGAAATGATATTTTCTCATGACCGCTTCCAGAAACGCTTCCGTTGCAGTCAACTCCAGCAATCTTTTCTCCACGACCCGTCATTCCTTCATGATCTCGGCAAAATAGCCCATTTTAGATACCGGCTCCCCTGCGGCGTAGAGGTGGGAAGTATCCCCTACAGTCTGGCAGCGGAAATAGGCTGTCCCCTCTTCCACCTCCTCCGTGGACACAATCGTCACGGAAGAAGGTGCCATCAGCATCCCGTGAAGCAGGTTCACCGGCGAAATGTTGAGCAGATGGGACAGGATGAAAAAAGTAACTCCCATATGGCAGAACAGCACCACCGTTTCCTCATTGTGGGCCTTCGTGCGATAGACCATTCCTTCCCGCACATAGCCGTGGGATGCAATGATCCCGTCTATCCCCCGGCAGACTCTCTCATATTCTTCCTTTACCGGTCCCTCCTTCATCACGCCCGCCGATGCAAAGCTTTCCACCCGGTGCAATTCCGGAATAGCCGTCCAGTATGCAGGCTTGAAATCCCAGGGTATTTTCTTCTTTCCCGTCTCAGGATCGGGAACCGGCGCCTGAAATTCCCTCAGCCAGTCACAGATCTGCGCCTCCCGGTTCACTTTTTTCAGGGAAAGAGAAGCGGTATCTCTCGCGCGCCCAAGCGGTGAACAATAAAACTCATCCACCTTCCAGCGCGCCACCCGCTCTGCCAAAAACGCCGCTTCCTTCCATCCCTTTTCGGTCAGGCTGTCATGTTCATAATCCGGCTCCGCATGCCTCACAAAAATCAGTCTCATCTTATGTCAACCTCAAATTTCAATCGTATATGCCGTTTCAAAGGTTTCCTGCGCCTCCAGCACATTTCCCCATTCCCGTTCCTGCAGCGTACCGCTGAAATTCTCGTGGTCACATCTTCCATACCAGGGCTCGATACAGACAAAGGGCGCGGATTTTCCCGGCACGGACCAGACACCGAACAGAGGCGCGTCAAAAGAAACAGTGACATAGGGTTTCTTATCCGGCGTACACAGGGAAACACTCTGTGCCTGATGGTTCTCGATCACAAGTGCGTCATGATCGAAAAGGTTCTCCGTAATCTGCAGATAACCATCCTCCAGGGGATAGGTCAGCAGCATATCCGTAGCCAGCCCCTCTGCTCCGATCATGCGGCTCACCACCTCTTTGGGCGCATCAAAATGCAGGAAATAATCCTCCTGCCTGTCCTCCTTTTTCAAAGGACATACAAAAGCCGGATGGCCGCCGATTGAAAAATACATGGTTTCCTTGCCCGTGTTGATCACGCGCCAGGAAACGCGGACGCAGCGGTCCTTAAGCTTATATCCGATCTCCAGACGGAACGGGAAGGGATATTTGCGCAGCGTATCCGGGTTGGAAGAAAGTCCGAACCAGATCTCATCCTTGGCCAGAGATACCAGTTCAAATTCCATATCCCTCGCAAATCCATGCTGGGGCAGTGTGTAGACGTGACCGTTATAGCGCGTTTCCTTTCCCTTATAGTTCCCCACCAACGGGAATAAAACGGGGGAAGTCCGCTTCCAGAACTGCGGATTGGCATTCCACATATACTCCTGTCCGGTCTGACAATCCTTTAAAGATTTCAGCTCCGCTCCGGCTGATACGATCAGCGCTGATAAGTCACCGTTTTTGATGGTATAAAATCCCATATTCTTACGCTCCTCTCCAGTATTATTATATTCTCTTCCGGATTTTCTCCGGTCCCATATATCTCTTCTTTCAGTATACCCTCTGGCGTCTGAAAAATCCACTTTAATAAAGCGGAATATCCCTGCATTCTGCACAAAACAGCGTATCACTTTTTCCCCTTCTGCTTCCGCTTTCCTCCCGCCTTGCAGAGAACAAACAGCCCAAATCCCAGCATGGAGCCGAAGCAGTTCAACAGAAGATCATCCACATCAAAAGCTCCAAAGGCTGTGATCAGCTGAAATATTTCAATCGCGCTCACCAAAAGGAAAGAATTGATCAGAAGCACCCACCAATACCTGCTCTCCCGGTGCAGAAAAGGCAGCATAAAGCCAAAGGGAACAAAACACAGCACATTGCCAAACAGATTCTCAAAACTGTTGAGCCGCCCCCAATAGCGGATATACATTTTAATCGTCTTAAAGAGTGTGAAATTGGCCGTATCCAACCCCTCCAGTATCACATCCTTTTTCCAGGTTTTTGTGATCGCAGCAAGCTCTCCGACAGGGTATTTGAATACAATGACCTTGATCAGTACGATCATATATAGAAAAAACACAATCTTCAGGATGTCTTTTGTTCTTCTGCCTGCTTCATCCTCGGTAAAAAGACTGTGTTCCAATGCATTCCATATTTTCATTCAATTTTCCTCTGCAGTACAAAGACGCTGTGCGTCCTGTGCTGTCATCAATAATAGACCTCCATCAGCGCAAGCCCCGATGCAGGAACGAGCGGCCCGGCTTCCTGTCTGTCGCACGCTGCCAGAATGCGCTCCATATCAGAAGGCAAAAGATTTGATTTTCCCACTTCCAGAAGTGTTCCCACCAGGATCCGAACCATATGAAACAAAAATCCGTCGCCGCGGAAAAGAAAACGGATCTCATCTTCCACCCGTTCAATCTCTATGGAAAAGACCGTCCTAACCGTTGATTTTTTGCTCTTTTTGGCTGAGGTGAAGGATTTAAAATCATGGGTTCCTACAAGCAGCCCGGCCGCTTTTCGCATCGCATCCAGATCCAGGCTTTCAGGCATCTGATAAACATAGCGGCGGTCAAACACATGAGGAACCGCACTGTTTAAAACCCGGTACTGATAACATTTTCCCTTCGCATTGAGCCTGCTGTGAAACCGCTCCTCCGCCTCGCGGCAATCAATCACCGCAACGTCCTCCGGCAGATACTGATTGATTTTTTCCATCAGTTCCTGCGCGGTCAGACCGGTATTCATATGGAAATTCGCCACCTGTCCCCAGGCATGTACGCCCGCATCGGTCCGGCCGGAAGCCGTTATCTCCACAGGCTCCTCCGCCAGTCTGGTCAACAGCGTTTCAAATTTCCCCTGCAGCGTATTGTCCGTGCTTTTCTGCTTCTGCCACCCCTGATACCGGGTTCCCTCATACTGAATCGTGATCCTGAAATTGCGCACGCTCAAACGACCTCCCAGGGATTCTCTTTCCCTTCCATAAACAATTTGCATCCCATCAGTGAATCCCTGATCACAGTCTTCACCTCATTGTCGGTATAAAACGCCATATGATGGGAGACCGTCACATTCGGAAAGCTTCTTAGAACTGCCAGTTCCCTATTATCCAGAATATCATTTTTATGATCATAATAGTACAGACCGAATTCCTTTTCCACCACATCCAATCCGGCCGCACCCACCTTTCCGCTTTCTATTGCAGCGATCAGCGCAGCGGAATCGATCAGACCGCCTCTGGCCGTATTGACGATCACCACCTTATCCTTCATCCTGGCCAGGGTTTCGGCGTTGATCAGATGAAAGTTGTCCTCTGTGAGCGGCGTATGAAGTGTGATCACATCCGCCTGCTTCCAAATCTCTTCCAGCGAAACATAGGACGCCCTGCGCTTCACCTCTTCATTTTCGTACAGATCATAGGCGATGATCCTGCAGCCAAAGCCGGACAGATCCCCGACCACCGTGCGGCCGATCCGCCCTGTGCCGATGACGCCCACAGTCAAATCCCTGAGCTCTCTGCCCTGGATTCCCTCCAGCGTATAATCCTGCATATTGGTGCGCTGCATGATCCTTTTCATCCTGCGTATGCTCATTAAGATCAGCATGACCGCATAATCCGCTACTCCGTCCGGTCCATAGGGCGCATTCCCCACATGGATGCCAAATTCCTTCGCCGCAGCAAGATCCACATGATCATAGCCGATCGTTCTTGTCACCAGATATTTCACCCCCCGGGATGCAAAAGCCTTCATCAGTTCCCGGTCCACCGGAGAGGTGATGATATCCACACAGCTGCACCCCTCCGCCAGCGCGGCATTCCCTAAATTGGGCGCATCGGGACAGGTCACAAGCTCGATCCCCAGCTCCCCGCTGTATTTTTCAAACCATTCCCTTTCATCAAAGGGACGCAGATTATATACCGCAACCTTTCTCTCCATGTAAGCTCCTCTCAGCCTTTGGAGTCCTTACGCTCCGTCAGACGAATATTCTCTTTGTCCTCTTCCGTCAGATGCCGGAAATTATTAAAACCGTAAATCAGAATTTTCAGGCTGTCAATCGTGGTCTGAAAAAATCCCGCCTGATACATATTCACCAGAATAATCCCCACAGGGACGGCAAGGATCATTCCTCCCACGCTGCCAACCTTATAGCCGATATATAAAAGAACAATCGTCGGCAGAGCCGGAAGCCCCACCGAATCCCCCACGATCTTGGGCTGAATCAGCTGACGGGCCAGCTGCCCTGCGCCCCAGATGATCAGCAGTCCTACAGCCAGCTTATAATCCCCGCTCAAAATTTTGATGATTGCCCAGGGAAGCAATACCGTTCCGGTGCCAAACACCGGAAAAAAGTCCAGAACCGCAATGCCCAGCGCGATCAGGGCCGCATACCCCACATCCAGAATCAGAAAGCCGATCAGAAGAAGCACATACATCCACACCTCAATCTTTAACTGGGCTTTAAAATATCCTCCCACTGCATTCTTCATGCTGTAAGAAAGCACGCTCCATTTTTCTGCCAGCCCTGCCGGCAGATAACGATGGAATGCCCGGATGACTTCCTCCCTCTGCGCGATAAAAAAATAGGAGGACAACAGACACATGATTACAGCTACCAGAATCGACGGAATATTCTTGGCAAAATTCCCCACAGCCGTGACGGTGGGCGTGCTCAGACTGTCCATCATTCCCGTAATAAATCCAACCAGCGTATCCACCACGCTGTGGATCTGTTCCTGAATGTCCGGAGAAAAATAGCGCGAAAAGCTCTCCAGCGTCCGTCCCGCATCGGCAAAATCCGCTTCCACACTCTTCCACATTTCAGGCAGTTCCCGGATAAATCCGCTCAGCTCCCTGCCCAGGATGGAACAGGCACCGTAAACTGCGCCCACCACCAGCG
>Ga0129308_1002655_pt1 | contig 14547 bp, 16 predicted proteins | sample L827metagenome_FD_94440 | JGI IMG/M metagenome (GOLD analysis project Ga0129308, IMG submission 94440) | Ring-tailed lemur group fecal microbial communities from Wisconsin, USA - L827 metagenome | ecosystem: Host-associated > Mammals > Digestive system > Large intestine > Fecal | place: USA...
CCTCAAGTATTTCAGCCTCCAAAAGACCGCCGCCGAAAACTATTCTGTCGCCGGGCTTTGCCTTTCTTCCCGGGTGAACAAGCACCTCCCACTTGTCAATTTCTTTTCTTACAAGCAGAAGTATCTCAACTCTTGCTCCCGTATTTTTTCTTTCGCCTATAAGCCTTGCGGGAAGCACCTTGGTATCATTTATAACAAGGCAGTCGCCCTTTTTAAGGTAGCCTTTTATATCCCTGAAGGTTTTATGCTGAATTTCACCCGTATTTTTGTTAAGCACCATAAGCCTTGAGGACGCCCTGTCTTTTAAAGGCTCCTGAGCTATAAGCTCCTCGGGCAGTTCATAGTTAAAGTCTGATGTTTTCATGTTTTTCTCCAATTATTCAATATCAATTCCGGTATAATAATATTTCAGTATTTCCTCATAGTCATAGCCCTTTTCAGCCATTCCGTTGGCTCCGTACTGGCTCATGCCTACGCCGTGGCCGCTACCCGCACCGCTGAAAACAAATTCGTCCGCCGATGATGAGCTTGAGGAAGAAACGGTTTTCTTAGCGGTTTTTACTGTGGCTTCTCCCCTGTCCTCATAGAATATGGTTCCGCCCTCGGGCAGTATAAGGGTATAGCCGTTTACAACAGCCGAATATGTATTATAAACTCTTTTTACCGTATCTTCAACCACTTCATAATATTCTTCGTAGGTTTCTCCGCCGTCGCCGTTTATTGTATACATTCTGCTTAAAAGACTGCCGTCAGGTGTTGAGGCGGCAAAGGTTCTGCATTCCTCTTTTTCAAGGGTGTATGTTCCGCTGCTTCCTGTTACGGTAACCGCCTGAACCCTTCCATATTCTCCAACCGAGGTTATCTGCATGTTTTTAATAGTGCCTATGTTTATGTTCATTGCCGCAAGGCACTTTTTAATATCATCAGCTGAAAAGGTTCTTGTCCATGTTCTTTTTTCCTCGTTGATTTCCTTAACTGCCCTTAAATACGGCACTTCGTTTGCCCATACATTTTCCGAATTATCTGTTGAGCCGCCGCTTGAAGAAAAGAAAACAGCGTTTATTGGCTCTCCGTTATAAAGGGCAACCTTTCCGTCGGTGTCATCTATGGCTTTGTTTACGTTTTCCCTTTCCTGGGTATAGCCCAAATATACCTGACAGTTTGTTCCGTCGCACACATCATATCCGCTGTCGCTGTGAACACCTATTCTTGTAAGGGCATAGCTTCTTGCCGCCACAGTCTGGGCTTTTATGGCTTCCTCCTCCCAGGTTGAAGGCATTTCGCTTGGCACAACGGAATAAAGGTAATAGTCAAAGGGCACAACATTTACGGCTGTTATTTTTTTTCCGCTGTATCTGCCAAATTCCATAACACCTCGATAGCTTCTGTCCTTAAGTATAATTACCTCGTCAGCATTATCCGTTGCCTTAAACTGCGCATTTATTCCGTCAAATGCCATAACGGCATTATTTCCGTCATACAGCACCATAAGTGATGTGCTGCTTACGCTTTTAGCTGAAACGGCATTTAACTGGCTGTCTGTCGCATCTGCTATATATACGCCCCACTCTCCCATGCCTGTCATTGCAGGAACGGCGCTGACGCCATATTGACTGCAAAGCTCACGAGCATAATCATAGGCGTCATCATAGTTTTTAAAATATTCGTCGGTATCGCCTACTGTTGACGACGGCACTTTAATTGAAAATGTGCCTGATGCCGAAATTTCAGCCTCCGAAACAAAGCTTTCATATTCCTCAAAGCCCACCTCAAGGCTTTTGTTGGAAATTTCAACGCTTTCAACCTCTTTATATCTGTATTCCAAGCCAACCCTTATGGTATCGGGAACATTGTATGCGTAAACACTTGCAGGCAGAATAAGTGCGGCTGAAAAAAACAGCGCCGATACCGCCAGCTTTTTAAGCAGTTTCAAAATATATCACCCATTTCACATAAAAATCACTAAATTTAATATTGACTGAATAATTATATCATAAAAGCTTCATAAACCTTCAAAATTAATTAAAAATTTACAATTTATTTTAATTTTTAAATTGTTTTTAACAAAAAATGTGGAAAAATGTCGTATAATAATAATATCGAATTTTAAGGAGGACATGCCCCTATGAACGAAAATAAAAATATTCCAGGCGCCAATCAAATATCAACCGAAGCCGCTATGACAATACTAAACAATACTCTTGAATTTCAGTCGCTTATGGTAAAATACAGCTGTGCCATACGTGAAGTAAAAACAAAGCTTGAGGTGCTTAATGACGATTTAAGAATCAAAAACGGAAGAACTCCCATTGAGTCAATTTCATACCGCATAAAAAAGCCGGCAAGCATACTTAAAAAAATGCAGAAAAAAGGCTGTGCTATTTCCGTAGCTTCTATCCAAAATACTCTTAACGACATAGCCGGCATAAGGGTTGTATGCTCTTTTATTGACGATATATATTCAGTTGCCCAAATGCTGGCATATCAGGACGACATAACTGTAATAGAAACAAAGGACTACATAAAAAATCCCAAGGAAAACGGATACAGAAGCTATCATATGATTGTTGAAATTCCTGTTTTTCTTTCAGACAAAAAAGAGCCTATGAGAGTTGAGGTTCAGATAAGAACAATAGCCATGGATTTTTGGGCAAGCCTTGAGCATCAGCTTAAATATAAACAGGAAATTAAAAACGAAAAGGAAATTGTGGAAAAGCTTCGTCACTGTGCCAATATAATTTCCACAGTAGACAACGAAATGCAGAACATAAGACGGGAAATTGAAGAAAACTCAACAGATGAGGAAAGCTCTCTGTTTGAAAAATTTGAAAAGCTTTCTTTCGGAAACTGGGGAAATCTGTAAACAGTAATAAACGGCGCAAACCATATGGTCTGTGCCGTTTTTATCAGTCATTTTCTTTATAGTAAAGCATGCAGTGGCAATAGCCTGTAAAGTTTGGGTCTTTAACTTGATTTTTAAACTCTGTGCACATGCATTTTGTATCATCGCTTCTTTCAAGCCTGCATGGGCAATAGCCCCCTGTTCTTACAAGACCCTCTTTAATTTTATTTACAATTTCGGTATTTTCGTTAAGCCTTATTTTCATACAAAACACCTCATTATTTAAACATATTGAGTATCTGCTCCTCTGATATAAAGCCCACCTGCTGAGCAACAGCCTCTCCGTTTTTAAACACTATAAGCGAAGGAATTGCGTTTATTTTATATCTCATGGCAAGCTCCATTTCTTCATCAACGTTTACCTTGCCAACAACAAAGGAATCGTTTTCCTCCGCCAGCTTTTCAATAACAGGTGAAAGCATCTGGCATGGACCGCACCATGAAGCCCAAAAGTCAACAAGCACAGGCTTTTCATTTTTAAGAACCATTTCTTCAAAGTTATCTTTTGTTATTTTTAATGCCATATATATCAATCCTTTCTTAATCTTAATCTCTCTTATTTTTATACTTGTATTAAACCATTAATTCCCGTTTTTTTCAGTTGCATTTACAACATTTATTCTCTATATTTTATTTTGCATATTCCCTGAGTCATTGTTCCCATAGGACAGAAAGCACACCATGTTCTTGGTTTAAAAAGCAGCATTACAGCTATACCTATAATTGTTGAGGTAAGCATAACACTGTAAAAGCCAAAGGCAAACTGTGCCATGCCGTCAGGAACAGCAGATGCCGTATATGCCCAGCCGAAAGGCACCTTAAATGTCCACAAAACAGTTATTGCCTCTTTTAAATCTCTTACCCCTGCAAAAACAAGATATGTAATATAAAGCATATTTGCAAACATGGTCATAAAAAATATCAAAAATCCGTATCGGAAATATTTTGACGCCATCCATTTTGGAGTAGGCTTTCCTCTTGAAAGCTTTAAATCCTTTCCAAGCTTTTCCAAAAGCTGTCCTCTGCCACAGTATCTGTTGCAGAATTTTTTATCTCCGCCCAAAACTGCCATAAATATGGGAACAAGAAAATCTATAAGACCCAAATAGGCAAACATTATATTAAAAAATCCCAGTACAAAAAACAGTATAGACCATATCCACAGATAATCATACCAGCTTTTTTTATTTTTCATTTGTTGTCAGCCTCGCTTTCATTAATAAAAAGCGCATTTGCAGGACAGTTTTTGGCACATAAGCCGCAGCCCACGCATTTTGTTTTGTCACATATGGCATAAATTCCCCTGTAAACCGACAAAGCCTCTCTTGGGCATATTTTAACGCATTCTCCGCATGCCACACATAAGCTTTTTTCAAGTTCTGCTTTTCTGCTCATTTTTAACCCACCCTTTTTAATCTATGCTCAATATTATAAATAAAAAACAGAAAAAGTAAAGCGGATAGATTGCTTGCACAAACCTATCCGCATACCATCTCACATTATATAATCAGCTCTATTATAAAAACTATGCTGCAGCTTAATATCATAACCTGAAAAAGGCTTTTTCCGTGCCATGCGGCAAACATTGCCGCCACAAGCGCCGCAAATGCCGACACTGTGCTTTGTGTTGCCGTAAGTATAGCCGGAAATGTCATTACGGCAAGTGTTACATACGGCACATAGTACAAAAATGACCTTACAACGCCGTTTTTTATTTCTCCGTGTATAAGCGTAAGCGGAAGAACCCTTATGGCGTAGGTTATAACTGCCATGGAAAGAATATATATGTAAACATTATGCTGCATTTGCATTTTCCTCCTTAACAGGGAACAATATGGCGGCTCCCAAAGAAATGACAACGGTAAGAATTATTATTTTTATGCCTGCCGATATATTTGCCAAAAGTGGCAGCTTTGCGAAAATAAAGCTTAAAGCAAAGCTTACGGCAACCACAGCGCCTATTATTTTGCTCTTTTTTGCCTGCGGAACAAATACTGCTATAAACATGCCGTAAAGCCCCACACTGAGGGCGCTTACAAGCCTTGAAGGAAGGACATTGCCAAGCATAACTCCGCAGAGAGTGCCCACAGACCAGCCGGGAAGCGCCGTAATTATAACGCCAAATGTGTAAAACTGGTCAAGCTTTCCTTCAACGGCAACGGAAACCCCGAATACCTCATCTGTAACGCCAAAGCCCATTATAAGCTTTTGCGCAAGCGGTGTGTCTTTGTTCAGCTTTTGGCTTAAGGCACAGCTCATAAGCAAATATCTGGCATTTGCCACAGCCTCCATTATTATAAGCTCCAAATATCCCACGTTGGCGGCAATAAGGGAAAAGCCTATAAATTCACCTGCCGATGCGTTTATCAAAAAACTTGTAAAGGTTGCCTGAAATGCGGTTAAGCCTGCATTTTTAGCCGATATTCCCAAAGTAAGAGAAACTGCAAAATATCCAAGCGAAATAGGTATTCCGTCCTTAAGTCCCTTCAAAAACCACTGTCTGCGTCCCATCTCATGTTACCTCCCCCGTAATCTTCTACCATTTTTACGCAAATATTGAAATAAGTCAAACGAATGATTATTATAGTATCATTAGGTTATCTAATGTTGGAGGAATATATGACAAGGTACGAGGTTTTTATAAAGGTAATAGAAACAGGCAGCTTTACAAAAGCGGCGCAGCTTATGGGCTACACCCAAAGCGCCGTAAGCCAGATGGTGCATACACTCGAAACAGAGCTTGGCACAAAGCTTGTTGAACGGTCAAAAAACGGTATTGTGCTTACAAAGGACGGAGAAAGCTACTACTCAAGCATAAACGGCATAAGCGCAGCATTTAAAAGCCTTGAGGAAAAGCATAGGGAAATTATGGGGCTTAACCAAAGCTCAGTTGACATAGGCACATTTACAAGCATAAGCCGAAACTGGCTACCGCAGCTTATGAACAGCTTTAAAAGAAAATATCCCAACGTAAGGTTTCAGCTTCATCAGGGAGAATACACCTCCATTGAGGAATGGATTAAAAACGATGACATTGATTTTGGCTTTGTATATCCCGACGCCGTTTCAGACCTTGAAACAATTCCGCTTTATTCCGACAAAATGAAGGCGGTGCTTCCGCCAAAGCATCCTTTATGCCAAAAAGATATTATTTCTCTTGCCGATTTGGTTGATGAGGACTTTATACTGCTTGACGAGGGCGAGGTAAGCGTTGTGCTTAACGCCTTCAACGCCGCAAAGCTTGAGCCTGACATACAGTACAAAATATATGATGACTACACCATTCTTGCCATGATTGAGCAGGGCTTGGGTGTTTCGGTTTTGTATACGCCTGTGCTTGAGGGAATGGATTATAATGTTCAGGTTCGCCCGTTGGCGCAGAATGTTGAAAGAACTGTTGCTCTGGCACGCAGGAAAAACAAAAATCTGTCGGTTGCCGCAAAAAAATTTGCCGATGTAATACTTAAAAGCTTTGGGAAATAGGGTTTTTAAATTAATCTTTAAGGCTCAATCGGTAATTTTACCATAAAAAAGCGCCACCATAAAATTTGGTGACCGCTTTTTTACATCATATATTTTCTGTCAAGGCTTCTGTACTGAATAATTTCCAAAAGGTGCTTTACCGTTATATCCTCACTTCCCTCCAGGTCTGCGGCTGTTCTTGCTGCCTTAAGAATTTTGTGGTACCCCCTTGCGCTTAAATTAAGCCTTTCAAAGGCTTTTTTAAGCACTGCCTTTTCTTTGGCGCCAAGCACGCAGTATTTTTCAATAAGCGGCGGCGTGAGCTGACTGTTAAACTGTATTCCGTCGTTTTTGTATCTCTCAAGCTGAATTTTATGAGCTGCCGCTACTCTTTTCTTAATTTTCGCTGAGCTTTCCGCTTTTTCTCCCCTTTCCAAATCTTCATACTTAATTGAGCTTGCTTCAACCTGAATATCTATTCTATCAAGCAAAGGCCCTGAAATTTTGCCTGTATATTTGGCTATTTCATTAGCTGTGCATCGGCATTTATCACCGTCGCCCAAATATCCGCATGGGCACGGATTCATTGCCGCAACAAGCATAAAATCTGATGGATATGTAATTGTTCCGTTAACTCTGGCAATGGTTACGCATTTATCCTCTAACGGCTGACGCATTATTTCAAGAGCATTGCGCTTAAATTCGGGAAGTTCATCCAGAAACAGCGCGCCTTTGTGCGCCAAAGAAATTTCTCCCGGATGCGGTATTCTTCCGCCACCTGTAAGCGCCGCCGCAGAAACCGTATGGTGCGGAGAACGGAACGGTCTTTTGTTTATAAGGGCGTTTTTGTTTTTCAGCAGACCTGCCACGCTGTATATTTTTGTTATTTCAATGCATTCTTCAAATGTCAGGTCGGGCATTATTGTCGGAAGCCTTTTTGCCAGCATTGTTTTTCCCGAGCCCGGAGGCCCTATCATAAGCAGATTGTGACAGCCTGCCGCCGCAATCTCCATTGCCCTTTTCACATTTTCCTGACCCTTAACATCGGCAAAATCAAGCAGATCGTCGTCATTTTTTTCAAATATATTTTCAGTATCAACCCTATACGGCTCTGATTTTTTATTTCCTCTGAAAAAATCCACCAGCTCTTTCAAATTTTTTATAGGGTATATTTCCGCACCCTTAACAAGTGCCGCCTCATCGGCATTTTCAAAAGGAACGGCAAACTTTTTTATGCCGCACTTAAAGCCTGAATAAACCATGGGAAGAACGCCGTTTACAGCCCTTATTCCTCCGTCAAGGGAAAGCTCTCCCATTACCATAAAGCCGTTTCCGCAGCCTGCAGGAAGCATTCCTCCGCCCTCAAGCACTGCCATGGCTATGGGCAGGTCAAAGGACGGGCCTTCTTTTCTTATATCTGCCGGAGCAAGGTTTATGGTTATTCTTTTAAGAGGAAACTCAAAGCCCGAGTTTTTTATGGCTGTTCTCACTCTTTCCTTACTTTCCTTAACGGCGCTGTCGGGCAGACCTACAATTTCAACTGCAGGCAGACCGTTTGAAATATCGGTTTCCACATCAACTATTATTCCGTCAATGCCCATAAGGGCACAGCTTTTTATAACAGAAAACATATTTTCACCCTGTTTCACATATTAATTCTGTTTGTTGAATTTATAAATGGTATCCTTTGAAAAGGAAATAAACTCACTCATAACCTGTGTTAGATACCTGTTTTTCTTATGGGCAAACACTATATTTCTTTTGCTTAAATGTCCGCCAAGCTTATAAAAAACAACCTCGTTTCTTGGGTAGCCGTAGGTTATTATTTTGTCTGTAACAAAGGCAGCGCCCATTCCCATACAGGCTATGTTGTAGCTTGTCATAATCTGGTCAAGATACATGTGTACCTTTGGCATAAAGCCTGCCTCCTGACACATTTCAAAGGCTCTTTCTCCTGTGTCGTTGCCCTTGCGCAGTATAAGAAACTCCTCATTTCTGAAACGGCTTAAATCAACGGCAGGAAAATCCTCGCTTAAATGCTTTTTAAGCTTAATATCCTTTGCGTTCAGCTGAAACTCCTCCAAGCCGTTATTTACCTCAAAGGTTTTTGGCACGGCAAGCAGAAGATTTTCTTTAAGCACCTGATATGTTGTATAAAGTCTGCTGTCAAACTCACAGCTGTCCATAATAATATCCAGTGTTTCGTCCATAAGCTGACCCTTAAGCGCCGCAGAGGGCGATTCCATAAGGTCTATTTTAACGCCCGGATGTTCAACAGAAAACTTTGATATTGCGTGGGGAAGTATAAAGGTTGAAAAAAATGTAGAGCCGCCTATTTTAAGAGTTCCTGTTTTAAGGCTTGCTATGTCGCTTAGCTGACATTTAAGGTTGTTCTGTATGCTCATAACCTGTGTAACGGCATCTATATATGCCTGTCCGGCCTCCGTAAGCTTAAGAGGCGACGAGCTTCTGTCAAAAAGAGTTATGCCCGCCTCCGTTTCTATTTTTTTAATTGCGGTGCTAAGCGCCGGCTGAGATACGTCCAAATTTTTTGCCGCCTTTGAAAAGCTTTTTTCTTTATACACTTCGTAAACATATTTCATAGATTGAAGCATTCTTTAAGCCTCCGAAAAGTTCTTATAAATATTTTTTATACGCATATCAGTATATCATATAAGTTTTATATAAACAACAGATAACAGGCTTGCACTTGAGGGAAAACTTTTGTTTTACGCAATAAAAAATGATGAATGCCATTCTCGGCGCTTCACCATTTAATTTTATTGCTTGTTTATTATTTCCGTTATTTTTCCGTACTTAACCACAATGTCATATGTTCCGCTTTTTATATCCAAATCCGTTTCAAGGCTTCTTTTCACACCGTAAAGCGCTGCCTGAGCAATGCCGCTTTCGCAAAATGTTATTTCCACGTTTTTAAACTCCGCCTGTTGGCTTAATACTTTTTTTACGGCAATTATTTTTTTATCCTTGGCATAAACGGATATTTTTTTGTCAATGCAGCTTTCAAGGCCAACTCCGGCGCAGTCATATATTCCCTTGTCGGTGTCAGCGGTAAGGGGCGCAATGTTTTCCCCGTTTCCTGCGTCAAAAACAGAAAGCTCATCTTCAGTAAGCTCCGTTCCCTTCACCTCCGCCAGCTCCTCAAGCATTTTTAGCCACGCCCCATAGCTTATGGCCTCTGCGCCGTTTTTGTCGTTATACTTTACATCGGCTCCACCAAGGCGTTTTATCATTTTCATTGCCTCTATATATTTAACGGGCTCAAGGGGACTGAAAAAACCCTCGTCCCCAACCATTATGCTTTTTTCAAACATTATGTTGGCATAATCATAATACCACATGTCCTCATCAACGTCTTTAAAATGGTTTTCAGTGCATTTTTCGCTGTCCAGAAACATAAGACAGAGCATTTTTGCAGCCAAAGCACGGCTTACGGTCATATTTTCGCCGTATTCATGGCTTTCTTCGGCTTTGGCATTTTCCGTAATTACCTGTGCGGATTCCTTTTTATACTCACATGATGAAAAAATCATTGCAAAAATAACAATAAATAACAGTTTTTTCATATTTGCCTCCTTTGTACAGATATATAATATGCACCCGAAAAACAAATATGAAAACATAAAAAGACGAAAACCTTTCGATTCTCGTCTTTCATGTCTTTATAAAAAACCCGGAATGCCGTTCCTGTTTTCTGACACCTAGCCTAAGCTAGGTGGGTGTCCGCAGCCGGCAGATTTGTCTTCCTCCGCCCAAAGGGAATTATTAAGAGGCCTGACATACTCAGGCGTATAGGACTCCCGTTTAATTAATGTAGGTTCAAAACAACAGGTAGGCGAACACCCCAGGCTTTTAACAATATTATTATATGCGCTTTTTAAAAATTGTTGCAGCCATTATTATGAAATTTCCCATAAAAATAAATACATCGGCAACATTAAATATAGGCGCGTTTTTTACCTTTACGAATATAAAATCCGTAACCTTTTTCTTAAATATTCTTTCATACAGGTTTCCGACGGCTCCGCCTATTGAAAAGGCAAGCCCTATCTTCAATGCGCTCTCGCCTTTTTTAGGCAGAAGGCACATCAGCCATGCAACAGCAGCCGCCGTAAGCGAGCCTGCAACAGCAATAACGGTGTTTATGTGTCCGCTGTGCATGTTATAGCAAAAGCCTGAGTTTTTTCTGTGCCAAAGCTCCAGCTTACCGGGCACAAGCACTTTCTTTTCCTCAACAGGCAAACCTTTTATGATTTTTCTTTTGCTTAATATGTCAGCCGCTATTACAAGGGCTATAATTAAAACATAAATCATATTCCACTTAACCGTTTTTTAATATTATAAAGCCCATAACAAAGCTTTATGCATATTGCCGTCGCTTTCTGTTTTCTGAAAGTATTATAGCACATATTTTTTACATTGAAAATACCTATATTAAAATTAATTTTCTTGTATATTCTGATTAAAAGTATTATAATAAAAAAAAGTAGAATATACAAATCTCCTAAATTAAAATAACGAAGGGTGGTAATTCCAATGGCACTGGTAACTACAAAAGATATGTTCGCTAAGGCTTTCGAAGGCAAATATTCCATAGGTGCTTTCAATATTAATAACATGGAAATTATTCAGGGTGTTGTTGAAGCCTGCAAAAAACAGAATTCAGCAGTAATTCTTCAGGTTTCAAAAAGCGCTTTGAAATATGCTCATCCTCTTTACCTTACAAAAATGGTAGAGGCTGCTGTTGAAGAAACAGGTCTTGACATTGCACTTCATCTTGACCACGGTCCGGATTTTGAAACCTGCAAGGCATGTATTGAGGCAGGCTTTACATCAGTTATGTTTGACGGCTCACACTTTGACTACGAAGAAAACGTAGCAAAAACAAAGGAAATAGTTGAATATGCTCACGCACGCGGCGTTGTTGTTGAGGCTGAGCTTGGCAAGCTTGCCGGCGTTGAGGACGAAGTAAATGTTGCGGCAGGAAATGCAACATACACCGACCCTGACCAGGCAGTTGACTTTGTTAAAAGAACAGGCGTTGACTCTCTTGCTGTTGCCATAGGCACAAGCCATGGCGCATACAAGTTTAAGGGCGACGCAAAGCTTGACTTTGACAGACTTCAGCTTATAACAGACAAGCTTGAGGCAGAAGGCTTCCACAACTATCCTATCGTTCTTCACGGTGCTTCTTCAGTAGACCAGAACGCTGTTGCAACCTGCAACGAATTTGGCGGACAGATTAAGGGCGCTAAGGGCATTCCTGTTGAAATGCTCAGAAAAGCATCTGCTATGGCTGTTTGCAAAATCAATATGGACACAGACATTCGTCTTGCAATGACTGCGGCTATAAGAAAGGCACTTGCCGAAAAGCCTGACGCATTTGACCCAAGAGGCTACCTTGGCGATGCAAGAAAAGATATAGAAGCAATGGTTGAAAAGAAAATTACAGATGTTCTCGGCTCAACCGATTCAATGAAATAATTCAGACCAAAACAAAAAGCCTTGAGAAATCAAGGCTTTTTTTGTGCTTAATATTTACTTTTTAAAAATCCTCTTCCGCAGGATATTCCTGTATAAGCTCGTTTCCCTTAAATATAGCGTAGGAATATCTTCTGTATGAATCCTGACACGCCTCGCAAATGCTTTTTGCGTAGCCTAAAAAACGACACCATGCTATTACGCTCCAGCCGCCGTTCTCCTGGTCTATGCACACCCTGTATAAATCATCTTCATTCATCATTGACATAAGAACACCTCCATATAAAAATTATACACCCCAAAGTCTCTGCCGCCAACTGTTTAATACAATTTTGCACCGAAAAAAACGGCACCCTTCAGAGTGCCGCTTTAAATCAGTTTTTAATTATTGTATTCCAAATGCTCATATCTCCCGAAGAGGCGTTGGGGATAAGCCCTAATCGCCAAACCGAAACCTCATTTATTCCGAACATTTTGGCTATTTTTATTTTGTCCTCAATGCTTCTGCTGTTTTCAAACCATATTACGGTTTCACTTCCGCCTTCGTCCACTTTCATATAAGGGTTTTTGTATTTTTCGGAATATTCAACCTTATATCCCTTTGAAATAAGCTGTTCAATTTCCTCGTATGTATACACTATTCCTCTGCTGTTGGTTATGACTCCGTTTTTAACATTCCAGCCTACGTTGGCAATGCTTAAGCCAAGAACTATCTTATTTTTGTCTTCAACGCCGTTTACAGGGTCTGTTATGGCGTCAAGAGCATAATATATTTCATCAAAAGGCGTAACAGGCGTTGTTGTAAAGCCGCTTTGCATAACATCAGAGGATATTGATGACGGATAGTAGTCATATGCCATAAGTATAACCTTGTCGGCGGCTTTTCCTATTGCCTTAAAATCGTATCCGTCAAAATATGCTCCGCTTTTAAGCTTTGGCTGAACGGCTACATAAAGTGATTTGCCTATTTTGTCAAGTTCACCGTTAAGGTCATTAAGAAACAGTGTAAAATTGTTTTTAACCTCACTGCCTTTTAAATTTTCAAAATCTATGGTAACTCCGTCATAAGGGTTGCTGCCAAGCTTGTTATATGTCATTGTAAGTTCATCAATAATGGCGGAAACAGCGACTTTTCTGTTTTCCTCGCTGTTTAAAACAGTTTCGCACACTTTGCCGTCGGCGTTAGACATAAAAATATTTAAATTAGCCTTAACATTATTTTTTCTCAGGTATTCTATAAGGTTTTCATAGCCCGACGGAACTATCCATTCATTGCCGTTTTTAGGCAGTGTGTTAACCACAACGCCTTCTTCCGGAGAATATTCCATTTTACTCCAGCCCAGTGATACGGCGTCCATTTTTGATGCCATATCCTTTTGGCTGTATGAAGAAAAAGCGTAAAAGCCGTGGAGAAAATCAGTTTTGGAGTTTGCCTTGTTATAGCATCTCATCATCATGGCAGCGGCTTCTTCTCTCAGGGCATTTCCATTTGGGTCAAATGTATTTGCGTCCTTTCCGCTTATAATGCCAAACTCGTAGGCAAGGTTTATATAGCCCTTGTTTGAGTAAACATCACCAAAAGGCACGGAATAATTCATGTATTCCTTGGCAAGCTCGTTATAGCCCATTGCCTTAACAAGCATAACAGCCATTTCCTCTCTTGTTATATTGTTTTCAGGATAAAAGGCTGTGTTTTTGTCTATAACACCCTTTTGCGCCGCAGTTTCAACAGCTGTAAAATACCATTTTGAGGTGTCTGCATTGTCTGTAATGCCGCTTGTATACCCTGTCGCCTTTTCCCAAGCGAAAAGATTTGAAAGCATTGAAACAAACTGAGCCTTTGTAAGCTTCTGCCCCATGCCGAAGCTGCCGTCGCCCATACCGTTCATTATTCCTGCACTGTATGCAGACTGTATATCGTTATATGCCCAATGATTTTTTGAAACATCATTAAAGTCGGCGGCAAACACGCTTGCCGACATAAAAACCGAAGCCGCCAAAACAGCGGCGGAAAGCACAATTTTCTTCATATTTATCCCTCCGCATTAAAATACGAAATATTTTTTCATTCACATAATATCACAGCAAAATAAAAATTAAAGGCATTTTTTCTTAACAAATTCTTACAATTCCATATTTTCCCCTTTGTATATAAAAAACGGAAACCCCCTTTGTTAAAGGATTTCCGTTAAAAAAAACTATATCAGAAAAGCGTAAGCTGGTTTGTTTCAGGTATTCCCGCAAGCACGCCATTTTCCTTCAAAAGCTCCGTAAGTGTTTTTCCAAGGCCCGTAAGCTCTGTAAACTCTTCTATCGTTTTAAATTCCTCAACGCCGTTTCGTCCGTCGGCAATGCCCTGTGCCGCCGTTGTTCCCAAGCCCTGAAGTGAGTTAAAAGGCGGTATAAGCCCGTTGCCCTCAATTATAAACTTTTTGGCGTCGGATTTATACAAATCCATAGGATGGAAGGTAAAGCCTCTGGCGTAAAACTCAATTACTATTTCAAGCACAGTAAGCTTATTTTTTTCCTTTGTTGTGGCGCTCATTCCCTTGTCGTTAATATCCCTTGCGGCACGCCTTGCTTCTTCCTCGCCCAAGCACATGCAGCTGTAATCAAAATCATCACAGGCACGCACCGTAAAATATGCCGCATAATACGCCAAAGGATAATTAATTTTGTAA
>Ga0129308_1002656_pt1 | contig 14545 bp, 6 predicted proteins | sample L827metagenome_FD_94440 | JGI IMG/M metagenome (GOLD analysis project Ga0129308, IMG submission 94440) | Ring-tailed lemur group fecal microbial communities from Wisconsin, USA - L827 metagenome | ecosystem: Host-associated > Mammals > Digestive system > Large intestine > Fecal | place: USA...
CCCAATCGATGTTGCGAAGGGCGCCCTTTTGCCTGTATGCGCGCGGTATGGTGCTTTCGACGTTTATGTCGGCATGCGCACCTGAGGCATCTGCGGGTCGGGGTGCGACACAGAGCAACAGCCCTGCCAGAAGCGGTGAGCTGATGGCAACGAGGCCGCTCAGAGCCGCCCCCGACCCCTGCAGGCCAAAAGAGACAGCGCCGTATAACACAAAAGCAAGAGACACGTAAACAGCAGTCTTGCGAGGTTCGAGGTCGCATGTGTAAGCGCCCCATCCCATTATGAGCACGGCAGAGCATGCACCATGAAAGAGACGGGCTCCAGTAAAAAGCGTGGAGGTTGGATCGGCGCACGCCAAGCACATTGCTGCCCCGGCAGTCATTCCAAGAGTTGCGCAGACAATGCCTGCCAGTTGTGCTTTGCGCGAGATTGCCCAACGCGTGGAAACAAGCATTATGGCAAGAATGCCAAGGAGCTGTGCCAGGCGCGAGATGGAAAAGGCCTCGGGCGTGTAGTCGATGTAGGAGCTGCCGAATACCGACCATGCTGAGACGCGGAACGCGCAGATTCCCAGTATCGGCATTATGGCAAAGCTGCCTAACATGCCGGTGCTCTGTGTGCTTGCCTGCCGTTTCACTTCCCGTCCCCCTTTGTCAGAACGCCATGGTAGCACAGGCCGGGAAATGAGGAGGTGACTGTATTTTCCGGCTATTCCCCATTTGATGTGGGGGCACCAAAACCTAATCGGACAAGTGACTACATCGAAGATGTGGGCATGTTCACAGACCTTGAATTAGGCTGCAAGCCAGTTGCAGGTTGGCGGGCAGCTTATTGGGGACTGCTCTGCGCCTGCTGGAGAAGGAGGCATTATGAATGCACGTGTGACGAGGCGCGGCTTTGTTGCGGGCGGCGCTGCGGTTGCTGGCGGACTGGTAGCTCTTTCCAGCGTAGCGGGTACCACGAATGCGCCTGTGCAGGCCAGGGCCGAGGAGGCTGCTGAGGGCCTCATTGCTCCGGCGCAGATGAACGCTCAAGAGTACGCTGCAGCGGGAGAGGGATGGCGTTCCAACACTACCGATTTCGCTACGCTGTTTTCTCCCTGGCAGTTTGGCGGTCTCGAGATTAAGAACCGTATCGTGAAGTCGGCCGCAGGCTCCGATACGGGCAAGAACAACGAGGAGTGCGTGGCCTACTATCGTGCCTTTGCCCATGGCGGTGTGGACATGGTGTGGGTCGAGGACTTTGTGGACAAGTATGAGCACTTCCCCATGACGCGCGGTGTGCCCATGGATACCGCCCCGCTCAAGGAGCTCGCTGACGCCATCCATGAAGAGGGCGGGCATATCGGCTATCAGATCTCTTGCATGGGTATTCCGTTTAGCGGCGCGCAGCAGACGGCTTCGGGTTCGTTTGCCTCGGCCGTGGCCGGTGATATGACGATCGATGAGATTCATACCCTCCAGCAAGATGCAGCCAACTTTGCCAAGCAGCTTCAAGACCTTGGTTGGGATGCTGTTGAGATTAACGCTGCAGGCAACAACATTGGCCAGTCGTTCTTCTCGCGCATGCGCAACAAGCGCGATGACGAGTATGGTCCCCAAAGCTTTGAGAATCGTGCCCGCTTTGTATGCGAGATGATTCAGGGCATCAAGGAGGCCTGCGGGCAGGACTTTCCCGTGCAGGTGCTCATCAACGGTATCGAGGAGAACGATACCAACCTGGGCGACTCCACGCTCATGACCACGGTGGAGGAGAACCTCGAAATCGCCAAGTGCCTCGAGGCTGCTGGTGCCAATTCCTTGCATGTGCGCCTGGGGCCGCTCGGCATGCATGTGTGCCAGTTTGCTAGCGACCTTTATTTCACGGGGTACGGCATTGACGGCACTACGGCCTATGGCACGCAGTTTGACTTTAAGCGTCACTGGCAGGGCAAGCTGCTCGCTGAGCATGGCGGCGCTGGCATGATGCTCGGCGTTGCCCGCGAGTTCAAGACGGCCGTTTCTATTCCTGTGGGTGCCGTCACGTATATGGATCCGGCCCATGCGCCTGATTACTTCGAGAACGCGCTTGTAGAGGGCATGGCTGACTTCTATCTCATGACGCGTCCTCTTACTGTTGACCCAGACTATGTCAACAAGCTGCGCGATGGAAAGATCGATGAGATTGCTCCTTGCACGCGTTGCATGCACTGCCATTTTGACTACGACACCGAGGGCAACATTTACGAGCATTGCCGTGTAAACGCTTGCACGCAGCGTGCTTACCGCGATGCCATGCCCGAGGGCTTTGACCTGCCCGAGCTCGCAGCCGGTCCCAAGAACGTGCTCGTCGTGGGCGGTGGCCCTGCCGGCATGGAGGCTGCGCGCGTGACGGCTCTGCGCGGGCACAACGTCACGCTGGCCGAAAAGTCTGGCATGCTCGGTGGCCTGCTGACGTTTGCTTCTGCAGTTAAGGGTCCGCACGAGAATCTCGACGACCTCAACGCATACCTGCAGAAGCAGCTTGAGCTCGCCGGAGTGGCGGTGGAGCTCAACTGCGAGGTCACGGCCGATGTCGTGGCGCAGAAGGCTCCCGACGCACTTGTCGTGGCTGCTGGCGGCGTGCGCGATAAGCTTGCCGTGGAGGGCAGCGACGCCACGCCTGTTGTCGCGCTCGACCAGTTCATGTTTGCTGGTCTGGAGGGCAAGAACGTCACCATCGTAGGCAGCAATGCCCAGGCCATTGACGCTGCGCTTTGGCTCCAGGCTCATGGCACCAATGTCACCATGGTAACGCCCGATCCGCTGGCCGCTGTGGACAAGGGCCAGTCCAACTGGGTCAAGACGTTCGTTATGCCCATGCTGTATGCTCGCGGCATGCGCGTGTGGCCCAACGCCGCGGTGACTGCTATCGGAGATGGCACTGTGACCATCGCAGGTGACGCGGGATGCGATATTACAATCGCCTGCGATGCCGTTGTTGAGGGTATGGACATGCTTCCCAACGCCAGTCTTGCCGATGAGACGAGCGTGGGCGAAACGTACGTGATTGGTGATGCGGATAAGCCCTTCAATATCGCCGAAGCCATCACTGCTGGCAACCTGTGCGGTCGAAAGCTGTAGGTTGAGCGTCGGCTTTCGTCTCGAGTTGATGCAAAACAATGGTGAATAGCTAAGAGCTGCTGACGGCTCGCCTGGTTTTTAAAACTGGGCGAGCCGTCTCTTTGCTGTCACTTTGTTTCTGTGTGGCAGTGCGCCCTTTCTTGCAAAGTGCAGAATTTAGAGCAGGCTGCCCTGCCCCCGTTGACCCTGCGGTATGTGTGTATGGAGGAATTTGCGACCTTACCCTTCCTCGATAATCCACTCCCCAATCGTTTGCGTCTTCTCGGAGAAGTTGACGCCGACCTTGTAGAGTTTGCGGCCATCGGTGGCGTAGGGAAGCAGATGGCCTCTCTCATCAATCTGCGCGAGAGCCTCCTGGGCGGACTTCTCGTACTTGAACTCCACGACATAGATGGCATCGGGGGCTTTGACCACGGCGTCCACGCGGCCTGTCGCTGTTTTCACCTCGGTCTCGATTTGGGCTCCAAGTAGGGTGAATATGAGCCAAAACGTCGTCTGGAAGCCACGCTCGCTGTGAGACCCCAGATGATAGGGCATCCCCGCCATGAACGCCTTCGTGGCCTGGAGGGCACCTTCCATGTCGTGCGCCCGCAGGCTGCGCGAGATGGTGCGCACCAGCCCGTTGAACTCGCCGACCTGCGCCCCGGCCGCCCGCCTCACCAGGGATTTCGAGAAACCGCGCGCGACCTCGGCGTTGGGGATGCCAAGCGTGTAGGAGCACGTGAGCGGGTCGTAGCTCTTGATGGTGAGGTATCCGGCCTGGTAAAGCATGGGTAGTGGCGTGGGCATGTCCTCGGTTGGGGCGTCGAATTCGTCCTCGTCGGCCTCGCGCCCCTCAAGGTCGCTTATTTCCCAGTTGCTTTCCTGAAGTAGGTTGATGAGCCCGGTGGGAGTGCCGCTGCCAAACCAGTAGGAGGCAATTTTGCCGGAGGCAAAAGAGCTAAGCAGGCTGAACGGGTTGTAGATGTCAGGCGACCCCTCGCTGAAATGGTAGCCGTCGTAGTTGGCCTTGAGCCTGGCAAATGTCTCCGTTGGCGTGGTGTCCAGCGCCGCGGCCAGTGCGTCGACGTCGGGCGCCATCTGACCGCACAGCTCGTCTTGCGTGATGCCGCAGATGGCGGCGAAGCGGGGGTCGAGGCTAATGTTCTGCAGGTTGTTAAGCTCGCTGAAGATGGACAGCTGGCTGAACTTGGTGATGCCGGTGAGGAAGACGAAGCGCAGGAACTCGTCACATGCCTTGAGCGGGGCGAAAAATTCGCGCATGACCACGCGGAACTCGCGGAGCCTCTCGGGGTCGTGCGCCACGTTGAGAAGCGGGGCGTCGTACTCGTCGATGAGGACGATGGCTTGCGTGCCGGTTTGGGCTGCGGCGGCCTTGATGAGCGCCATGAGGCGCGAGCCGGGGGTGACATCGCGGTCGTCTCTGCCCCAAGTCTCCTCAAAGTTGCGCAGGACGACATCGAGCAGCTCCACAAGCTGACCGGTGTCCTCGGTCTTCACGGTGGAGAGGTCCACGCGGATGACGGGGTGCGCCTCCCACTCGGTTTCCATCTGCGCAATCGCGAGGCCGTCGAAGAGTTCGCGGCGTCCCTCGAAATACGCCTGCATGGTGGAGAGCAGCAGCGACTTGCCGAAGCGGCGCGGACGACTCAGGAAGTAAGTCTTTCCCGATCCATGCGCAAGCGTATAGATAAGCGGTGTCTTGTCGATGTAGAGATACCCGTTCTCGCGAATGTCGCTGAACGTCTGAATCCCAACTGGATACCTGCGTGCTGCAGCCGCTTCGCTCATCTCTCATACCCTCCGCTTTGAGTCATCTGCGTAGGAGTGTACCACGGGCCGGCCTGCTGTTTCTCGTCGCCGTATCGTCCAAAATGCCCACCTGCTCCGGCCCTGCCTGCTCCAGCCGCAAAGGCCCGTTCTGAGCATGACAAAATCTCATCTTTCCTGCTACATCTATTCAAATCTAGATTTGATAAGAAGCACTCGGGAAAACTGCTCCGAAACTCGTCCTGCTGCCAGAGGGGACCCGGTCTGGGTGCATCGTTGCTTCGCGATGCCATACAGAATGCGATGAAGATCGCAGGCCTCGCGGGCGCCCGTGCCCTCGTTGTGGACCCAACGGGCCCCGATGCGGCGGCCTTCTACGAGCACTTCGGTTTCATGAGGCTTCCAGGGACATCTCGCATGGCACTTAAGCTGGGATAACGCCTCAAAAGCCCTCCCCGCTTAGCATTCCTTTGGCTGTCTATGTTTGCCCTACCTGCCCCGCTGGTGCTTGCTGGGGGGAGAGGGAAACAGCCTGCTTACCTCACCAGCACTGCCTCGGTGAGGTAAGCAGGCTTCTTTGCCTGGCGCATACCGCAGCTTGCCTACGAGGCCAGCACGGCCTCGGTGATGCCGGCCTCTTTGAGCTGCTGCTGCATGGGGGCCGCAAAAGCGTGGTCGACGTTGCGCACGCGTTCGGGCCGCTCGAAGAGCGCACGGCAATACGTGTCGGCCTCGTTCAGGGGGCCATCATCCTCTCCCAGCACATGCGAGATAAAGGCGACAAGAGGGCCGAAGTCCACGTCGACGCCGGCGCTGCGATTGCGGTAGTTTGCGCGCACGAGAGCGTTCCTGAAGAAGGACGCATGCGCCTCGAAAGGCCCGTTGTCCAGGTCGAAGCCAAGGTGGTTGAGGTAAAGCTCGCAAAATACGGCGACTGTCCTTGTGTTTCCCTCCCAGAAGGGGTGCGTGAACCATACGTCGGAGACAAAGCCGACAAAATGGGAGAGGTCGGCATAGCACATTCCAGCCCCGCCATCTGAGTACGCCGCATAACGATAGTCACGCTCTTTGGCGAAGAGAATTTCCAATGCCCGCTCGATAAGGCTGGGCGCGCCGTACAGCAAGGTGTCGCCATTGAGCGCGGGTTCAAGTTTGACAAGGGACTCGGTGCGATAGGCCCCGGGATGATACATTGCTGGGTCAAGGTCTTGAAACAGATGGCGGTGGATGTGTGCGAGCAGCTCGTGGTCGAGGGCGAACTCTCTTGCGCCCAGCAGTTCCACGATGCGCGCGCTGACCTTGTCGGCCTCCTCGGTGCGGCGGGGCTGCTGCTGGGGTGCCGACCCCTGCGCGTAATAGCTGTTGAGCTCCCTCGTTACCTGGGCAATTGAGATGTCGCCGCGCGTATGGGAATCGGCGAGCTCGCGCGCGTATTCGGATGGAGCCAGTCCGTCGACTGCCTGAAGGCCGAAGGCGGTCTTCCAGTACCTTGCCTTTGCCTGCGACGAGGGGCCCGGCTGGGCAATGTAGCCGCTCGAAAACTCACCGGCCCTGTCGAAAGGGGTCATCCTCATCGTCTCCTTCGCGCTGCCTGTGCACTGTCCCTGCAGTATAGCCGACGATGCGGAGCGCTGGCAGGGGTGGTTGGCGTGTCCAGCTGATCTCAAAAACGAAGGGCCCGGATTTCTGCCAGAGGTTGGCTTCGAAATCCGGGCCCCATGAGCCTAGAAGATGTTTAGCGCGGATGCGGCTGCCCCTCTATGCCCCAAGCAACTCGATGACCTTCTCTGCTGCGATGTATCCCGAGGTCACGGAATGACCCTGCGATACGCCGGCGCAGTGCTGCGAGGCGTAGTACACGTTGCCCCACATGCCGCCTGCGTCCAGGCCTCCCAGGAAGAGGCCGGGGATGGGCTTGAGGTTCTCGTTGAGAGCCTGGAAGTACTGGTTCGCGCGTACGCCGTTGAGTGTGCCGTCGATGGCCATGCAGAAGCGCACGGCATAGAAGGGGCCCTCGGAAAGCGGACGAAGCATCTCGGGACGCTTGTGGAACTGGGCGTCTTCGCCGGCCTCAATGGCGGCCAGGTAATCGTCGATGGTGTTGCTCCAGACGTCGGGGTCAAACCCGATCTTCTCGCCAAGTTCCTCCAGAGTGTCGGCACTCCAACCTTCGCCGGCATCGATGGCGGCCTGCATTTCGTCGGCCAGCGTGTAGAAGGGCACGCAAGCGCGAGAGCGGTAGATGCGCAGCGTTTCACGGACCTCTTCACTCAGGAGGCCCGGGCAGCCCTCGGCCACCATGGCATCAAGGTCTGCCTGGCAGAAGATGGCGTATGCGTGGTCAATGGCATACAAGGCTGACGTGCCGACGCCGAGAGGTTCGGTCGCGCCAAGCTCCTCGTTGTAGAAGCGCTGTCCCTCGGGGTTCACTTGAAGCAGACCGGCATAGTTGATGAACTTCATGTAGCCAGCGTAGAAGTCAACCTTGAGGTTGGAGCAGAACTCAGCAGGAAGGGGGTTGATTTCGGTAGTCAGGCGGCCACCGGCGGCCAGGGCCATCTGGAGTCCGTCTCCCGTATTGGAGGAAACGCCGTATAGGTAGAGGTTGTCGGTGCGCAGATACTCACGCATGAGGTCGCGATTTCCGCCGAAACCGCCGCAAGCCACGAGCGTGTACGGGGCCTTCACGGTCACCTCGGTACCGTCTTGCTTCCTTGCCTTGACGCCCGTGACGGTGCCGCCCTCGTTCTGGATGAGTTCATAGGCACGGGTCTCGAGAAGTAGCTTTGCTCCACCGGGGAGGATGTAGTCGTCATAAAGGACATCGAACTTTGTCGTGCCCTTGCCCCAGTCCATGGAACAGCCGTTGATGGAGGGAACGAAGCCGTTAAAGCGAGCTTCCTTGGCAGCCGAACGATCGAAGTGATCGGCCAGGTAATCAGCTACGGGGCCCATGTGATTGACGACGTTGTACAGCACGTTGGTGTCGCAACGGTACTTTGCGTATTCGCTCAGCTCGGTGAACATGTAGTTCGCATCCGGCACCTCGACGCCGTCCTCTGCATGGGCCTTGTTGAGCCATTCTGCGCCAGGAGCCAGGATGCCGGTGGAACACACACTTTCGCCGCCGACCTTGCCGCACTTCTCGATGATGACAACGCTGAGGCCGGCTTCAACCGCGCGCATTGCGGCAACCGTGCCTGCGCCGCCGGCCGATACGATGGCAAAGTCGCACTCGTATTCCTCGGACGCTTCAACGCGCACAGGGGCGGAACGGAAGCCAGACAAATCGGCTCCGGCTTCAGTGAGAGCCTGCTCTACGCCAGCAATAATGGCTTGAGAAGTCATGGTGGCGCCGGTAACGCAGTCAACGTTCACCGACTGAGCATCAACAATAGCTGCGGGGATGCGTTCGATGCACGGCTCGATGAAGCCCGGCGTGTCCGAGCACGACTCAACGGTCACGGAAAGGATCTTTGTCTCGTCGACTTCAACCGCGACTCGTGTTGGCTCGATGATATGGGGGCTGCCGAAACGCTCGCCTTCGATGGTGCTCTTCTTCCACTTGCCGAACTCCTCACCGTAGTACACGCCCGGAGTCATCGCCTGTACGACAGGGGTGGTTTCAACTGCCTGAAGCGTCACTCCGCTCTGGGCAAGCGCATCGGATGCGGCCTGCAGGATGGCGTTTGAGGTAACAGTGGCGCCGGAGACCCCGTCAACTTCGACCGAATTCTTGGAGAGCATGTCAGGCGGCATGCTCTCGAGGGCGCGAGAACCAATGCCCTGAGTTTCGTTGGGGCCTTCTGCGGTGACATCGGTGAGCGTGCTGTTTTCGATGGTCAAGGTTACAGTGACGTCGCCGCCCAGTCCTTTGGCGGTTGCGCTGTAGGTGCCGTCGCCGCCTGTGGTTGCCGGGGCTGCATCGGGAGCTGGCTCAGCATGCGCGATATTTCCGCTGGCAAACGCTGTGCTGGCGATAATCCCTGCGGTTCCCGCTGCTGCGCCGGTGAGAAAACTCCTACGAGAGACTTCCATGTCGCCCTCCTTTTTGCGGCTTTCCCCTGGTTGGCCGCTTTGTGGTTGCCTGGGGCTGTGTTGCCCGGGTTGTTTCAATAGTGGTCGCGACAATTGCGCTGCCCGTGCGTTTTTCTGTGGCTCTGACTGTGAGTTCTGTGCCTTTGTTGTATGTGAATATCTCGGCTAATCTCACAGTTGACATTCACATACGGCATCAAGCTGGAGTTTTGTTAATAACCAGGCCCCTGTGTGGAGCGCAGGCGAGTATTATGGTTGTCGGTTGGCATCAGATGGGGGGCTTGAATGGTTGGGGAGACCGATTCGCCTGTACAAGGTTTTTTCGGGCGAAACGCCATGTTTGCAACGTTCGGACTTGCCTTCATGTGGCAACTTTTTCGTCATGCCTGCGTTTTGGTGGCGATTCCGTTTCCCCAGGCGGGGATGTCTATCGGTCCCGAAGCATGGATGGCCGTGTACTATGCGTCCATTTGTCTGATATGTGCGATTACCCTTGGGCTTGAGCGTGTGGGACGCCATGTTTGCGCATGGCCGTTTTTGTTTGGTGTTTGCGGCGTTGCCTCATGCGGAGTTTGCATAGGCCTTCTTTTTCCAGCGGGGCCTCAGGGCTTCGCGGCGATGTTCTGCCAATGCTTTGTTGCCTTTTGCATAGCGGCATCTACAGTTGCCTTGGTTCGGCAGGCCCTTCGCCTCCTGACCCTTCAGGCGAATGTGAATCCGATGCTTGCGGCAATCTGTTCCTTCTCGTCGGCGTTCCTAAGCATTGTCATTACCTTTGTGCTGGGAGATGTGCTTGCAGTAGATAAGATTACTGCGGCGATTTCACCCGTGCTTTCGGCTTTTTGTTTCTGGTTTGCTGGGGCTCCTATGCCAGACAAATCAGAAGATTACGTTGCTGATCGGCTTGAGCCAGCCTTCCTTAGAGGCCGTATGGCTGCCGTTGTTGCCCTGCTTGTTGTAGCGACGCTGGCGAAATCTTTTTTTGACAGCGGCGTAGGGCCTGTTGGCGAGCAAGGTCGCATGGTCAAGCATATCGTTGGCATTGTTGAAGTCGCGGGGGTCATGCTGCTTTCTTTCGCAAGCACTGATGCCCGGCACTTCATGGTATCGGTCTTGTATCTCTTGGTCTTCTCGCTTGTTTTGGGAATTGGTGTTGTCGCCTCTTGTTCAGGCAGTCTTTTGTTCACCGGTGTTGCCACGGTTGTTTCGGCGAGGGTGCTGGCAGAGTCCACGGCACTTGCGCTCTGTGCCATCTATTGCGCACGGACCCATGCGAGCCCGACCATTGTCTGCGCCCTGGTCCTTCTCATTCCCGAAATGCTGGCATGCTTTGTGGGATATGGTACGGCGGCGCTTTTGCCCGTGTTTGGCCTTGATTCCATGAGCTTGCTTGTGCCTGTGTCAGTTGCACTGATAATGGTGGTGTCGCTTTCGGTTTGCGGTGTCTCGTTTAAGCGCGAACTCCACTATCTTGAGGAACGGGATGGTTCGGCACTGCGGGCGAGTGCTTGTGTTGAGGATTCGCTTGAGAATGCACAGCTTTTGGATGGGGCGCTCGGGGTTCTTGCTGCTCAATTTGGACTTACTCCGCGCGAGACTGATGTTGCCCGGCACCTCTACGAGGGCCATAGCGCCAAACGTATATCGCAAGCTGAATGCCTCTCCATCAACACTGTCCAGACTCACAGCCGCACGCTCTATCGCAAACTTGGAATTCACTCTCGCCACGAGCTCGAGGTGCTGATTGATAAGGCGGCCTTGCAAAAAGGATAGAAGTCCAACGGACTTCTGTTTCTCGGGCTGTTTTGTTTTGCGAGCCCACGGTTTGTCTGCAGTTGGTGCCAGGGTACCGCGCTGTAACGGCAATGGGTTATGGCTGCATCTGTGCAAACGAACACGATAAAAGCGGGGCAGGCCCGGCGGTACCAAACCGCCCCGGACCTGCCCCGCTGGTGTTTGCTTCCGGCCTTTAAAACGAGGCCTTCCTATGCCAGGGCATACTCCGCCACGATGGGGCCAGCGGCGTAGCCGGAAACCATTGCGAAGCCGATGCCGTCACCGGTGCCATAGTAATTGCGGTTCCAGCAGGTGCCGTACGCGTCAGAGCCGACCGAGTACAGGCCGGGGATAGCCTTGCGGTCTTCGGTGAGGGCCTGGAACTGGTCGTTGACATTGATGCCTCCGACGGTGCCCAGCTGGTTATAAGTGATGGCAACCAAATAGAAGGGCGCGGTCTTCAGGGCCACGAGGTGCTCGGGGGTCTTGCCGAAGAATGTGTCCTGTCCGGCGTCGCAATAACCGTTGTACGTCTCAACCGTGGCGGCCAGCACCTCGGGGGTCATACCTGCAGCCTCGGCGAGCTCCTCGACCGTGCCGCCCGTGAACGCCCAGCCGTTGGCAACGCAGTCATCGAGGACCTGCTGGAAGCCCTCCCAAGGCGTGTCAATGTCGAACTGCGGCTTGTACTCGGGAGGCATGCCAGGCGACTCGGTGAAGCCGATGGCAGCAGTGCCGCCGGTCATGAGCGCATCGACCATGGCCTGGTCGAGCATGGCGTAGGTGGTGCCGCCTGCAAATGCGCCTCCGCTTGCAGTGGCGACGGCGGTGTTCACCCAGTCCTCGTTGCGCAGACGCACGCCGGCAGTTGTTACGTCAAGCACGCTGGGGACATATCCCAGAATCATGGGCATCTGCTGCTGGAAGAATTCGTATCCACGCAGCTTGGCGCAGGCAAGGGTCTGATGCAGCATCATGCCGCCCAGGTTCTTGGGCTTTGCGGCTCCCACGTCCCATGCCATCTTCATGCCCTCGCCCACGTCCTGGGTGAGGCAGCCGCATACGACGTCATAGCCCGAGAGTTCCTTGAGCCACGCGGTGTCGCCTCCCAGGCCGCCCGTTGCGATAACGGTTGCCTTGGCATTGACGGTGAGCTTTGAGGCGTCCTTGCGACCGCAAACAGCGCCGATGACCGTACCTGTGCTGTTTTCAAAGAGCAGCATTTCGGCCGTGGTCTCGGTGCGCACGTCAACTCCAGCGCCGGCAAGCATGGAATTGTAGATTCCAGGGCGGTCGGTATAGGGGGCCAACATAGTAGGCAGCCAGGCATTGGGGTCGCCGTAATAGGGGAAAAGCGCGTTGTCGGTGACCTCGAGCGCGTAGTCGAACGCAGGCCTTGAGTTTCCGAGGTACTTGTGAATGAGGGCAGGGTCCACGGCGTACATCTGCTCGGAGATCCAGCTCACCATTTTCTCGTTGACCTGCTCAGGTTCGTACAGCGCGTCGCTGAAAGACATGTCCGAGCAGCCGCCAACGAGACGCACCTTTTCGACAAGTACGACTTTTGCCCCAGCTTGTGCTGCACGTGTGGCGCAGAAGATGCCTGACATGCCGCCGCCGATGACGAGGACGTCGGCGTCCACTTCCTCATCAGGCCCCTGCTCGTAGGCGCTGGGCTTGTTGAAAGCCTCGACGTCGCCTCCTGCCTCCTCCACGGCGGCGCGGACGCAAGTAAGGATGGCCGCGCTAGTCCAGGTGGCGCCAGAGATTCCATCGATGCCGAATGACTGTGCTTCTACGATGTTGTCGCACAGCTGAGGAATCGCGTCGGCGGTGTACACCTCGGTTTCTTGGTGATCGGTGACTTGAACGGAGGCAATTGCTCCGTCCTTGAAAGTCACGTCGACAGTCACGAGGCCGTTGCGGCCCTCAGCCGATTCGGTGTAAGTGCCGTCGGCTGGCTCGGCGAGTGCCAAGGCAACGTTGCCGGCAGCGGCAACCGCTACCGCTGCTCCTGTTCCTGCTACGAAAGTACGACGGGTGCAAGTGCTCATCACATACCCCTTTCGTCAACATCCGGGCAAACCCCTTATTTGCCTTCGGATGCACGAAAGTATACGCGCCCGGTTAGCTAGCGAGAACATGAGCTACTCGTCTTAGGGGAGCGGGAGGCAATGGGTTCTGGGCACCCAATTGCCCCAGCGCGAATTTTCCCCGAGTTGTTTCCGCAAAAGTGGGGTTCTCCAGCCGCTTGATGAGAGCTGGCGTTGCTGAAAGCGGGCTATTGGCCGGCTGCTTGGGTTTAGAGAAAACCCATGCGAAAGGAAACGCCTGCTAGAAGGCTTGGCGAAATTGTCGTCTCGATGCCGCGGACCTTCTTCAGTCATCTGCCTTGGTTAAGCGCGGCTGGAGAACCCCGAAAACGCGGAAGCATCTGTCTTTCTAAGATGCGCAGCATGCCCGAGGGTCTACCACAGCTCGCGCGCCGATGCTCGAGCTCGTTCCTCGCCAGACGGCCGATAAATCTTGCGTCGCCGCCTCTTCTTCGAGACGCCCCCTCGCCGTCCTCTATTCCTCTCTCCTTTCCACCAGGTCGAGCATTTGCTGGCGGTCGTGGACGTCGAGCTTTTTGTAGATGTGGGCGAGGTGCGTGTTGACGGTGCCGGTGGAAAGCCCCAGCTCCTCGCGGATGCGCTGGGTGGTGCGGCCCTTGGCGGCAAGCGTGAAGACCTCGGTCTCCTTGGGCGTGAGGCCGTACTCCTGCGCCACCTGCTGCACGCGCAGCATGAAGCGGCGCGGCGCCTGGGGACGGTCGTCGTCGGCGTCGATGAGGCGGGCGAACACCTGCTCATCGGCGATGAAGAGCAGCGCCGCAAGGATGGCGCCGGCGCACAGAAGCGCGATGAAGCTGAGGACGCGGTAGCTCGGCGCGCAGAACGACACGAGCACGCCGCCGAAGAACGTGCCCGCCAGGCATCCCAGGTACGACGCGCCCAGACCCAGGCCGAATAGCTCGATGACCGAGACGGGGTAGGCGCGCGCGGTGAGTGTGAGATAGAGCCAAGCGAGCATGCTGAATATGCAGTAGCACACGAGCGTGGTGAGGTCCGCCGCCAGCCCCAGGTCGCTGACGATGGGCGTGAGCAGCGTGAGGAACACCAGCACGCACATGCTTGTGCGGCAGGTGATGCGCACGGCGGCCGACTTGGTGGCCTTGCTCGCGGCCAGGGCGAGCGTTGCCGCAGAGAGCACGGTGGCCAGCAGGAAGAGCCAGCGGTAGGCCACGGGGCTCGAGGCGGGGTCCACCGTGAGGAAGAGCGCCCGCATGAAGCTCTCTACCAGGCCGAGCAGGCCGATGCAGATGAACGTGCGAATAAGCGCACCCCACGATGTGCCTCCAGCTTCGGAGCAATGCGCCGTCAGGGGTGCCTGGGCGGATTGGGTCAAGGGGCACTCGTCGTGATTCGGCTTGCGGCATGCCACCCGGAAAAGCGCCGCGCTCAAAGGCGGCAAAAGCGCGCACACGGTGATGGCGGCCGCGGTGGGGAGATAGAGCACGGCGACAAACACGACCGCGCCAAAGACAAATGAGCTCGTCAGGCAGCCCACGGCAAGCGAGGCTTTGCGGAAGCACAACAGCCCCCAGGCCCAGGCGAGCAGCAGTATCGCCACCGCGCAGCCCGACAGGGTGGAGGTGATGGAGCACCAAGGCTGCGTGAACACGCGACGCTCCACCATGGTGAGCACCACGGTCGCGATGCACAGCACGGCGGCGGCAACCGGTGGCAGGCGCAAGATCCAGCGCGCGCGGCAGCGGCCCGGATCCGTGGGGTGCGGCATGCGTCGCGAGCACAGGCCCA
>Ga0129308_1002657_pt1 | contig 14544 bp, 11 predicted proteins | sample L827metagenome_FD_94440 | JGI IMG/M metagenome (GOLD analysis project Ga0129308, IMG submission 94440) | Ring-tailed lemur group fecal microbial communities from Wisconsin, USA - L827 metagenome | ecosystem: Host-associated > Mammals > Digestive system > Large intestine > Fecal | place: USA...
GTAAGTTTGGGAATCGCAGAGCCGGACGAGCTGGATGCAACGCTGGTAAATATCATGGAAAAGGTAATCAATGATGAGGATTTAGAGCCGGGAGAGGGCATTATTCACCATGAGGAAGGGATTGATTTCATCCCGGCAAATATTGAACTGGCAGGGCTGGAAACTTCTCTTGTGAATGTTATGAGCCGGGAGATGGTATTGCGCCAGTATTTATATACATTGAAAGAGCAGTATGACTATATACTGATTGATTGTATGCCATCTTTGGGTATGATTACGATCAACGCTCTTGTAGCGGCAGACAGCGTACTGATTCCAGTTGAAGCGGCATATCTCCCGGTAAAGGGGCTGCAGCAGCTTATTAAGACCATTGGACGGGTACATAGAAAATTGAACCACAATCTTTCCATTATGGGAATTTTGCTGACAAAGGTTGACCGGAGGACGAATTTCGCAAGGGATATTTCCGAGCAGATACGGGAGGTTTACGGAGATAAGATTCATATTTTTAAGAACTGCATCCCGCTTTCTGTGAGGGCGGCAGAGACTACGGCAGAGGGAAAAAGTATTTATCTGCATGATCCGAAAGGGATTGTTGCGGAAGGATACCGTTATCTGACAGGGGAGGTGCTGGATGATGAAAGGTAAGAGCGCACAGAAGGTAAAGCTGACTTCTTATGATGATTTATTCGGAACCAGTGAGCCGGAGAGCGGAGAAGTGGTAACTTCCCTGCCGCTACGCCTGTTTCATACGTTTAAAGATCATCCATTCCGGGTAGTGGATGATGAAAAGATGCAGGAAACTGTTGAGAGCGTAAAAAAATACGGTGTCTTAATGCCGGGGATTGTACGCCCACATCCAGTGGACGGGTATGAGGTGGTGGCAGGTCATCGCCGTTGGAGGGCGTGTGAGTTAGCAGGGCTTACGGAAATGCCAGTGATTATTCGTGATCTGGATGATGATGCAGCCACAGTGATTATGGTGGATACAAACATTCAGAGAGAGGATATTCTGCCGAGTGAGAAAGCAAAAGCCTATAAGATGAAATATGAAGCCATGAAGCATCAGGGCAGCAAGGGGGACAAGTTTACGGCTGATGCGGTGGGAGAAGCCGCAGGGGACAGTGGAAGGACGGTTCAGAGGTATATCCGGCTGGCAGAGCTTGTGCAGGAGTTACTGGACTATGTGGATGCAAAAAAAATCCCGCTTGTGGTCGGGGAGATATTGTCCTATCTGAAAATAGAGGAACAGAAATGGCTTGTGGATGCGATTGAAAACAGTGGTACGTTTCCATCCAAAGCACAGGCGGAGAAATTGAAAGAAAGCAGCAAGGCGGAGAAACTGACAGAGGGCGGCATATATGCAGTCCTTATAAAGAAAGAGGGCGGCAAAAGTGGCGTGACGATTTCTGCAAAGAAGATTCAGAATTACTTCCCGCCAGCGTACACAAAGAGTCAGATTGAGGGTGTGATCTATTCACTTCTGGAGGAATGGAAGAAGAACCAGAGAGAGGGGGAGAGGGAAGATGCAGAAAGTACAGTTTGAGTATTTCCGTGGCATGGAGGCGGAACAGTACAGTTTTTACCGGGTTCCGAAGGTATTGTTTACTGCGGAGTGTTTCAGAACCCTTTCCTGTGAAGCAAAGGTTTTATACGGTCTTTTATTAGACCGTATGAGCCTTAGCATTAAAAACCGATGGTTTGACGAAGAGGACAGAGTGTATATCGTATTTACAGTGGAAGAAATTGCTGAGCTTTTAAACTGCGGGACGCAGAAAGCGGTCAAGCTGATGAAAGAGCTGGATACGGAAAAAGGAATTGGATTGATTGAAAAGAGGCGGCTTGGCCTGGGAAAACCGAATGTGATCTATGTGAAAAACTTTATGGTAAAGGACTGCCCGGAGACGGAGAAAGATGAAAAACAGGAAGAAAATGCCGGAAATACGCTGAATTGTGAAAATCACAATTCAAGAGTTGTGAAAACCACAATTCAGGAATTTCCAGAATCACAATTCAAGAATGATGAAAATCACAATTTAGGAGTTGCGAAAACCACAATTCAAGAATTTCCAGAATCACAATTCAAGAATGATGAAAATCATACTTCTGGAATTGTGAAAATCAAAACTCTTGAATTTCCAAAATCACAATCTAATAATACTGATATTAACAAGACTGATTACAGTAATATTGATTTAAGCGAAACGGATATTAGTGAGACTGACACTATCAAATCAAATCTTATCCAGCCAGAAAGGAGTTTGGACGGGATTGATGTGATAGAGAAAATGAGCACTTATCGGGAACTAATCCGGGAGAATATTGATTATCAGTATCATGCAGGCGAGGATGTGGACGAACTGATAGAGCTGATGGTGGAGGTTATGATGATGCCGGATGACAGTATTTTGCGGATTGCAGGAGTGGACAAGCCTGTGGCGTTGGTCAAAAACAGATTTATGAAGCTGAATTTTACGCATATTGAGTATGTGCTGTTCTGCCTGCACAGGAATACAAGTAAAGTGGGGAACATCAAGGCGTATCTGCTGACAACGCTTTACAATGCGTCATTGACAATCAGCAATTTCTATCAGGCGGAAGTAAACCATGATATGTATGGAGGTGGCTAACATGAGGGTGAGTGAATTTATGAGGAAGGTAATAGTTCCCGCAGGAACAGCAATGTTTTTGGCAGCAATGTTTTATCCGCTGTGTGTGGAAAACGGTGTGTGTGATTATCTGAAACTGTGGATACTCATAGGGATTCCATTTGGCGTACACCGGATGTTTGTGTGGGTAATTCCAAAAGGATTTGATATAGGCGGTACGGTAGGTGTATTGGTAATGAATCTGCTGATTGGCGGCGTGATCGGCGGCATTATCCTTATCTGGCGGCTGGTTCTGGCAGTCTTTTATCTGGTTCAGTGTGTGGGAACGGGGATTTTCAGACTAACCAGAAAATGTATCGCAAAATAGACAGAAAAATCGGAAAGGACAGTGAGGACGGAAAAGTGAATAGAGGTTCTTAAAAGCAGCTAAATTTTGTTTTGGCTGTTTTTTTCGTGTAGAAAAATTGAGGAAACGAACTTTGCGACACGATGGCGTAAAGTACGGGACAGTTTTCGGGAAAGGAGGTGCCGTATTGGGCAGCCGTGCTATATCGCAGGGGTTGATTGAGATAGGGGAACGCATCCGAAAACGCAGGCAGGAGCTTCGCTGGTCGCAGGAAAAACTTGCGGAAATGGCGGATATTAGCCTGAATACGGTGAGCCGGGTAGAGGGTGGGCAGAGTGATATGTCCATTGAGGTTTTCCGGAGGCTGACGCAGGCATTGGGAATGAGCGCCAGTGAATTGCTGGGAGATATGGAATATGCAGAGGGGGACGGGCAGATGCAGAGATTGCTATATCGGATGCGGCATTTAGAATATGGGGATCGGGAAGTGGTGGTTCGTACCCTGGATGCCTTGATGGATGCACTTGGTATCTGCCGCAAATAGGGATTTCCCATAATGCTGTGGGTTGATTTCCCTATCCGTGATAAAGAAGAACAGTATTTTTCGTGTTACGCTAGTTTCAGCAGTGAACAGAGCGTATGCAGGGACAGGAAGGGGGGACAGAGCGTGACTAGGGAAGAAGGTCTGGCATACCGGAGAGAATGCCCGTATGATGCTATGGGCGATTATTCGGTACTTTTGGAGAAAGACAAACAGAACGGAGAAACCGGAAAGACAGGGGTTCCCCTGCCGGATATTTCAGTAAAACAGGTAAAGTAAAGCATATAAGCGCTGCATCTGTTACAGACAGTAAATGGAGTTTCAGGCTCCCGTTAAAAAAAACGGGCGAGCCGGGAGCTGCTTTTTACTGCCTTTTTGGATTCCTGCCGCATTTCTGCTTTTATGCCGCCCGCAGCCTTTATAGGCAGAAAGGTGGTTTTATGCTGACATTATGGGAAATCAAACAGAACGTAAAAAATCCAGGCAAAGACAGAAAAATGCCCACGGCAAAGCATCTGCAGGATGCGGAAATGATGGTAATTAGCAGACGTATTGGAAGGGAAGCGGAAGTGACGGTATATCAGTGCGGCTATGCCGTGTATCGGATTGGGAAATATGCTACGGTGTTTCCGGTTCATGCCTGCGGCGATTATTTGTATCTTTCATGTGGAGAAATCCTCTGCATAAGTCAACATTTTTTTGATTGTCAGGAATGGTACGTGCGTCTGGTTCTGGAAGGGGAGGACAGGGTAAGCCGTAACCGGGAATCACAGGAGCAGGAAAAAAATATCTCCTACAGTGCGGTATCGGAGGAATGGGGAATGGTTGCTGGTATGGAGCAATCCCCATTGGAGCAGATCATTGTTAGGGAGAGTGTTAGAGAACTGATGGGGCTATTGACAGAGAGACAGCGGTTGATTATCAGCCAGTTTTTCTTCTGTCGGAAAACGCAGAAAGAGATTGCAAAAGAGCTTGGTGTTGCTGCACCGATCATATCAAAATCCATTTCCAGTTCTATCCGGCAGATACGGAAAAAATACCCGGATATTCCCAAAAGAAATATCTCCGGTTCTGCACAGGCAGAGAAAGGGGGAAACGTCCATGCGTGGTAAGAAACCAAAGGAGAGAAAGTGTTATATCCTGCGTATGGGTGATGGTACGCTTGTAGAAGTAACAAGAGAGGTTTATCTGGAATGGTATCAATCAAAACGCAGGGAACGGTATCAGCAGGAACGGAACCAAAAGTATGGTGTCTCCAGTTTGGAAGAACTGGAAGAAAGAGGAACGTCTGTTATAAGCGTTACAGACAGCCTTGAAGAAACAGCAATGAAAAAATTCTGTGTGGATAAGCTCAGGGAAGTAATGGATAGTCTACCGGAGGAAGATATGTATTTGCTGTATCTGCTGTTCTTTGAGGAAGTTTCAGTGAAAGAAGCGGCGCAGCTATGTGAGTGCAGCAGAAAAACCATTGAGAACCGGAGAAAACGGGTTTTGAAGGAATTAAATGGAAAAATGCGGGAGATGGGTATTACTGGAGGATGTTTTTAAGCAGATCGTTTCGATAGGGTGATTTTATTCAATAAAAATACCGTCACTTTGCGACATCGTGTTCGAAAGTGGCGGTATCTCTGATTTTAAGTATTGTCCTTGTATCGGATGACAGGAAACTGTTTGGACCTCCCTTTTATTGTCCTGCGCTGCAGGCAGAAAACCATGTCAGAGGTACGTTCAAAATAGCCTTTGTCTTTTTTCCAGCTCATGCCACATTTGCAATGCTGCAGGCCGATAAATTGCTGTTTCATTTTCCTGCCGCAGCGAGGACAGAGTTTATTGCTGGCCCCCATAAAAACAGTCCTTTCTGAAAAGTGTCTGCTTATGTATCAGCGGACAGGGGTGTAATCTATTTCCGAGGTTTCGTCTGTCGCTTCCAATTTCATAATAACAGGACGAAGCCCGTCATTACAGCTACAGATCGCAACGCCGGGTTCCTTAATCCAATCCCCATAATAAAATACGTCATGCCCTGCACCATGTGCAAGAGCAAACACATATTGATAAATAGCTTTCCATGCTTCATCACAGAAGCCTTCTGGCTTTGCGTAATCAGCATAGAAAACCTGTCCTTTTTTCATCATAGGACAGGCAGTTAAGCCGGGAATTCCATATTCTTCAGCCAGTTCTTTGTCCAGAGTTGTTTTTAATATCGTGATTTTTACTTTCTTCATATCAGCCAACCTTTCTGTGGAGTGATTTCTATTATAGCATTTCTTCTGGCTCTGTGCCATTATTTCTCAATTACAATCAAAAAATATGAAAAAAATTCTTCCAACAGGGTATTTTTTGCCCCTTGAAACCTGCAATTAGTGAAGGGGCAAATATCTGTCTTTCATACAAATCAAATTATTTCCCTTTCTTTGTACCTTGACAATTTCATCGCCTGCCGGATTGATATCTGTCATACGAGTGTGCATCCATGCGCACCGTGCCGGAGAAAACGCTGCGGAACTGGAAAACCGGGGCTGGAACGGGTTCGGGAAGAACACAGGCAAAACGCTCAAATGATATCCAAATAAAGAAACATATAACAGTAGATACCATGCAGGGAAACAAAAAGTTTTCCCTGTATTGATGTGCTTTATTTAGAAACAGTGCGAGATTTGACGAAGGGAGGGATGCTGCCATGAGAGCATTGGTTAAATGAAGGGAATAGGGCGTTTTATCAACAGAGAATGAAAAAAGCGAGGTAGAAAAGAATGAAAGGAAAAGCAAAAAGGGTTCTCTCCGGGATGCTTTCGGTAATGACGATTCTCACTTCCTTTGTGCAGCCGATGACAACTTTTGCAGCGGAGCCGGAGCCTGCGGCGTATGAAGCGGAATACCCGGCGCTTGATAAAGTCAGGGCAGAACTTTCCGAGGATGAGATCGTGACCGTGCAGGACTATGAGATGGAGACGGGGGACAGCTTTGACGTGGAATCGGATTTTTCCGGTATGGAGCTGAAAGATGAAAGAGTCAAGGTAAAGTTCCATGAAGCAAAGGACGAAAACGGGCAGGATTTTGACCGTAACCGTGTTGGAACTTATAAGGCGGTATATTTTGTGGAACCAGTCAGCGGAAATCCTTCTTACCATGTGGTAAGGAAGATTATTGTAAAAGAACCATCTGTGGGATCGCAGGCAGGAAAGTCCTCTGCGTCCAATCCGACAGAACAGGCGGAGGAATCGGAGAGTGAGGAAGGAGAGTCGGAAGCCCATTCGGAGATGGCGGTTGAGACAGAAGCCGCCGCAGAAACAGAATTAGAAACAGTACAGACAGAAGCTGTGCAGGAAGAAAGCAATCCGGAAGAGGAAACAGAGCCGTTGGAAACAGCCGGAGAGACAGAACTGCTTTCAGAGAAGGAGATGGACGAAGCGCTGGAAGCTGCGCAGGAACACAACACCGTGGATGCAGAAACCGGACTGACGCTCGGAAATGTGATGATGCAGGCAGTAGAGCAGGGGGTTGACCTTCTGGAACTGGAAGAAGGTGAAAGCGTGGAATTTACAGTACGTACCAACAGCCTTTTTGCGGCGAGGGCCACACAGAATGTGACGGTTACACAGGGAGAATGGTATTATTATGCGGATTACGGTCTTGGTTCTTATCTGACCTGCCCGTATACCGTAACCTTCGGAAATGTCACGGCTACCGCTTACTGTGTGCAGCCGTCCAAACCGGGACCGGATGATGGAACGTACACCATTGAAAAACTGTCCGATGGCAAGACGCTGGCGAAGGTATGCTATTACGGCACAAAGGCGTCCGGGGAGGACGGATTTTTTGAAGAGAAACATCCGGATTTTTCCACGGGCAAGCGTTTTATCATTACCCACCTTGCGGCGGCGTATGCCAATGGGAGCAGCGATGCCTTTGAGGGCACAAACAGTACCGGACAGGCTCTTGCGATGGAATTATATAATTATTGTGTGAGCCAGCCGGATATTCCGGATGTGGCGATGTCTTTTTCAAAAGCGAATGTGACAGCCTATGTGGATGGCAACAGCCAGAGGACGGAAGAAATCACGTTCAAAGCGGACGTACAGCAGACGATTACCATGAAGCTGCCGGAGGGTGTGAAATTCCACAACGTAACTACGGGCAAGACAAGCAAAGCAGGCGCAGAAGTGGAAGTGTGCGGCGGCACGAAGTTCTATCTTTCTGCTCCACTGACACAGACAAAGGATGTGTCCGGCGCTTGGTCGGCTACCATGAAAGGGAGCATTACAAAAGATTATTCTGCGTATAAGATTACTACGGGAAGCAATACGCAGGATTTAGCATTGGTGTTTGGGGAAGGCGTTACAGATGAGAAATATGTGGATTTTTCTGTGAAATGGCTGGAACTGGCGAAGGTACAGGTAGTAAAGGTGGATTCCCAAAAGACGGATGCGAAGCTGTCCGGTGCGGTATTCGGTATTTACAGTGACAAGGACTGTACAAAGCTTATCACAAAAATGCCAGCCACAGACCAGAACGGTGTCTCAACAGCGGAGATTATTAAGACACAGGATACTGTTTATCTGAAAGAAATTACGGCCCCGACAGGCTACCGTATCAATACAACTTCCTATAACGTGAAACTGGTGGCAAACCAGACAACTTCCGTGACCGTTCCGGATGAAGAACAGCTTGGGGAACTGACGGTTTATAAAGAAGGACAGGTTTTGGCAGGTGCGGATGTGACGGATTCCGGTGTGACATTCCGCTATGAGAACCATAGACAGCAGGGAGCTATCTATGATGTGTATGCCGGAGCAGACATTCATACGGCGTATGGTGCGCTTGTATTCCAGAAAGGCGATCTGGTAAAGGAAAATCTGACTACGGATTCCAATGGTGCGGTAATCCTGAAAAAACTGCATCTTGGTACTTATGTGGTAAAAGAGAAGCAGGCTCCGGAGAATTTTTACAATGCCGGGGAAGAAAAGGCCGTGACGCTTGCTTATGCAGGGCAGAATGTGGAAATTGTATTTTCCGAGACAACCTTTACCAATGACCGTCAGAAAGCAAAGGTAACTGTAACGAAGAAGGACAAAGACACAGAAAATCCGTTGGATGGAGGTGTTTTTGGACTGTACGCTGGTAGCGATATTACTTCCTTTGACGGTACGGTGGTTGTGAAAAAAGGCACTCTGATCGAAAAAGCCGTAACCGGGGAAGATGGAACGGCCACGTTTGCCGCAGACCTTCCGATTGGATTTGGATATGAGGTAAAAGAGGAACAGGCTCCCGAAGGATATGTGAGAAATACGAAAGAGGTGTATTCTTTTACGTTCTCTTACACAAATGACAGTGAAGCCGTCGTTTCCTTTGTTCATACTTTTGTGAATGAACGTGTCAATGCAAAGATTTCCCTGCAGAAAAAGGATAAGGAAACCAATACAAACCAGTCCCAGGGCGATGCTGCGCTGGAAAAGGCGGTGTATGGGCTGTATGCCCGTAAGGACATCGTGCATCCGGACGGTGCGACAGGCGTGATCTATAAAGCCGGGGAACAGGTGGCAACACTTACTACGGATAAAAATGGGGAGGCTTCTGTCAGCAATCTGTATCTTGGGGAGTATTTTGTAAAAGAGATTACCCCGCCAGTGGGTTATCTGGCGGATGAAGCAGAGCATGAGCTGACCTGTGATTATGAGGGCGATCTTGTAGCGACAGTAGAGAAGGACTGTGTTTCACTGGAACAAGTGAAGAAACAGCCTTTCCAGATCATTAAGGCAGCGGACAATGGCAAGACGGACGCTGATCTGCTGTCCGGTGCAGGATTTACGGCATATCTTGTTTCTTCTTTGAAAACGAAAGAAGATGGTAGTTATGATTTTTCTTCTGCTGATCCTGTTGTGATTGGAGAGAACGGTGCAACGGAGATTTTTACGGATGAAAAGGGATATGCCTGCAGTATTGCACTTCCATACGGAACTTATGTGGTAAGAGAAACAACCACACCGCACAATTATACTCCGGTGGATGATTTTATGGTCACGATCAAAGAGCATCACCCGAATACGCCGCAGGTATGGCGTGTACTTTTGGATGATGAGTTTGAGGCAAAGCTGAAAATCGTGAAGCAGGACGATGAAACGAAGAAGCCTGTTCTGGCAAAGAATACAGAGTTCAAAGTATTCAACCTGGACACAGGAAAATATGTGGAACAGGTAACAACGTATCCTACCACAGTTACCCATAAGTCTTACTTTACGGATGAACAGGGCTACTTGATCTTGCCGCAGAATCTGAAAATCGGAAATTACCGGATTGAGGAAGTAAATGCCCCGTTTGGATATACGCTGAATGAAAATTATTATGAGGTGGCGGTGGATTCCAATACCGCTTACCAGATAGACAGTGTTTCCGGCGATGTGATCATTGAGGTGGTTTATGAGAACCATCCGGTCAAAGGCGAATTGAAGATCGTGAAGCAGGGCGAAGTTCTGGATGGATTCCATAAGAATTTTACATACGCAGAAGAAAACCTTGCGGAGGCTGTCTTTGAGGTTTATGCCGCAGAAGATATTTATACGGCGGATTTCCAGAAAGATGATGAAGGAAACCGGATTCTGGAATATGCAAAGGATACGCTGGTAGCAACGCTGACTACGGATGAAAATGGCGAAGCGGTGTTGGGAAACCTGCCGCTTGGTACATACCGGGTTGTAGAGACGAAAGCCCCGGACGGTTTCGTGCTGAACGAAGAAGCGCAGACTGTCACATTTACTTATGCAGACCAGAATACTCCGGTAATCAAGCAGGAGGCTGTCTTTACTAATGACCGCCAGAAAGTAGAAATTTCCGTTGTGAAACGGGATGCAGAAAACAATGCAGAAGTGGAAGGCGCTGTGTTCGGGCTGTATGCGAAAAAAGACATTACGGCTCATGGGGAAGTGATTGTGAAAGCTGACACACTGCTTGGAAAGGCGTTAAGCGGAGAGGACGGAAAGGCTACATTTGCTCTTGATGTGCCATTTGGAAGTTATTACGTCAAGGAGCTGACTGCCCCGGCAGGATATGTAACTTCTGATGAAGTCATTGAAGTGACCGCAAGCTATCAGGGACAGGATGTGAAAACTGTGGAACTGGCATCTGAATTTCAGAATGAGCCGACTTGCATTTCGGTAAAGAAAACAGACCTTACAACAGGCTTGGAACTTTCCGGTGCAACGTTGACTGTGCTTGATCAGGATGGAAATGTGGTAGACACATGGAAATCCGTCAAAGGCGAGGAACATATCATCAAGCGTCTGACCGTGGGAGAAACTTATACCCTGCGGGAAGAACTGGCTCCGTATGGGTATCTACAGGCGGAAGAGATTACATTTACCGTGGAAGATACGGCAGAGATTCAGAAAGTAGAGATGAAAGATGATGTACCGACAGGACTTCTCTTAATCAATAAAAAGGGAGAGTTCCTTGAAGATGTGTCCATACTGGATTCTGTTGGCGGCTGGATTGCCCATCTGTTTGAGTATGTGTCCGGCTCCCTGAAAGACGTGACCTTTGAAGTATATGCTTTGGAGGATGTGAAAGCGGCTGACGGGGAAAGTGATGATTATTACAAGAAGGATGATCTGGTTGCGGAGATTACTACGGATGAAACCGGGATTGCAAGGCTTTCCGATCTTCCGCTTGGCAAATACTATGTAAAAGAAAAGGAAACTGCCGAGGGGTATGTGCTTGACGGGGAAATCCGTGAGGTTGACCTTACTTACCGGGATCAGTATACGGAGGAAGTTACCTATTCTTCAGACTGGCAGAATAACCGCCAGAGGGTAGAAGTTTCCGTACTGAAAAAGGAGAAGGACTCTGACCGTGTACTGGAAGGTGCAGTCTTTGCATTGGTTGCAGGCGAGGATATTACCAATAAAGATGGAGAGGTAATCATGGAGGCAGGAACTGTCATTGAGGAGAAAGCAACCGATAGAGATGGAAAGCTGACCTTTGCGGCAGATCTGCCGATTGGTTTTTCCTACTCTGTAAAAGAGACAGCCCCGGCTCCGGGATTTGCCACTACGGACGAAGTGCAGGAATTTACCTTCACTTATGAAGATGCGGAAAAACAGACTATTTCCTATGAATTTGTCTTTGAGGACGAGCCTACAGTATTTGAGTTTACCAAAACTGCCCTGACCGATGGAAAAGAGGTAGAAGGGGCGCATCTTACTGTGACAGACGAAAACGGAAAGGTGGTAGAGGAATGGGTTTCCAGCAAAGAGCCGCATATCATCAGGGAGCTGGTTGTGGGGGAGACATACATCATGACGGAGACGTTGCCTGCGGATGGCTATGTAACTGCCGAGAAGATTACATTTACCGTGGAAGATACTGCAGAGGTTCAGAAGATCGAGATGAAAGATGATGTGACAAAGGTGGAAATTTCCAAAACGGATATTTCCGGGAAAGAACTGCCAGGGGCTAAACTGACGGTCCTTGATAAAGAAGGAAACGTGGTGGAGAGCTGGACGTCTACGGACGAACCGCATTATATTGAGATGCTGCCGATTGGGGAATATATTCTCCGTGAGGAATCCGCCCCGGAAGGCTATCTTGTGGCAGAAGATGTGGCATTTGAGGTAAAAGATACCGGGGAAATCCAGAAGGTTGTGATGAAGGATGAAGCAGAGCCGCAGGAAACACCGGAGACACCAAAACCTGCACCGAAATCCGATACTCCGAAAACAGGGGATGATACGAATATGACGCTGTGGCTGGCTCTCTGCGCTCTTGCACTTGCAGGCGTGGCTGGTTCTGTGGCGTTGTTCCGCAAAAAGAAAAAATAAAATATCTATGTAACGGATAACCGGGCGTTTGTGGTCTGCTTTTCGCACTCCATGAACGCTCTTTTTTAATGAGAAAGGGCTAGACAGAAATGAAAGGAATTATCATCGGGATTACGGCAATCGGGTTGTTGGCAGCTTTCTTCCTCTATTGCTGTATCCGTGCCGGGGCGCAGGAGGACAGGTGGCTGGAAGCACTGGAATGGAAGGACAGAGAAGATGCGGGAAAGGAAAGTGGATAATCAGAGATTTTCACAGGATAAGCCGGGGAACTGTGCCGGATGTTATTTCTGGAATAAGAAAGAGAAAGCCTGCACGGAAGAACGATGCTATTATCTTCTGCCGGAAAAAAAGCCGGATGGAGAGAGTGGGAACTGTGGGAATTGTCCATATGGCAGGTGTTCTCCGTGTATCGGGTACTGCCTGCTGAAAATCCTTCAGGAGATGCGCCAGAAAAGGGATACATCCGCAAAGAAAGAAGGTGATTGTTATGCAGGATGAAGTAAATGAGAAAACCGTGTCGCTCTGTATCAATGGCGGAAAGATCAGCGCCCGTATCTTAAAAAATGCGATGGCGAAAGCCCTTGCAAAGATGGAACAGGACAAGCGGGCGGGTAGGCAGAAACAGTTAGAAAAAAAGACGGAGAAGCAACAGGGGAAAGATACGGCGGTCTATCGTGGGAAACAGAGCATGGAGAAACTGATGAAGCAGAACTGCCAGCTTACTAACATTGAAGTGACGGACGGGAATATCAAATCATTTGAAAAATGTGCCCGGAAGTACAGCATTGATTTCAGCCTGAAGAAAGATACTTCCGTATCGCCGCCCCGGTATTTTGTATTCTTTAAGGCAAAAGATGTGGATGTAATGACAGTCGCATTTAAGGAGTATTCCGGAAAACAGCTTACAAAGAGCAAAAAGCCGTCCATCCGTAAGAAACTGCAGCTTGCAAAGGAGCGTATGGCAAAGCACAGGGAACGGGAAAAAACGAAACAGAAGGAACGGGGGCCGGAGCATTGAGTGGAAAGAAACAGAAAGCAGATGCGGGTATCCCAGAGTTGATAAGAAAACTGGCAGGCAGTATCAGGGGCAGGATGCCGCCCATAGATGGAAAGCGGCTTATCATGCTGAATATTCCCTATGTGATTGTGTTTTATCTGGCGGACAGGGTGGCATGGCTATACCGGCACTGTGTTGGAGGTTCGCTGGTAGAACGTCTGGGAGTATTGTTCTTGAATTTCCAGTTAGCGTTTGCGGATGTGCTGCCGAGTATCCATGTGTATGATCTTGCCGCAGGAGTAATTGCAGCTATTGCGGTAAAGTTGGCGGTATACCTGAAAGGGAAAAATGCAAAGAAATATCGCAGGGGCGAGGAATACGGCTCTGCCCGGTGGGGGAATGAAAAGGATATAGCGCCGTTCATTGATCCGGTCTTTGAGAATAATATTTTGCTGACACAGACGGAACGGCTTACCATGAACAGCCGCCCGAAACTCCCTAAATTTGCCAGAAATAAAAATGTAATCATTATCGGCGGCTCCGGTTCCGGTAAAACACGCTTTTATGTGAAGCCGAATCTGATGCAGATGACACCGGGGGTTTCGTATGTTGTCACTGATCCGAAAGGTACGATTCTGGTCGAATGTGGAAAGATGCTACAGAGAGGTTCCCCGAAGATGAAGGACGGAAAGCCTGTCCGGGATAAGAATGGAAAAATCGTGTATGAGCCGTATAAAATCAAAGTTCTGAATACGATCAATTTCAAGAAAAGTATGCACTACAACCCGTTTAAATATATCCGTTCCGAAAAGGATATTCTGAAGCTGGTAAATACCATCATTGCCAATACAAAGGGGGACGGAGAGAAATCTTCCGAGGATTTTTGGGTAAAAGCCGAGAGGCTTCTGTATTGTGCGCTGATCGGCTACATCTATTATGAAGCGCCGGAGGAAGAACAGAATTTCTCCACGCTGCTTGAATTTATCAATGCGTCCGAAGCAAGGGAGGATGATGAAGAATTTAAGAACGCCGTGGATGAACTATTTGAGGAACTGGAAAAAGAGAAGCCGGAACATTTTGCAGTGCGGCAGTATAAAAAATATAAACTGGCGGCGGGCAAGACCGCGAAAAGTATACTTATTTCCTGCGGAGCCAGATTAGCTCCGTTTGACATCGCTGAGCTACGGGAACTGACTTCTTATGATGAAATGGAACTGGATATGCTGGGGGATCAAAGA
>Ga0129308_1002658_pt1 | contig 14534 bp, 8 predicted proteins | sample L827metagenome_FD_94440 | JGI IMG/M metagenome (GOLD analysis project Ga0129308, IMG submission 94440) | Ring-tailed lemur group fecal microbial communities from Wisconsin, USA - L827 metagenome | ecosystem: Host-associated > Mammals > Digestive system > Large intestine > Fecal | place: USA...
AATGAAAAAATATTTTATGAGCAACTTAAATTGATTTGCCTTGGCAACCGTCGTATGCAAACTGCATTAAGAGATTATTACCGTGCATTTAAGCAAAGAGCCAATTGGGTAAGAAATGATTTATTGTTTGTCAATGAACTGGAAAAATATGAGCAACGATTGATTGATGAATGGGAACATGCTTTCGCGGCTATGGAAGATGATTTGGCCGAATATAGTGGAGTTACAGAAGAAGAAAAAATTAAAGAAGGACGTAGACTTTTTTCTGAAATAGAAAAGAAAAATATCCATATTCGTCCAAAATGCCAAGAGGCTTTTGTGGTGCGAGGAAGTTACCATATGCTGGCTAATCAACTTAAAGTGGGTTGGCATATAGATTTCTATGATCGACTCAAAAGATTATTAGATACATAAGAGGGAGGCGATGTAAGTGAAAAGCTGGAATATGCGCTCACATGAAGTCGCATTTCTTCTCAATCCCGCTTTTTGTGGGAGAGTGTTATATTCAACAATTAAAACTTATAATGAAAAAACGAGCAGAGCATTTCCGTTTCCGCTGATTTATTTAGTCTTGCCTCTTGTTTTACATAAAGAGACAAGGATACATATAAATAGCAGGACGCAGTTGCAATTATGGGTTCAGCGATATCCACAGCTTTTAATTGATTTCCACCAAAGGGCAAGGGAACTAATCCCAATTACAAATGAATCAGTTGAATTCATACTCCAAACAGGAAAAATTCTGCTGACGCCCAATGGTGAATTAGAAATATCGACCACTTCGAAAACATTAAGCAAAACAAAATTTGTTGATGATGAAATTTCGGAATGCCTCAAAAAAGCTGAACATATTGCCAAGTGGTTTGCAGCAGCAGGAAAAGTTGAGACAATATATATTGAGTTGGGGGTGAGACCATAATGCAGATACGTGAACTTGTACTTTATGGATATAACGGGAAAGTACGTCACTTGCCTTTTGCGTTGGGGCAAGTAAATATTATTACTGGTAGATCAAAATCAGGAAAATCTGTGGTCGGTGATATTATTGATTATTGTTTGGGCGGCGACTCATGTAATATTGCAGACGGAGTAGTTCGTGATAATGTAGCATGGTATGGCTTGCTCCTGCAATTTGAACATGAACGTGTATTTGTTGCCCGTAAAAATCCAGATAAGGGTCAGCAAACAACAGGGGTTTGTTATATTGACATTGGGGAGAAAATTGAAGTTCCAGATAATTGTGATTTCTCATCTAATACAAATGTATCTGGGATTGAAGAATCATTGACTCGGCGAATTGGAATTTCAGAAAATTTAAACACACCACCTGAGGGTCAAAGCAGGCTACCCCTTGCAGCGAACATAAGACACGCGCTATATTATTGTTTTCAAGGCCAAGATGAGATTGCAGCAAAGAACTTTTTGTTTCATCATCAATCAGATGATTTCATCACGCAAGCGATCAAAGACACCATTCCTTATTTTTTAGGGGCCATTAGCGAAGAGGCTTTGGCATTAGAAAACGAAAGAAGTATCCTCAAACGCAAATTAATACTTGAGAAGCGCAAACTTGAAGAAAACCGGTATTTAATGGGAGGCGGTTCTGAGAGGGCAATTTCGTTAATTGGCGAGGCTCGACAAGCTGGCCTTATTGATGCATCGACACAGATAGATTATCAGAACTATCGGGAGATGTATTCTGTTCTTCAAACTGCCATGAATTGGTCGCCCAGTATGATAGGTTCCAACAGTGGAATGGATCGGCTTACTTTCTTACAAAGTAAACTTCAGGAGATTCGAGATGAGTTTGACGAGATTGGAATTAGCCTTGATAATGCAAGAAAATTTGTGGGAGAAACCGCAGGATATTCCGGAGAGGCTCAACACCAGAAAATGCGCCTTGAATCTATAGGGCTTTTTGAACAACTAAATTTTAATCCCGGAAAATGTCCATTATGTTCTGGAACGCTTGAACAGCCACTTCCTAGTGTGGAGATGATAAAAGCTTCTATCGTTAATTTGGATAAGTCAATAGCAAATGTGACACGTGAGCAGCCAAAACTAAGAGCTTTTATTTCTGATTTGGAACGCGAACGTGAAAAGAAGCAGGAAGAGATTAAAGTATTAGAAGCAGAAATTGACGGTTTGTATCAGCAGGAAAGTGAAAGAGCTCGGCTAAGAGATATAAATGCACGAAGAGGAAAAGTAGTTGGACGAATTAGCCTTTGGGTTGAGAGTGTAGAAAATGATACAGAGTCAGAAAAGCAGGAACAAGTTGTAAAAAGAATCGAAGGTCGTATAAAAGAAATTGATGACATTCTTGATAGAGACTCTGTGGAGGAACGCAAGCAGTCAGCTCTTTCTCGTATACAGGAAGATATGACGAAATGGGCCAAAGCGTTACAACTAGAACATAGTGCCAATCCGTACAGGCTCGACTTGAATAAGGTCACTGTTGTTGTCGATAAGCCAGAAAGACCTGTACTACTTAAGCAGTTGGGAAGTGGTTCGAACTGGGTAGGAGTTCATCTTATTGCATACTTTGCATTGCAGCGTTTTTTTGTTAACGCAAATCGACCAGTTCCAAGATTCTTATTCCTTGACCAACCGTCGCAAGTTTATTTTCCGTCTGAGCTAGATGAAAGACAGATAGACTGGAATGAAGTAAATAAAATGTATCAGTTTATAATTGACCGAACTAATGAACTTAACGGAAAACTACAAGTTATTGTTGTTGATCACGCTGACTTAAAAGAAGATTCATTTAGACAGTTTATTTGTGAAAACTGGTGGCCAATTGATAAAAACCTTGTGCCAAGCGATTGGTATGAAAACACATCGCAGCAATAATAGTTGAGGAATTGTCGAAAGGTTACAAACAATAAAGCTCTTGGGGAAGTAGACCCAAGAGCTTTATTGTTTGCAACGATTTGACATTGCATTCTACGCCAATACGGTATAGATGAATAAAAGAGTAAAATTATATATTGCAATAAATAGGTCTGACATACTATGCGGATTCTATTTTATCACCTTGCCGCAGATTAAAAAAAGTCTGTGGCTTTTTGTATATAAGAAAACCACTCGATAGTTGAAACTGTCAAGAGAAAGTAGACAGTTTCAATTGTCTGGTGGTTGTTTTTTATATGGGGATCAAACGGTAATCACATAATTATTTATAATAATGCGATATATCTCACACTTTTATGTTAATGTGCGTGAAATACTTTTTATCAGAAGTCCATTCAGCTGTGATGACAATGGAACAATCAGAAAATAACTTCCTGAGTCGGCAAAAATAGATTAACAAAAACGAGAATTGGATGGTATTTTTGCCGATAATGTGATATACTATATCGTAGTAAAGTGTAAATTTTGATTAGATTTATAACGGAGGAGAGCAGATGCGATACCTTTCAGTTAATGAAATAGCAAAAAAGTGGGATGTGTCAGAACGCAGTGTTAGAAATTACTGCGCACATGGGCGTGTGAACGGTGCATTTCTTACTGGTAAGACTTGGAACATCCCTGAAAATGCAGAAAAGCCGGAGCGTTCCAACAAAAAGAAAGAACATCCAATTACATTGCTGGATATTCTTCAGGAACAGAAAGCCAGTAAGTATTCCGGTGGAATTTACCATAAGACACAGATTGATTTAACATACAATTCCAATCATATCGAGGGCAGCCGTCTGACACATGATCAGACCAGATATATTTTTGAAACCAACACCATTGGTGTAGAAAATGAAGTACTGAATGTGGACGATGTGATTGAAACAGCAAATCATTTCCGTTGCATTGATATGATTATTGATAATGCGAAAGCCACTTTGACAGAAAAGTTTATCAAAGAGATTCATCTAATTTTAAAGAACGGAACCAGCGATTCCAGAAAAGATTGGTTTGCCGTTGGTGATTACAAGAAATTGCCCAATGAAGTAGGTGGTATGGATACCGCACTTCCGGAAGAAGTTGCCGATAAGATGAAAGCGTTGCTGACAGAATACAATGCCAAGGAAGGAAAGACCTTTGAGGATATTTTGGACTTCCATGTGAAATTTGAGCGAATCCATCCGTTCCAAGATGGTAATGGTCGTGTAGGTAGATTGATTATGTTCAAGGAGTGCTTGAAATATAATATTGTTCCGTTTATCATTGAGGATAATCTGAAGATGTTCTATTACCGAGGATTGAAAGAATGGGACAATGAAAAAGGTTATCTGACAGATACCTGCCTGACTGCACAGGATAAATATAAAGCGTATCTGGATTATTTTAGGATTGCTTATTAAAAGCATTCTCCAAAGGTTCAAGAGTTCATCCCAAATTGTCAAATTGATACTTTGGATTTATAAATTAGCCATACGGATTGATTTAGTGTTGACAAGATACAAACGAGGAGAAAATAAAGCTATGCAAATACTGGATAATATTAACAATAAGGTTTGTGACGATATAAAACAAACTATTCGTAAGGGAAGTAAATTGTCTATTGCGGCTGCCTGCTTCTCGATTTATGCTTTTCAAGAATTGAAGAAAGAACTTCAAGATATAGACGAACTGAGATTTATTTTTACATCGCCTACCTTTACAACAGAAAAAGCAAAGAAAGAAAAGCGAGAGTTTTATATTCCTCGTTTGAACAGAGAACGCAGTCTCTACGGAACCGAATTTGAAGTTAAACTCAGAAATGAACTGACGCAGAAAGCGATTGCAAAAGAATGTGCGGAATGGATTCGTCAGAAAGTTACTTTCAAGTCGAACGTAACTAACGAAAACATGATGGGATTCATCAATCTGGACGATAAAAACTATATGCCTATCAATGGCTTCACAACGGTGGATTTGGGTTGTGAGCGTGGTAATAATGCCTATAACATGGTTCAGAAGACAGAAACTCCATTTTCAACCGCATACATTGAGTTGTTTGAAGGTCTTTGGAACGATAATGTGAAATTACAGGAAGTCACCGATGAGGTCATTGAGAATATTACTGCGGCATATAACGAGAACTCTCCTGATTTCATTTACTTCGTGACGCTTTATAATATCTTTAACGAGTTCTTGGAAGATGTGTCGGAAGATAATCTCCCTAATGAAGCAACCGGATTCAAAGAAAGTAAAATCTGGTCAATGCTTTATAACTTTCAAAAAGATGCCGCCCTTGCTATTATCAGCAAGCTCGAAAAATATAACGGATGTATTCTGGCCGATAGCGTTGGCCTTGGTAAGACATTTACTGCGCTGGCTGTAGTAAAGTATTACGAGAATAGAAACAAATCTGTACTTGTTTTGTGCCCGAAGAAACTGGCAAACAACTGGAATACATATAAAGATAACTATGTGAACAACCCTATCGCAGCCGATCGGCTGCGTTATGATGTTCTTTATCATACTGACTTGAACCGTACACACGGCAAGTCCAATGGTCTGGATTTGGACAGATTAAATTGGAGCAATTACGACTTGGTTGTAATTGATGAATCTCACAATTTCCGTAACGGTGGTAAGCTGTCCGGGGAGGATAATGAAAAAGAAAACCGTTACCTGAAGCTGCTGAATAAGGTTATCCGCAAAGGCGTTAAGACAAAGGTTTTGATGTTGTCAGCCACGCCGGTTAATAACCGTTTCAATGATTTGAAGAATCAGTTGGCTCTCGCCTATGAGGGCAACACGGATCTGATTGACGACAAGCTGAATACTACTCGCAGTATTGATGATATTTTCAAGAGCGCTCAAAGAGCGTTTAACACTTGGAGCAAATGGGAGCCTGCGGATAGAACGACAGAAAACTTGCTTCGGATGTTGGACTTCGATTTCTTTGAGGTTCTTGACTCCGTAACGATTGCCCGTTCCCGTAAACATATTCAGAAGTATTACGATACTACTGAAATTGGAACCTTCCCGACCAGATTAAAGCCAATTTCGTTGAGGCCCCCGCTCACTAATCTGAAAGAAGCAATCAATTACAATGAGATTTTTGAGCAGCTGATGCAGTTGACTCTGACAATCTATACTCCTACCCACTTTATCCTTCCGAGTAAAATGGAGAAGTATGCAGAATTGTATGAGGATAACAAAGTAAATGTTGGCTTCACTCAGGCAAACCGTGAACAGGGTATCCGTCGTCTGACGGCAATCAACCTTATGAAGCGTATGGAAAGCTCCGTGTATTCCTTCAATCTGACATTAAAGCGCATCCTGGGATTGATTGACTCCACAATTCACAGCATTGATACTTATGACAAGACTTCCTCTGTGAAGCTGGAACTGACTGACATTTCTGATATTGACGAGTTCGATGCAGAAGATCAGAACGGCGAAGAACTGTTCACTTTCGGCAAGAAAGTCAAAATCGAAATTGGAGATATGGATTATAAGTCATGGAGAGACAGTCTTGTAAAAGACCGTGATGTACTTGAGCTTCTCACTTTGATGGTTGGAGACATCACACCTGAATATGACTGCAAACTCCAGGAACTGTTCCGAGTTATCACGGATAAGTTGGAGTGTCCGATCAATGAGGGCAACAAGAAAATCATCATCTTCACGGCATTTGCTGATACAGCCGGTTATCTGTACGACAATGTAAGCAAATTTGTGAAAGACAACTTTGGTTTGAATACCGCTATGGTTTCCGGTTCCGTTGAAGGTCGCACCACAGTTCCGAAGCTGTGCAGCGACCTGAATACCGTGCTAACCTGCTTCTCGCCAATCTCCAAGGACAAGCATCTTCTGATGCCTGGAGATAAAACCGAGATTGATTTTCTGATTGCGACAGACTGTATTTCCGAAGGTCAGAACTTGCAGGACTGTGACTATCTGATCAACTACGATATTCATTGGAATCCTGTTCGTATCATTCAGCGTTTTGGTCGTATCGACCGTATTGGTAGTAAGAATGCTTATATTCAGCTTGTAAATTTCTGGCCGGATGTAACACTCGACGAGTATATTGATCTGAAAGCAAAGGTCGAGACTCGTATGAAAATCGTTGATATGACAGCTACCGGTGATGACAACCTTCTGAGCGAAGAAGAAAAGACTGACCTCGAATATCGTAAAGCACAGCTGAAACGCTTGCAGGAAGAAGTCGTTGATATTGAAGATATGTCCACCGGCATTTCCATTATGGACTTGGGATTGAACGAGTTCCGCCTGGATTTGCTTGAGTATATCAAGTATCATCCTGACATCGAAAAAACTCCGTTTGGACTCCATTCTGTGGTGGCAGCTTCGGAAGATACGCCTGCGGGTGTCATCTATGTTTTGAAGAACCGTTCCAATAGCGTGAACATTGATAATCAGAATAGACTGCATCCGTTCTACATGGTTTACATCAGCAAGGATGGCGAAGTGATTTGCGATCATCTTTCCCCGAAGCAGATGCTCGACAAGATGCGTTTCCTCTGCAAAGGAAAGACCGAGCCTATTCCGGAACTGTATCGTCAGTTCAATAAGGAAACTCGTGACGGTCGCAATATGTCTGAGTTCTCCAGACTGCTTGGCGATGCGATTTCCTCCATCATTGAGGTCAAAGAAGAAAGTGATATTGATAGCTTCTTAGGCGGCGGTCAGATCAGTTTCCTCACAAATGATATAAAAGGGCTGGACGACTTTGAACTGATTTGTTTCCTGGTTGTCCGATAACATAGAAAGCGAGGTGGGATAATGCTTGGTTTGCCAAAAGCAACAGAACTGAATAAGCAGCTTCCCAAGAATGCGATTTATGCGAAGTTCCAGATGAACACAGCAGAGAAAGCAAAAATTGATGCTGATATTTCGAGGATCACCATTATCAATGAGGTATCCTCTGCAAAAGTAAATATTGCAGACGGTGAGCAGGTCAAATCCTTCTTCGTCCTTCTGGTTGCTTTGAAAAAGAAAGACTTTGATGACAAGACCATTATCACCATTTCAAAAATAATCCCACAGAATATGTTGCTTGTGCTTGAGTGTGGTGGAGAAGCGAAACTCGCCACCTACCATACAAAGCTGATGCAGACGGATTGGAAATGTAAAGAAGATATTTCCATAGAACTGAAAGGATTGAACATGGATGCCGTTTGGGAGAACATCATCGTTCAGATTGGCGGCATTACCATAGAACAGGGCAACACCCTGGACGAACAGATTGCATTTGATGAACAGCGAATGAAGATTCAAAAAGAAATTGCCCGTTTGATGAAGGCTGCTAAGAATGAAAAGCAACCGAAGAAAAAGTTTGAGCTGGCACAACAGATAAACAGTCTCAAGAGAGAATTGGAGGATAAAACAAATGGATAAATTGAAGATGCACACCCCTAACAGGGCTGATGAAAATTTCAAGAAGCTCGCAGCGTTGTTCCCGAATGCTGTTACGGAAACAATCAACGAGAACGGCGAAGTGGTTCGTGCCATTGACAAGGATGTTCTGATGCAGGAGATTTCCTGCACGGTTGTTGAAGGCAAAGAGGAACGCTATCAGTTCACTTGGCCTGACAAGAAGAAGTCTATGCTTCTTGCTAATGCACCTATTTCAAAAACGCTGCGTCCTTGTCGTGAGGAAAGTGTTAACTTTGATACCACGGAAAACCTCTATATTGAAGGAGATAACCTTGAAGTATTGAAACTGTTGCAGGAGACTTATCTTGGCAAAATAAAAATGATTTATATAGACCCGCCATATAATACAGGAAATGACTTTGTGTATAATGATGATTATTCAATGCATAATGCAGAATTCATAATGCATAATGGCGGTTACGATGAAAACGGCAACAGGCTGTTTAAAAATATGGATACAAACGGTCGTTTTCATACCGATTGGCTGAATATGATTTATCCGAGATTGAAGTTGGCAAAGGATTTACTTTCCGAAGATGGTGTGATTTTCATAAGTATGGATGACCACGAGCAAGAGAATATCAAAAAGATTTGTGATGAAATTTTTGGTGAAGCTAACTTCTTGGCACAGGTTATTTGGGAGAGAGCATATTCTCCTGTTAATTTGAAAAAGCACTTCTCCGAGAGCCACGATTATATTATTTGCTATGCAAAAAACATTGAATCGTGTGTTTGTAATGGTTTGCCTCGTAGTGCCGAAGCAAACGAAAGATATAGCAATCCCGACAACGACCCTCGTGGTGATTGGAAGTCGAGCGACCTTTCCGTGGGACCTCGTATTGAGTCTAAGGTTTATGAAATCATTACTCCGAGTGGAAGACGTGTGCTGCCCCCAAGTGGCTATTGCTGGCGTTTGGATAAAAAGACCTTCGAGCAATATGTAAAAGACAACCGTATATGGTTTGGTGCTGACGGAAACAATGTTCCGTCTATTAAGCGTTTTATTGCCGAGGTTAAACAAGGTATTACACCTATGACTGTATGGAAATACACGGAAGTCGGACACTCGCAGGATGCCGCACAAAAGCTCAAGAAGTTATTCGATGGTAAGGCGTTTTTTGATTATCCGAAATCTGTTGAACTAATCAAAAGATGTTTGCAACTTTATACCGATAAAGATTGCTTCGTTTTGGATTTCTTCTCTGGCTCTGCCACAACCGCCCATGCCGTAATGCAATTAAATGCAGAGGATGGCGGACATCGCAAGTTTATTATGGTGCAGCTCCCCGAAGAAACAGACGAAAAGAGCGAAGCATACAAGGCGGGTTACAAAAATATCTGTGAAATCGGCAAAGAGCGTATTCGTCGTGCAGGAGCGAAGATAATTCATAATTCACAATGCATAATGCATAATGCGGAGTGTAAAATGACAGAATGCGATAATTATGAATTATGCATTAAGAATTCTGCATTAGACTGCGGTTTCCGTGTGTTGAAGTGCGATACTTCCAATATGAAGGATGTTTATTATAGCCCTGCTGATTTTGATATGAACATTATGGATATGATGGCAGACAACATTAAAGAGGACAGAACCCCGGAGGATTTGCTGTTTCAGGTTATGCTTGACCTTGGTGTTGAGCTTTCCAGCAAAATCGAGGAAACTACCATTGCCGGCAAGAAAGTATTTAATGTTGCCGATGGCTTCCTGATTGCCTGCTTTGATGCAGATGTATCTGACGAAACCATCAAGGCTATCGCTCAGAAGCAGCCTTATTACTTTGTGATGCGTGACAGCTCTCTGGCAAACGATAGTGTCGCTACGAACTTTGAGCAAATTTTCGCTACATACAGTCCTGACACAGTAAGGAAGGTGCTGTAAAATGCTGGGATTGTATGAGAGAGACTACACAGAATTAACCCAGGAAGAAATTAAGGAAAAAGAAAAGATAGATTCCGAAGGTGGTCATGTAACAGGGGCAAAATTTGGCAGAAGGAATTTTTTTCATAAGTACCCCAAAGCAGTACGGCATTATATGAGCCTGTTTCCTAACAATTACATGGACATCCAGCTTCTGAAAGATGAACCTGAATTGGTAAAGCAATGTGATGGGTTTGAAAGCTTGTTGAGCAATACCAATATTACCGAACTGGATATTAAGAGATATATCCAGAACAATGGCTTCTATCATATCCCGGCATCTATTTTTAAGCATTATGATTTTGGCCATCATGAAGCTGCTTTGTTCAAGGAGTTTCCGTTAGGAACAAAGTATATTGCGGATTATCTTCTTGTTGGACGAGCATCTGGTGGCTGGCAGTTCATTTTTGTAGAATTTGAAAATCCGTATGGACGCATCACCTTGGCAGATGGAAATCCTGGTGAAGCTATCAGAAAGGGACTAAACCAAATTGATGAGTGGAAACCGTTTATAGAAGGTTATTATTCTACTCTATCTGCTGAATTTGAAAAATATACTGCACAGTACCTGCCGAGAGAGTTTACAAGGTTTGATTCTACAAGAATGCATTATGTTGTCGTTGTAGGTCGTAGGGCAGATTATAACGAAACAACAAGATTGTTCCAGCGCAGAAGTGAAGCAGAGCGTAATATCAAGATTCTACACTACGATAATATTCTTGACGATGCTCGAAACTTAATTGGTGCAAGAACTTACTAAACGGGTGGTGAGAAAATGAAATTCAATTTTAAGATACAGCAATATCAAACGGATGCCGTTGATGCTGTTGTTAAGGTGTTCCAAGGTCAGGGATACCACGACAGAATCAGCTATATCCGTGATGTTGGCAAAAAGCAAGAGGTTCAGCAGATGCGGCTGAATGTGGAAATGGATCAGCAGTATTCTCTTGACCTTGGTGAAAATCGTCAGCTGAACATCTATGACATGGATGACGATGATACCGGATATAAGAATGAAGTTGTTGCATTAAGCGATGAACAGCTGCTGATTAACATTCAGAAGCTCCAGAGCCAGAACAACATCAAGCAGTCCAAAGCTCTGGTTAAGGACTTGGGCAGATGCAGCCTTGATATTGAAATGGAAACCGGTACAGGTAAAACCTATGTGTATATCAAGACCATGTTCGAGCTGAACAAGAAGTACGGTTGGAGCAAGTTCATTGTCGTTGTCCCTTCTATCGCTATTCGTGAGGGTGTTAATAAGACTTTTGAAATTACTGCCGATCACTTTATGGAGCATTATGGAAAGAAAGCCCGTTTCTTTATCTATAACAGCTCCAACCTTAATCAACTGGATAACTTTTCTTCCAGTTCTGGTATCAATGTGATGATTATCAATACGCAGGCTTTTGCTTCCTCTCTGAAAGAAGATGGAAAGAGCAAAGAAGCTCGTATTATTTACTCCAAGCGTGACGAGTTTGGTTCTCGTCGCCCGATTGATGTTATTAAGGCAAATAGACCGATTATCATTCTTGACGAGCCGCAAAAAATGGGTGGTGCTGTTACCCAAAAGGCCCTGAAAAACTTTAACCCTCTGTTTACACTGAACTACTCTGCAACCCATGCCGTTCAGCATAATACCGTTTATGTGCTGGATGCCCTGGATGCGTTCAACAAGCGCCTGGTTAAGAAAATTGAGGTTAAGGGTTTTGAAGTAAAGAACTTCCGTGGAACAGACAGCTATATGTTCTTGGAGCAGATTGTTCTTTCACCTAAAAAACCGCCTATGGCCCGGATTGAGCTTGAAATCGGCTACAACAAATCTATCAATCGTGAGACCCGTATCCTCGGTGTAGGAGATGACTTCTACTATGTTTCTCAGGAAATGGAACAGTACAAGGGATACACCATCTCTGATATTGATCCGTTCCGTGGCACAGTGACCTTTACCAATGGCGAAGTAATCAAAGCCGGTGAAGTTTCTGGTGATGTGTCTGAATCTGATATGCGTAGGATTCAGATTCGTGAGACCATTCTTTCCCACTTTGAGAAAGAAGAAAAACTGTTCAACATGGGTATTAAGTCTCTCTCTCTGTTTTTCATTGACGAGGTTTCCAAGTATCGCCAGTATGATGCTGATGGCAACGAACGTCTTGGTGAATATGGGCAGATGTTTGAGCAGGAATACCTGAATGTACTGAATGAGTACATTACCGTTTTCGATACCCCTTACCAGAAATACCTAAGATCCACTTGTAGTGATGTAAGTGCGGTACATAAAGGGTATTTCTCTATTGATAAAAAGACTGGTAGAAGTATCGACAGCCAGCTGAAGCGTGGCAGCGAGTTCTCTGATGATATTTCTGCTTATGATTTGATTCTGAAGAATAAAGAGCGTCTGCTCTCCTTTGACGAGCCGACTCGCTTTATCTTCTCCCACTCCGCTTTGCGTGAAGGTTGGGACAACCCAAATGTATTTCAGATTTGTACGCTGAAGCACTCTGACAGCCAGACAGCAAAACGACAGGAAGTTGGTCGTGGTCTCCGTCTGTGCGTAAACCAGTATGGTAATCGTATGGATGCTGAAAGCTGCGGTGACACTGTTCACGACATCAATATACTGACGGTTATCGCAAGCGAAAGCTACAAAGGCTTTGTCGAAGATCTCCAGAGTGATATTAAGACGGTTCTCTATGACAGACCGACTACGGCTACCAGCGAATACTTCAACGGTAAGTACGTCAAGGTTGATGGAACTCCGACTCTCATCGACAAGAATATTGCTGATACCATTGAGTTCTATCTTATCAGCAATGGCTATGTTGATATGAAGCGTAAGGTTACTGATAAGTACCGTACCGATGTGAAGATGGGAACCGTTGCTCCACTGCCTGAAGAAATTCAGCCGATGGCAGATGGTATTCATACCCTGATTCAGTCTGTTTACGATGACAGCGTTCTCAAGGATATGTTTACGGATGGTCACGAGACCAAGGTTAAGGATAATCCTCTGAATGACAACTTTGCAAAGGCTGAGTTCCAGGCTCTTTGGAAACAGATCAACCATCGGTATGCTTATACGGTTGATTTCGACAGTGATGAATTGATCCGTAAGTCTATTGACCATATCAATGAAAAGCTGTTTGTCTCTGAGTTGCAGTACACAACTACGATTGGTCGTCAGAAAGCAGAGATGAACGAGCATGAGGTTGGCCGAGGAGCTTCCTTCACCGGCGAAAAGACCAGAACACAGACTTTGAAACACGCTCAGACCAGTCAGATCAAGTATGACCTTATTGGCAAGATTGCTGATGGTACTGTTCTTACCCGCAAAACTGTTGCAGCAATTCTGAAGGGATTGAGAGCTGATAAACTCTATATGTTTAAGAACAATCCAGAGGAGTTTATCTCTAAGGTAGTGAAACTCATCAAAGAGCAGAAAGCTACCATGATTGTTGAGCATATTTCCTACGATCAGCTTGAGGGTGGCTACGATAGTACCATCTTTACCGCTGAAAAAAGTTCCCAGACATTCGACAAGGCATTTCGTGCAAACAAGGCAATTCAGGACTATGTATTTACTGATGGCTCTGCCGAAAAGAGCATTGAGCGTCGCTTTGTGGAAGATTTGGATGCCGCACAGGAGGTTTGTGTTTATGCAAAGTTGCCGAAGGGGTTCCATATTCCTACTCCGGTCGGTAACTATTCACCTGACTGGGCGATTGCTTTCTATGAAGGAACTGTAAAACACATTTTCTTCGTTGCAGAAACAAAGGGTACAATGGACAGTCTAAATCTGCGACCTATTGAGCAGGCAAAAATTTCTTGCGCAAAGAAGCTGTTCAATGAAATGTCTACAAGTAATGTGAAATACCATGATGTAGACAGTTATCAGAACTTGCTGAATGTAATGAAGTCTTTATAGAGAGGATTTAACCATGCCAAAATTAAATGTTGACCAAAAACAATAAAAGACTTATTCTAGAACAAGAAAGCTGATTTCTTGATTCCTGATTACCAGAGAACTTATGCATGGGGAGAAAAATGACACAGCTAAATGCAAAAAAATGAAGTGTATGCGGAACTCAAAAAAGTTCGTGATGAGTTTCGAGAGCTTACGGTTTACAAGGTAAATTACGAATAATTGCGAGACCTTGAGGAAAGAGAGAAGCGCAAAGAGAAGGATCACGGTCGTAAATGACTGTGATCAATTTAGTATCGAAATGATGCGTAGCCACAGATGAAATTTGTGTAAATGGGTTAGGGAATGTTTCCCAGACAAGCG
>Ga0129308_1002661_pt1 | contig 14512 bp, 14 predicted proteins | sample L827metagenome_FD_94440 | JGI IMG/M metagenome (GOLD analysis project Ga0129308, IMG submission 94440) | Ring-tailed lemur group fecal microbial communities from Wisconsin, USA - L827 metagenome | ecosystem: Host-associated > Mammals > Digestive system > Large intestine > Fecal | place: USA...
AATTTTTATAGCGTTCCTTTTAGCGTTCCAACAAGCGGTTTGCTTTACTTAGTATAGCCGCAATCCATTGAAAAATCAAGGTTTTTCTTCCAATAGATGCGAAACTTGGGAAGCTGACATTCTGCCATTGAACTACACCTGCATGGGAAATCAGCTTTTATACTATACCACAACCGCGTCCGCTTTGCAAGGGGAAAAATGGGAGAAATTTGTGGTTTCTCCCCCTCTCCCCGCCGTTTATGATCTCGCATACTTGACAGGGGATACAGCCTATACTATAATGGGATCAGAAAACCAATAACGAGAGGGGTTACTGTTATGAAATTTTATCGTTGTGACCACTGCGGCAACATCGTCACGTTCCTGCACGCCGCCGGCGTTCCTGTCATGTGCTGCGGACAGAAGATGACCGAGCTGGTGCCCGGAACTACCGACGCCGCGCTGGAAAAGCACGTCCCCGCCGTGGAAGTCAAGGGCGGTAAAGTCTATGTCCAGGTGGGCGCCGTGGAGCACCCCATGCTGCCGGAGCACTACATCCAGTGGATCGCGCTGGAGACCAATCTGGGCAGTCAGATCCGCTATCTGCAGCCCGGTCAGCCCCCCAAAGCCGAATTTCTTCTGGCAGAGGGCGAGGAGTTGGTGGCGGTCTATGAGTACTGCAATCTGCACGGCCTCTGGAGAGCTTAAGCTGCCAACATCCATTTCCCGTCCGCGCAAAGGCGCGGGCGGGATTTCCTTTTCCCCAACAGGTTCTCTACCCCTAAAATTTTCGACATGGCCTCCCTAATTTCGACCGTTTTCGACCCGCCTTTCCGATTATACTGTCAGTGAAAGGAGGGCGCATCCATGGGAGCATCTGACAATCTGTCCGGCAACCTGCTCCTGCTGCGCCGGAGCCGCCGGTTGTCACAAGCCAGCTTCGCCCAGGAACTGGGCATTTCCAAATCCACCCTGCAGGAGATCGAACAGGGCCACGGCCCTACGCTGGACACGCTGGAGTGCATTTCCACCCATCTGTCCATCCCCGCCTGTGTCCTGATTGCCGACGCTCCTGTCTCCTACCAGGCCAGCTTCCTGCTCCGTTTTCTGCAGGGAAGCCACTGGCTTCAGGAATGGTCCGATGAGGATCTGGAGCTGCTTTGGGAGTTGAGCGGCCAGCTTATGGATCTGCTGCGGAAATATCTCAGGGACCATCCCCAGGCCGCTTTTGGCAAAAAATAACAGGGAGCGAAACGCTCCCTGTTATTTTTATCCCTCTGTTTTCGACGGGGCGTCCAGCCGCATGACGTCAACATTCTCCGCAATGCTTTCAATGATCCCGGAGGACACATACTGGCGGGCCTGACGGATGGCGTTCTTGATGGCGTAAGCGTCGGAAGATCCGTGGGCCTTGATGACCGGCTTGGAGATGCCCACCAAGGCGGTACCGCCCACCTCGCTGGAGCTCATCAGCTTCTTCAGCCGCTTCAGTCCGCCGGATACCATCACGGCGGCCAGCTTGGTGAACAGGTTCTTCTTAAAAATTCCCTTCAGCTCCCGGACCAGATAGAGGCCGGTGCCCTCCATGGTTTTCAGGAAGATATTTCCGGAGTAGCCGTCGGACACGATCACGTCCACCGCGCCTTCCACGGCCTCCCGCGCCTCCACATTGCCCACAAAATTGATGCGGCCCGCCTCCCCCGCCTCCTTGAGCATGGGGTAAACGGTGGTCTGGAGACTGGTGCCTTTGGAGGGCTCCACGCCGATATTCAGCAGGCCCACCTTGGGTTCCGGACGGCCCAGGACATGCTCAGCGTAATAGGACCCCATATAGGCGAACTGCAGCAGGTACTCCGGGGGACACTCGGCGTTGGCGCCGCAGTCGATGAGGACGGCGCCGCCGTTGCCCGTGGGCACCACAGGGGCCAGAGCCGCCCGGCGGATGCCCCGGATGCGCTTGACCACCAGGGTCGCCCCGGACAGCAGGGCGCCGGTGGAACCGGCGGAGACAAAGGCGTCTCCCGCTCCGCTTTTCAGCAGATTCAGGCCGATGGTCAGGGAGGAGTCCTTCTTCTCCCGGAACGCGGTGGCCGGATTGTCGCACATCTCCACCACCTCGCTGGCGTGGGCGATCTCCACACCGGCGGGCAGGTCCTTGATGCCGTTATCCTCCAGCACCTTCAAAATTTCCTCTCCGCGGCCCACCAGGGTGATGTCAACACCATACTCCGCGTTGGCCTGGATGGCTCCCATCACGGGGGCCTGAGGGGCGTTGTCACCGCCCATGGCGTCTACGATGATCTTCATAAGTATCCTTCCTTCCGGTTCCCGTCGCCGAATGTTACGTCAAATCCAATTCCGCAAGTTTCTCCAGGGCCCGCCTGGAGATCTCGGCGTTCTTGTTTCTCTTTCCCTTGACCCGGTAGCCCAACTGGGGGATCAGGCCGAAATTCACATTCATCGGTTGAAAGTTTACCACACTTTGGTCGCTGATGTAAAGGGCCATGGCCCCCATGGCGGTCTCCCGGGGGAAATCGATGGGGGGCTTCCCCTCCAGGCGGCGGGCCAGCTCCATGGCAGTGAGGCAGCCCGAGGCGGTGGACTCCACATAGCCCTCCACCCCGGTGATCTGCCCGGCAAACATGAGCCGCTCCTGTCCCCGGACCCGGTAGTAGCGGTCCAGCAGACGGGGAGAGTCCAGGAAGGTATTCCGGTGCATCACCCCATAGCGCACATACTCGGCGTTTTTCAGGGCGGGGATCATGGAGAACACCCGCTTCTGCTCCGGCCAGCGCAGGTGGGTCTGGAAGCCCACGATGTTGTAGATGGACCCCTGGGCGTTGTCCTTCCGGAGCTGCACCACGGCAAAGGGCTCCTTCCCCGTCTTGGGGTCCTTCAGGCCCACCGGCTTCAGGGGGCCGTAGCACAGGGTGTCCCGGCCCCGGCGGGCCATGACTTCCACGGGCATACAGCCCTCAAAGACTCCGGCGTCCTCAAAGCCGTGGACCTCCGCCTCCTGGGCGGTGGTCAGCGCCTCCCAGAAGGCCTGGTACTCCTCCTCCGTCAGGGGGCAGTTGATATAGTCCGGGGTACCCCGGTCATACCGGGAGGCGAACCAGGCGCTGTCCATATCGATGCTCTCGAAGGTGACCAGAGGGGCTGCCGCGTCAAAAAAGTTCAGGTACCTGCTGTCGGGAAACAGGCCGGAAATGGCCTCCGACAGGGCCTCGGAGGTCAGGGGGCCGGTGGCGAAGATCACATGCCCCTCGGGCGGGATCTGGGTGACCTCCCCCTCCACCACGGTGATGTTGGGATGGCTGCGGATCTTTTCGGTGATGGCGGCGGCAAAGGCGTAGCGGTCCACCGCCAGAGCGCCCCCCGCCTCCACCCGGTGGGCGTCGGCACAGGCCATAATGAGGGAGTGACAGCGGCGCAGTTCCTCCTTCAGCAGGCCCACCGCGTTCTCCAGCTGGTCGGAGCGCAGAGAGTTGGAGCACACCAGCTCTCCAAAATACTCGCTGTGGTGGGCGGGGGACATTTTCTGGGGCTTCATCTCCCGCAGCTCCACGGGAATGCCCCGCTGGGCCAGCTGCCAGGCAGCCTCGCTGCCCGCCAGACCGGCGCCGATCACAATCACAGGTTCCATGGTTTCCTCCTTCAAGCCCCCTTTCCCAAAAGGGGGGCGGCATTTGTGCAGTAAATGACGGGAAATTTTCTCGTTCAGGGTCTGCCAATCCTGCCGGGCCAGAAAAATCCTCCGTCCCCCTCCGCGTGGCAGTTCTCCTGCGAGGGGCGCCTTTTACGTTCTCTCGTTGGTGCGCCCCACCAGATAATCGATGGTGACGCCATAAAAATCGGCCAGTGCGATCAGCATTTTAATATTTGGTTCGTTATCTTCGCTTTCATAAAATTGATAGCCCCGGATGCTGATGCCTAAATAAGCTGCCAGTTCCTTTTGCGGGACCTTCTTTTCCAGACGCAAATCTTTTAATCTCTCCCCAAACAAATGCTGCTCACCTCTTGACATGTATATTTTATTCGTGTTACAACATGTATAAAAGATACATGTTATGGAGGCTCTTTATGACTGATTTTATGCGTGTCCTGTATGAATTTATCGCGCTCCGCCACATGGGCCGGGCGTGGGACGACCCGGAATACCGGGATTTTTCCGCCTGTGCCCGGCAAAAGGAAGCCGAACTTCGGAAAAAGCTGGGGCAGGAAGAAACTCAGCTTCTGGACGACATGCTCCGGGAGCTTTCCTGCCAACACTCCGTGGAGCTGGAAACCGTTTTCCAGTCCACCTTGGAGCTGTGCCGGGACTTGAACGGCGCGCTCCGTCCATAGGGGGCCTGTGTCCGCCCGCGGCGGGGACAAGCCCCGCCCTGCCCGGCATTACGCCTCTGCCTTTGTCTTGGCGGCTGTGGATTTTTTGGCCGTCGTGGTCTTCTTGGCCGCGGTTTTTTTGGCGGCGGCAGTTTTCTTGGCCGCTGTGGATTTCTTCGCGGCCGTCGTCTTTTTCGCGGCTGTCTTCTTTTCCGCCGCGGGTTTTTTCGCCGCCGCTTTCTTGGCGGGCTTCTCCTCCGCCGGGGCGGACTCCCCCGCCTCTCCGGTGGCAGCGGCGGGCTTCTTCTGCCAGCCCCCCCGCTTCTCCTCAGGGGTGAAGTTGGAGCAGGCCTCGTTGATGCAGAAGGGTTTCTTCGCCCCCCGGCCCGCTTTCTTGAACATGGTCTGGCCGCAGACGGGACAGTTGTCCTTCACCGGCACGTCCCAAGTCATGAAGTCGCACTTCTTGCTCTCGTCCTTGCTGGTCAGCCGCTCGCAGCAGTAATAGGTGTACTGCTTCCCCGTCTTTTTGCTCTTGCCCGTGCGTTTCAGAAGCCGTCCGCCGCACTTGGGACACTTGCCGGGCATTTCCACCACCAGCGGCATGGTAAAGTCGCACTCAGGCCAGCCGGGGCAGGCCAGGAAACGGCCGAAGCGGCCGGACTTGATGACCAGATTCCGCCCGCACTGGGGACAGACCTCCTCAGACACCTCGTCAGGGACCTTGATGCGCTCCCCGTCCAGCTCCTGCTCCGCCTTTTTCAGCTCCGCGTCAAAATCTCCGTAGAACTGGGACAGCACCTTCTTCCAGTCGGCGCTTCCCTCCTCCACCCGGTCCAGCTGTTCCTCCATCTGGGCGGTGAAGGTGGGGTCCACAATGTCCTGGAACTTATCCTTCATCAGGCCGGTGACCACCTCTCCCAGGGGAGTGGGACGCAGGGCCTTTCCTTCCTTCACCACATACTCCCGGTTCAGGATGGTGGTGATGGTGGGAGCGTAGGTGGAGGGACGGCCGATGCCCTTCTCCTCCAGGGCCCGGATCAAGCTGGCCTCGGAGTACCGGGCGGGGGGCTGGGTGAAGTGCTGGTCCTTTTTCAGGCCCCGGCGTTCCAGGGGCTCCCCCTCCTTCAGGTCAGGCAGGGGAGACTGGCGCTCCTCGTCCTCCTCGTCCTTTCCCTCCTCGTACACGGCGGTGAAGCCGGAGAACTTCAGGGAGGAGTGGCTGGCCCGGAAGGTATAGCCGCTGTTCTCCACCTCAATGGACAGGCTGTCGTAAACGGCGTTGGCCATCTGGCAGGACAGGAAGCGGCTCCAGATCAGCTTATACAGCTTGTACTGCTCAGCCGTCAGGTCTTTCCTGATCTCATCCGGGACTAGGTTCACGTCGGAAGGCCGGATGGCTTCGTGGGCGTCCTGGGCGTTGCCCTTGGTCTTGAAATGGCGGGTCTGGGGGGGATAGTATTCCTTGCCGTACCGCGTCTCAATGAAGCCCTTGGCGGCGGCCAGCGCCTCCTCGGACAGGCGCAGGGAGTCGGTACGCATGTAGGTGATCAGACCCACGGTGCCCTCGCCGGAGATGTCCACGCCCTCATACAGCTGCTGGGCGATGGACATGGTGCGGGCGGGGGTCATGTTCAGCTTCCGGCTGGCCTCCTGCTGGAGGGTGGAGGTGGTGAAGGGGGGCGCGGGGGTGCGGTTCTTCTCCTGCCGCTTCACCTTGGTGACGGAGAAGGTCCCCTTCTCCACGGCGGCGATGACTCCATCGGCCTCCGCCCCGCTGGCCAGCTCCATCTTCTTGTCCCGGCCATAGAACTGGGCCTTGAAGGTCCCGGCGTTGGGGGCCACCCGGCCCAGGTCCGCCTCGATGGTCCAGTACTCCTGGGGCTGGAAGGCCCGGATCTCCTCCTCCCGCTCCACCACCAGGCGGGTGGCCACCGACTGGACCCGTCCGGCGGACAGGCCCCGGCGGATCTTCCGCCACAGCAGGGGGGATAGCTGATAGCCCACGATCCGGTCCAGGATGCGGCGGGCCTGCTGGGCGTCCACCAGGTTCTGGTCAATGGCCCGGGGGGCGGCAATGGACTGGTTGACCACATTTTTGGTGATCTCGTTGAAGGTGACCCGGTAGGTTTTATCATCCGGGATATTCAGCAGCTCCTTCAAGTGCCAGGAAATGGCTTCTCCTTCCCGGTCAGGGTCGGTGGCCAGATAGACTTTTCCGCTTTTCTTGGCCGCCTTCTTCAGGTCGCTGATCACGTCCTCCTTGCCCTTGATGGGTTGATAGTCCGGGACGAACCCGTGTTCAATATCCACGCCGATCTTGCTCTTGGGCAGGTCCCGGACGTGGCCCATGGACGCTTTCACTTCATACCCCGGTCCCAGGTACTTCCCGATGGTTTTGGCCTTGGACGGGGACTCCACGATCACCAGATCAGTTTTTGATGCCATTCTGCGATGACCTCCGATTTCAAGTATCAAAAGCGGCACAGCCGCGAAAATCAAATTTTAAACATGCAAGACCAGAAGCACTGTTCCGTTTCCGGTCCCGCCGGTCACTCCTCCAGCTCCACCAGAGCGGAGAAGCGCCGGCCCGGGCGCTCCTCCACGGCCCCTTGGATCTGGAGCATGGTCAGAGCGGACAGCACCCGCTTGGCGGGGATCTGCGTCAGGTCCACCAACTGGTCGGCGGAGCGCTCCCCCGCGCCTAGCGCGGCCAGCAGGGCCAGTTCATCGTCGGTAAACCGGTCCTTTTGCTCCCCCCGCGGCACCAGCTCCCGGGCGGGACCGGCGGTCTGCGCCGTCTCCTGCTTCTGTTCCAAATCAGGAACTTGCGGTTCCTCCCGCTGCCGGTCCAGATCCTCCAGCCGCGCCTGGGCCGCCTCCGGCGTCAGGGGGGCGGAGCGTTTCAGTTTTTCCGGAAAGCGGTCCCAGTATTCCTCCAAAATGTCCCGGCCGCAGGTGACCAGCTTGGCGCCCCGCTGGATGAGCAGGTTTGTCCCCTCGCTCATGGGGGCGTCCAAGGCTCCGGGGACGGCGAACAGGTCCCGGTCCTGATCCAGAGCGTGTTTGGCCGAGTCCATGGTGCCGCCGAAGGGGCGGCACTCCACCGCCAGCAGACCCAGGCAGAGACCGGTGAGGATACGGTTGCGCTGGAGATAGTGGCTGCCGAGGTTCAGGGTGCCGGGCGGATACTCGGTGACCAGCGCCCCCGCCGCCGCAACATCCTCGTAGAGATAGCGGCTCTCCCTCGGGTAGGGCACATCCACGCCGCCGGCCAGGACGGAAACCACCGGACCGCCCGCCTTCAGCGCGCCCCGAATGGCGCAGGTATCCAGCCCCTGGGCCACACCGGACACCACCAAAGCTCCCCCGGAGGCCAACTCCAGCCCGAACCGCTCCGCCCACTTTCTCCCGTAAGGCGTGGGCTCCCGGGCGCCCACCACGCCGATGGCCGCCTCCTCGTCAAAGTGAAAGGTCCTGCCCCGGAGATACAGCACCATGGGCGGGTCGGCCAGAGCCCGCAGCCGCTGGGGATAATCGGCGTCCTGGAAGGTCATGATCCGCAGGCCCAGCCGCTCACAGTCCCCTAAAATTTTCTCCGCCTGGTCCAGGCTCTTGTCCGCCAACGCCCGGCGCTGGGAGGGCCAGAGGGGCAGCGGCTCATACTCCTCTTGGCCGGCATAGTAGGCCCGCTCCGGCGTGACAAAATAGTCCAGCACCGTCAAGGCACCTGCCGGGCCCAGCCCCTTCCGGCTGGCCAGCCAGATCCAATACTTCAAGGCCGACACCGCGTCCCCTCCTCTCCGAAAATTTCTCCTTTACAAAACTCCCGTTCCACGCTATTGTGTTATGTGTTATGGAAAGGGAGGCGTCTCTATGAAGCGTCCACACTACGCCTGGCTGGTCTGTGCCGGCGGGACCATCCTGCTCTTTGCCACCGTCGGCCTGGGCGCCAATGTGTTCTCCGTGTTCCAGCCCTATCTGCTGGAATACGGACAGCTCACTAACACCCAGGGCTCCTGGATCGTCACCGTCCGCAGCTTCTTTATCCTGCTGGGAATGCTCACCGCAAACCAACTGATCGGCCGTTTGGGCCTGCGCCGGACCGGAGTCTGCGCGCTGCTCCTGTTGGCCCTGTCCAGCTTTTTGTTCGGCGCGGTCCGGCAGTTCCCCCTGTACTGCGCCGCCTCCGCCCTGATCGGCCTGGCTTACAGCTGGGGCGGCATGATCCCCGCCTCCCTGCTGGTGGACCGCTGGTTTCAAAGCCGCCAGACCCTGGCCCTGGGCATCATCGCCGCCGGCACCGGGCTGGCCACCATTCTGGTCCCCATCCCTCTGAACCGCCTGATCCAAACTTGGGGGCTGCGGGCCGGATTTTGGTGCGAAGGGGCCTTCGTGCTGCTGGACGCCCTGGCATTCTGCCTGCTGGTCCGGGACTGCCCCGCCCAAAAAGGGCTGACCCCCTACCGCTTCGGCGGGGAAGAAGGCGTTCCTCCCCTTCCCCATCCCGCGCCCGCCAAAGCCACCGGGCTCCACCGCGGTCTGGTCCTGGCCACCGCCTTTCTGGTGGGGGCCGCCACCAGCCTGGGCATCACCAATTTCGGCGTGCTCTACACCACCGCGGGCTATCCCTCCGGGGTGGTGGCCCAGCTGATCTCCTGCATGGGCCTGTGCCTTATGGTGGGCAAGATCCTCTACGGCCAGGTGGTGGACCAGCTGGGGGGACGCCGCTCCAACTATCTGCTCTATCTCCTGGTTTTCGCCGGTTATCTGCTGTGCTGCATGGCTGACACAGGCAGCGTGCCGCTGGCCTTCGCCGCCATGGTCCTGGCCGGGCTGGGCCTGCCCATCAGCGCCGTCTCGCCCCCCGTCTGGGCCAAGGACCTGTGGGGGGACCGGGACTACGCCCGGGGGCTGAAATGGGTCCAGACCGTCTATGCCCTGGGCATCCTTCTGGTGGGACCTGTCCCGGGCATGCTGGCCGACGCCTCCGGCAGCTATGTCCCGGTATACCGGCTGTTCCTGGCCATGCTGGTCCTCTCCCTTGTTCTGCTGGCCTGGGCCTACGAGACCACCAAGGCGGGAGAAAAGCCCTCCCCGGCCGCCCGAGCTTAACGGCCCATCTCCCAAAGGACGATGGCCGCGGCGGCGGCGGCGTTCAGCGACTCGCACCGCTCCCGCATGGGGATCTTCAAGGTCTTTTGGCTCAACTCCAGAAGCTCCCGGGAGATCCCCTTTCCCTCGCTCCCGATCACCACGGCGGACCGGCTCAGGTCCGCCGTTTTTATGTCTACTGTATCCTCCCGCAGGGCGGTGGCATAGAGGGGCAGTCCCGCCTTCTCCAGAAGCTGGGGTAAGGTGGAAACCGTGGTTTCGTACACGGGAAGACGGAAGCAGGCCCCCATGGTGGCCCGGACTGTCTTGGGGTTCCAGGGGTCGGCGCAGCCGTTGACCAGAAGCAGGCCGTCCGCCCCCAAGGCATCGGCGGTGCGCCAGATGGTACCCACGTTGCCCGGGTCCTGGAGGCCGTCCAACACCAGGCAGCGCTTCCCCTCCCACCGGTCCGGAGGCGTTATGTCCGGCATCCGGCACAGAAACAGGGCGCCCTGGGGGCTCTCCATCGGGGAGATGGAGGCCATCACGTCTCCGGGCACCTCCACCAGACGGACGCTCTCCGGCACGGGGGGCAAGGCCGTCCCCTCCGTCACCACCACCGTGGTCAGCGGGGCTTCCCAGCGCAGGGCCTCCTCCAGCAGCTTGAGGCCATCGCCCAGAAACAGTCCCTGTTCCCGGCGGGCGGAGCGGCTGGAGGCCAGCTTGCGGATCTGGGTCATCAGGGGGTTCTTCCGGCTGGTTATACGCTCTGAGGTCACAGCTTCTCCACCCTTTCAATATCCCGGTTGGTCCCCAGCACCACCAGGCAGTCGCCGGTATGCAGGCTGTAATCTCCCCCCGGGGCGATGAGTATATTTCCCGCCTCCTGCCGGACCGCGATCACGTTCAGGTGGTACCGGGCCCGGATGTCCAGCTCCCGGATGGTCTTGTCAAACCACTGGCGGGGACAGCGGCGCTCTACCACAGAGTAGTCCGCCGACAGCTCGATAAAGTTCAGAATATCCACGTTGGACAGGTTGCGGGCCAGACGCAGGGCCATCTCCTGTTCCGGGAAGACCACCTGGTCGGCGCCGATTTTTTCCAGCACCTTCCGGTGGACCGCGCTGCTGGCCTTGCACACCACCTTGGGCACCCCGATCTCCTTCAAATTCAGGGTGATGAGGGCGCTGTCCCCCACATCGGCGGAGAAGGCCACCACAGCACAGTCAAAGTTCCGGGCGCCCAGCGTCCGCAGGACCTCCGGGTCCCGGGCGTCTCCGGCGGCGGCCCGGGTCACCAGGTCGGCGGCCGCCTGGACCCGGTCCTCCCGCAGGTCCAGCGCCATCACCTCGTTGCCCTGGGCACACAGCTCCTGGGCCAGAGCGCTTCCAAACCGCCCCAGTCCAATGACCAGAAAACTTTTCATCAAGACACTCCTTTCCCGGCGGCCGGTTCAGCCGATCATAATATCCACCGTGGGGTAGCGCAGCCGGCTCTCCGCGCGCCGGGTCAAAAAGGCGATGGAGAAGGTAAGGATCCCCACCCGGCCCAGATACATGAAGAGAATGATCAGCAGGGAACTGGCCGGACTCAGTCCCGGCGTAGCCCCCATGGACAGGCCCACGGTACCCAAAGCGGAGCCCACCTCATAGGCCGCCGTCAAAAAGGGCAGCCCGTCCAGCAGGGACAGGGCCATGGAGCCTGTCAACAGCAGGATCGTCACCGCCATAGTCAGCGTCATGGCGTCCAGCACCCGCCGTGCCGGGATGGTCCTGCCCCGGAACACCACATGCTCCTTGCCCCGCAGGCTCTCCCACAGGGCCAGCAGCAGCACGCCGGCGGTCACCGTCTTGATTCCGCCCGCGGTGGACCCCGAGGAGCCGCCCACCAGCATGAACAGGATGGAAAAGACAGCGGTACTGTCCCGGAGCCCTCCCTGGTCCAGCGTGGCAAAGCCGGCGGTGCGCAGGGTCACCGACTGGAACAGGGCGTTGAGTCCTTTTTCCCAGGGCGTCATCAGCCCCAAAGTGGCAGGATTGTCCCACTCCATCCACAGGGTGAAGGCCCATCCGGACAGGATCATGGCCCCGGTAATGGCAAAAACCAGCTTGGAGTACAGGGACAGGCCCTTCCAGCTGCGGTGGGCCAGCCAATCTTCCCAAACCACAAAGCCGATGCCGCCGATGATGATCAGGGCCATGATGGTCCCCAGCACCACCGGGTCCTCCTGAAATCCGGCCAGGCTGGAAAAGGACCCGGTGTAGGCCCCCATCAGGTCAAAGCCGCCATTGCAGAAGGCGGACACGCTGTGGAACACAGAGAACCACAACCCCTGGGGCAATCCGAACCGGGGGATGAACCGGGTGGACAGCAGCACCGCTCCCCCCGTCTCCAACAGGAAGGTGCCCATCAGGGCATGGCGCACCACCCGGACCACCCCGGCGGTATTGGTCAGATTCAGGGCGGACGCCATCATCAGCCGCTGGGACAAGCCGATCCGCCGGCGCAGGGCCAGAGAGACCAGCGTGAGCAGGGTGACAAAGCCCAGTCCTCCCAACTGCAGGAGCACCAGAATCACCAGCTGCCCGAACCAGGACCAGTGCAGAAAGGTATCCACCTTTGCCAAGCCGGTGACGCAGGTGGCCGAAGTAGCGGTAAAGAGGCAGGTGAGCCAGGAGGTCCACTCCCCGCTCCGGGCCGCCGCGGGCAGATGGAGCAGCAGGGTCCCCAGCAGGATGATCAGTCCAAAGCCCAGGGCGATGAGCCTGGTGGGGTTCAGGCCCTTCCCGCCGTGCAGAAGAGGTACCTTCAAAACAGCCTCCTTTCCCCTCCGTTCCGGGAAACTTCAACGGTCCCCTCAACGTGCAGAAAGGCATACCGATGGGTCTACCCTCGTCGGTATGCCGTTTCTTGTCAGTCCAGAGGCTTCATGGTGGGGAACAAAATGACCTCCCGAATGGAGTCGGAATTGGTCAGCAGCATGACGCAGCGGTCGATGCCGATGCCCAGGCCGCCCGTGGGGGGCATGCCGTACTCCAGGGCGGTGAGGAAGTCCTCGTCCATCATGCCGGCCTCGTCGTCGCCCTTGTCCCGCAGCTCCACCTGCTTCTGGAAGCGCTGGCGCTGGTCGATGGGGTCGTTCAGCTCGGAGAAGGCGTTGCCCATCTCGCTGTGGCAGATGAACAGCTCGAACCGCTCGGTGAGCCGGGGATCCTTGGGGGACCGCTTGGCCAAGGGGGACACATCCACAGGGTGCATGGTGATGAAGGTGGGCTGGATCAGCTGCTCCTCCACCCGCTGGTCGAAGCACTCATACAGGGCGTTGCCCCAGGTCTTGTCGGCGGTCTCGGGCAGCTCCACCCCCACAGCGGCGGCGGCGGCCACGGCCTCCTCGTCGGAGTTGATGGCCATAAAGTCGATGCCCACGTACTTCTTGACGGCCTCGGCCATGGTCATCCGGGGCCAGCCGGGGGTCAGGTCGATGTCCTGGCCCTGCCACTGGACCTGGTAGGTGCCCAGGATCTTCTGGGCGGCGGAGGACAGCAGGTCCTCGAACAGGTCCATCATGTCGTTGAAGTCGGCGTAAGCCTGGTACAGCTCAATGGTGGTGAACTCGGGGTTGTGCTTGGGGTCCATGCCCTCGTTGCGGAAGATACGGCCGATCTCATACACCCGGTCCATGCCGCCCACAATGAGCCGCTTCAGCGGCAGCTCAGTGGCGATACGCATATACATATCGATGTCCAGGGTGTTGTGGTGGGTGATAAAGGGCCGGGCGGTGGCGCCGCCGGAGATGGTGTTCAGAACGGGAGTCTCCACCTCCATGAAGCCCCGTCCATCCATAAATTCCCGGACATGCTTGATGAACTGGGAGCGGATGATGAAGTTGCGCTTCACCTCGGGGTTGACGATCAGGTCCACATACCGCTGGCGGTAGCGCAGCTCCTGGTTGGTCAGGCCGTGGAACTTCTCAGGCAGGGGCAGCAGGGACTTGGACAGCAGAACGCAGGTGACCACCCGGACGGACATCTCCCCCCGCTGGGTGCGGAACACCACGCCCTTGACGCCCACGATGTCGCCGATGTCGTACTTCTTGAAGCGGGCGTACTCCGCCTCGTCCATCTCGTCCTTCCGGGCGTAGAGCTGGATGCGGCCGGACTTGTCCTGCAGGTCGCAGAAGGACACCTTGCCCATGCCCCGCTTGGACATGAGGCGGCCGGCGATGGACACCTCCTTGCCCTCCAGGGCGTCAAAGTTGTCCTTGATATTGGCGGAGTCGTTGTCCACCACATACTTGGTGATCTGGAAGGGATCGTTGCCGCTCTCCTGGAGCTCCTTCAGCTTGTCCCGGCGGATCTGGAGCAGCTGGGACAGGTTCTGCTGCTCCGGGGCGGCGCCCTGGTTATTCTTCTCGGCCATGTAGACCACTCCTATCTTCTCCGGCCACAGGGCCGTATTCTGTAAAAATCAGCGCTCCACCTTCAGGATCTTATAGGCCACGGGACCCGCGGGCGCGTCCACAGTGACATCCTCCCCGGCGTTGTGGCCCAGCAGAGCCTTGCCGAAGGGGGAGTCCTCGGAGATGGCGCCGTTCATGGGGTCAGCCTCCTGAGAGCCTACGATCTTGTAAGTCTCCTCCTCGTCAAACTCCTTGTCCAGGACGGTGACAGTGGAGCCCAGGCGGATATAGTCGCCGCCGGCCTCCTCCTCCTCAATGACCACATAGTTGGAGAGGATCTCCTCCAGCTCGGCCATACGGGAGTACAGCTTGCCCTGTTCATTTTTCGCCTCATCGTATTCGCTGTTCTCAGACAGGTCGCCGAAGGAGCGGGCCTCTTTGATGAGCTCCGCGACTTCCTTTTCCCGGACGGTCTTCAGGTAGTTCATCTCGTCCTGGAGCTCCTTGAGACGCTGAGGACTCAATTTGTATTCTTTTGCCATGATACCTCGCACACCTTTCAAGGCCCGGGTGTCCCGGGCGATACCTTATAATAATGTCTACTGAATAAACCGCTTTGCGGTTTATTCGCGCGGCGGTGGCCGCGCAATTCCATAAAAACGGCTCTTTTGAGCCGTTTTTATGGAATTCAGCCATTGTTACAATGCGTATTTC
>Ga0129308_1002662_pt1 | contig 14498 bp, 13 predicted proteins | sample L827metagenome_FD_94440 | JGI IMG/M metagenome (GOLD analysis project Ga0129308, IMG submission 94440) | Ring-tailed lemur group fecal microbial communities from Wisconsin, USA - L827 metagenome | ecosystem: Host-associated > Mammals > Digestive system > Large intestine > Fecal | place: USA...
ATCATAGGCGGATGACGCGGAAACGGCCCCTCCCGGGGCCGTTTCAGTTCCAGATCGTTGTTTTCGCCCGCTGAGCTGGGCCTATGCCGGAATCTCTCCCACAGAAACCACCGAAGAGCCCGAAATACCAGTATGCAACAATATATCTCATCGAATACTTCCGTTGCGAAAATCGTCGACCAGGCGTTCGGCTATTCTGATGCCTGCGTTACCATCATGACCGAGCTGTAGCAAAACTTCGTGTCTCTTTGTAGCAAGGTCATCATGGCCGTCTAGCAATTGATTGATTCGAAAGGAAATTGCCGCCCAATCTCTCTCATGGTAAAAGGCGGAATCCATCAGCATTCCTTCAGGAGTATATGGTTGGTTCTTCTCATCGCACGAGATAACTGGTTTATTCATAACTAAAAAGCTCATCATCAAGCTTGTGAAATCAGAAATAATGACATCCGAAGATAAGGCTGAAGTATAGCAATTTGAATCGTTGTCGAGATGTACGTTTCCCAGTTGTACACAACGAGTCTCAAATTCAATCACATCTTCAGATGTCATCAGTCCCTCTGTAATAAAATTGCTGAACATCAGGGGGTGAGGACGAATGATGAGCTGTATGTCTCCTCTAGACTTAGCAAAGTCAAGGAAATCATCGCAGTAGTCAAAAAAGTGCGAGGGTGTGTTTGTGGTATCATCCACTGTCCATCTGGGAAACCATGCAACTACATGCTTATAGGGAACCTTGCTAATACCGCACAGTTTGCTGTCATCGAATAAACCATCGAAGCCAGGGAACCCTAGGTATTCCCATCGTCTTTTGTTCAATACATGAAGAAGCGGGCGAGAGCGTATCGACTCTTCAATAGCCGATTTATTTGCAAAAAAACATAGTGTAATATTTGATAAAAAAGTTCTGTTATACGTTGTATGAAGTATTCTTCCGCTTTGCACAGCATATCCATAGGGTATATAGCAAGTTCGTGCATACTGTGACACCTCATGAGCGCGAAAACCCTTTGGATAGTGTTCTTCGTACGGTCTTGCGTAAAATACATAATCAGGCTGAATGCTCTGTAATGAAACCCATGCGTCTTTCTCTACGCTCCACGCGTTTTTATAATTTAAACCAATATTTTTGCAGAAATCTTCGCAACTTGTATCAGCACAGTCAATTTCCTCGTTGTATTTAGATCCCATTGCGACCTTTGGAATTGCTAGCACCAATAATTCGAAGCGTTCATCTGACTCCATGTACTTGTAGACGCTTGAGAAAGACTCCCATGCAGCAGGGTAGTATAGCAAGAAGACAACTCGAATAGGTTCCTTGTGCTTGAGGTACTTTGCTCCGCGTTTGCCGCTTCTTTGGTATGCGATGAGGTCATAATATGATTCAAGCACACGTGTTGGAAGTATCTTCTTGATTGCTTTATTTATCCAGCTCATTACTTGTAACCCTTCGAACGTAACATTTCGGACATTACGTCCTTCACCTCTACGAGACCTTCAAGGTGAAAGATAAATGAACCGACAAGGTATATTCCAACCCCTAAAAAAATCTGAATCAGTAGAACTGTAGCCAGCGGGAAATCAGGCATGGGGCATAACCAGATTATCATTCCCATGACAATAGCTAAAACGAACGATGGTAGAATGTCGTGAATCTGTTGAAAGTAGGAATAATCGAGAAGTTTTCTATTGGGAGTGGAATTGATGATACTGGCTACAACGCTGTATACGGCAGCACTCACGCAAAGCACGAACACGTTGACCTGCACCGCAATGATCGCTATGGCAATTGCGGTGCACTTCTTTATAATCTCAAGCTTAAAGTATATGTCACTGCGCCCCAGAGCTTTCATGGCGGCGAGGTTTGCGGTTTGCATCGGTTCCAGTCCGAGCGCAAAACAGAAGGCTATCATAAATGGAACACAGGCAATCCACTTTTCTCCTAAAAGCAATGTAACAAGAGTCTCGCCCGTCGCCGCGATGCCCATCATTAGGGGCCACATGAGGTAGCTACTCACGACTATCATACGACGGGTGATACGTCGCACTTGCGCTACGTTGTCTTGACAGCTGGACATCACTGGAAACATCACACTTCCGATGGTGCTGTTCACGTTGCTGACGATGATGCTTGGAAAAGTTTGTCCACGGTTGAAGAGGCCTAGGTCTGTAGATGAGTAGAATTTGCCAACTAACAGCTGCCTAAAGTTAGTATAGAACGTATGCAGCAGACTCGACGCGAGAAGTCTCCAACCAAATGAGAAGAGTACGCTTAGCCTTTTCCATGAGAATATGAAGCGTGGGCGCCAGCTTGAAGTAACCCACAGGATGGCTGTGTTCATGACAGAAGCGATAAGCTGTTGGGCTACAAGCGCCCAGACGCCGAAGCCTCTGCACGCCATGGAGATTCCCACAACTGCAGAAATGAGACAGGATCCAATTGAGGCGAAAAAAGAATATTTAAACATAAGGTTGCGTTGTATGTAGGCGCGCTGTGTCACTCCGAAACCTGATAGCACCATCGTCAGTCCAATCGCTCTAACGATGGGAGTCAACTTGTCATTGTTGTAAAAATATGCAACATGCGGTGCGATGAAGGCTAATCCTGCGTACATCGTCAAACAAATGGTAACGTTACACCAAAAGACTGATGAAAAGTCGAGGGTATCGACATCCTTCTTTTGTATTAGGGCTGATCCGAAACCGCTTTCAACAAAGACTGATAGTATATTCGTAATTACAGTTACAAGCGCTATGGTTCCGTAATCGGAAGGGGCTAAAAGTCTTGCTAAAATAATAGACACAACAAAGGAAACGAACTGGCTTCCACATGTCTCCGTGAACTTCCAGGCGAGATTGACTACGATCTTTCTTTTAAGATTGTTTACCATCGAGAAACCCCTCAGAAGAGAATAAATCTAAGATTAGTACAGCTTTCGATTTTACCTATCATCTAAAAAGTCTTCTACGGTAAGACCATGTGTCTGAAGCAGTTCTGTAAAGACTTTGTCGTTTCGTTCGCCTTCGATGTTTTCAAGCCAAAGAGCAGAGTGCTGGCTATGTTCTATTTCATAAGGATATATAAGCCTATTTGGGACGAACACGACGTCGACGCCGTTTAGTACTTCGAGAATTTTCATATAGAGATCGTCGGTATAAACAAGATCGTCTGTAATTTCCTCAATACGGGGTGGCCTTTTCGAGAATACCCTCGCTGGATATAGGGTGCCCGCGCCCCCCGTAGCGAGCAGCTGTCGCCGCCGGCAAATCTTCTCGCTAGTCCACTCGAATGACCATTCGCTATACGGAAGAGGGGTGCCTTCCTCATCAAATGATATTTCATGGCATCTGCGGGTTATAACGCATTCGGGGTAAAGTGAGTGACCTTTAACGAGATCCTCGACGGTGTATTCATCGAAGATGAAGTCGTCGTCCGCGGTAATGACTACAGAGTTCGGGAAGTCAAGCATGGTGAAGTAATACTTCTTGTGTGGACGGATGTCTTGCAATCCCGTGCGTATTTCCAGGCCATATTGTTGCAGCTCTCGAAGACTGTTCGGTAGCGTCTCAATACGAACGCTTGAGTCAAGGTTGAGTATTATTCTGTTCGGCTTATGTGTCTGCAACATAAGCGAGCGTATGGCCAAATGCGCCGTATTCAACCTTTCGCCATAGCTTGTCATGGAGACAATAAGCTCTTCTCCCCTCAAGGGTGCTGGCGGTAATGGCGCTAGTTGCCTGTGGAGAACCGCATATAATCTAAGTCTACGTCTAAGGCTATAAATGAGAAATGATGGATTCCTGATACAACTAAGTATTTTTTTCGTTTGGGATTCAATTGCCATATTCATATTGTCTTTCGTGCTCGTGAATGTCACAGAGCTACTTGTTGAACCAAAGCCACGGTTTTAGTGTTAACAGATTAAGCTTCCATTCGAGGTAGTGCTTTACGCTCGGCTCTACTCTATACACTTTGCCAAGGTATTCCTTTTGCTTCTTCTTATTCCCTACGCGAATACAACGCTTTAAACCATCATGAGCGATAACTGCAAGCCGCTTGTGTTGAATATCCTTTGGGGCTGCGGCGATTAGCTCAGCATGCTTGGACTCGATATAGCTTATTGCCTTTTCCCACTTTTCCAAGTTGTTTGTGAGTCGACTTGGATCCTTCTTTTCGTCGTGGTGTCGAAGCAACACCAGAGGTACGTTTACGCATTCGAGGTTGGTATGTTGGCATGCTCGCAACAACATCTCATAATCTTGCCAATGAGTTAGGTTCTCATCAAAACCGCCGATTTGATCCATTAGCTGACGCTCTATCAATAGCGTAGATGAGGTGTGCGATAGTGTAACGAGACACTTGTACCTCATGTCTCCAGACGGCTTACAAGCCGATTCGATTACTCGACTTCCTTTGGTATTCTCGGAAATGCGAAGGCAGCCTACGATGCGGGTGTCTGAAACCTCGCGAATACACTTGATTTGCCGTTCTATCTTTTCAGGTAGCCACTCGTCGTCGTCGTCAAGTAGGGCAATATAGTCACCTTTTGATTCTCGAATGCCTACATTTCGTGCATGATTTCCTCCTCGTGACTGCGCTACAGGTATCTTGAAGTAACGACAGGACGAGAAGTTGCTAGACACCATTTCATCGGTTCCGTCACTTGAAGCGTCATCAACAACGATGATTTCAATGTTTTGATAAGTTTGTGATTCGACGCTTCTGATTGCTTTTGATAGAAGATTCTTACGATTGTGTGTAATTATCACCGCACTGACAAGTGGCTGTTTTGTATCGACCACTATTTCTTTACCATCCTTTGTTGGTTTATTACAAGTTCTTCATGTACTCGCATGCCGATTTAAATACGCTTATTGTGTGCTCACCTTCTGTCACTTTCTCGGATAGAAGGCAAACCCTTTTTCGCATAGATTCATATTCTTTTTTATCAATACAGCTAATCAGATGCGGAATTTCAAATAAATTATCTACGACAATTCCAACACCATTGGCAACAACATAATCAGCCAGGGCTGCTTGCGACCAAATCAAGACGGGGAGGCCGGCCGCTAAGTATAGCGATACCTTGTGGGGATTGTTGATTCTTAGGTAACTTCCGTAGTCGCCATTGCATGTATTTGCTTCAGGCCCATCCCAAACTAAACCAAAGCTGCCCTCTAGCATCCTAGGAAGTAAATCTGGTTCAAAGCTACCCTTAACGTGCACGTTTGGCGCAAAAAAGTCTTCATCAAGGCCATTGCCGTACAAATTCCAATCAACACTTGACGGCAAGTGCTGGATATATCCGGCTTTTTTGAAAGACAGGTTTCCCGCAATCACTACCGGGAGGTCAATTGACACTCTCGATTTCCTCTCCCCACAAGAGATTTTGTAGTCAAACAGGTTGATGTTTTTTACCTTCGATGGCTCTAGTCCATAATACATATGCGCCATCGCGCGCATTTTTTCATTGTGTAGAATAACCGATGAAGAGGTACATAAAAATGCTGATTCTTTCATACGAGAATAGCACAAGTATATGATGTCGTAATTTTCTTTCGCATATCTTAAAGAGCTAAGGTCGTGAACGAATAGGCATGTCTTATTCCTCCTTTTCATTACTCTCTTGAACCACATTGTGTCAAAAAAAGAGTAGTGGGTGAGTGGAAAGTTAAACAGAAGTACCGAGTTCTTGTAGTTTTTGAGGGTTTTGCTCCATTGTCTTGCGATACGTAAATGTCTCTTAAGGCGTCCAAAAAATGAGGAAGGAGGTTTATCCCAGCTGAAATCGACGTCGATAACGTCTGAACAGTGAGGAATCAGGAAACTTTCAATATCCCTACGTGCTTTCGGGCCGGCATGTTTTCCGTATTGACGCGCTGTGTCTACTTCGCGAACAAAGAAAATGGGTTCAATATCTTGATAACACATAAAACCCCCTAAGAGCGAGTATCGACATCGAAATTCAAACATTGGCTTATTGCCTTGTAAATGCGTTGGCAATTGCAGGCGTCGCGCAAAGAGAAAAAATTATTTACTCGCTCACGATACATCTCGGACATATTTGTGCCCGATTCAAGTAGCGCTTTGAGTTCGCTAAGCAAGCTGTTAAGGTCAGGGCACACGGGGCCAAAACCGTTGACCTCATAGTTGAAATACCCCTCAGAATAGTGTTTTGCTCGAAACTTCATGTCATCAAATTGAAAATAAAGGACAGGCTTGTTCATATATGCGAAATCAAACGCAGTGCTTGAGTAATCAGTGATGAACAATGCTGACTCCAACATCAGGTCCTGAATATCATGCTCGGTTTGTTTTGCTAACACTATATTTTTGCTTCCAGTCTCGAACAAATCGGTGTACATTTGGAATCGAGGATGGGGGTAGAATAGCAGGGTGTAGCTATACTCTTCCAGGAGTGTGGCAAGGTTCTCACTGCTCAGAAATTCTTGAATAGCATTCCTGAATCCGCTTTCAGAAAAACTGTCATCTAACCACGCCCTCCATGTTGGCATGAAGAGAACCTGTCTCTTTTGCGGGACAGTAGTCATAAGGCGATCGAAGCGTGGAAAACCTGTCAGAGCTACTTCATTCTCATTGTAGCCAAACTCGCTACGAATAGCTTTATATTCCGTTTTTGCACCGCAAATGAACAAATCAACGCACATTTTATCCTGGTAAGCATGTCGAATATTATTATGGGTAATACCATGTTGTAAAAAGACAAATTTTGCGTTCGGTCGTAGAAAGCGGACGTGTCGTCGAATCGCCACGCCTCCTAAGGTGGAAGATGCGCTATCAGGCATACCCATTCCGAAATCAGTGCTCGCAATTACATCGGCTCGGTATAAAAGTTGGAAATGTTCCTTTCCACCATAGGGGATAATGTCGTTAGGATCTATTCTTGTTGCATCATTACTATGAGGGTTGATTGCGTATTTGACATCAATTTCAGGGTTTTTCGACTTAAGGTACTTGTAAAGATGATATGCGTTATCGCGCGCTTCATCAGGTCGCTCGGATAAGATCCAAATAGACGAGTGTTTTATTTGAGAACGTCGTTTCGATGCTATTTTTGCTGGAAGGTATTGTGTAATGATGCAGTGTAATGCTGTGAGACAATCTTTAATCTGAGTGATAACCAATTTGCCCCCTTCGGTCGAAAAATGACAAGCTTTTTTTCGCTCCGTCAGTTCTTGACGCAAAGTATGTATGAGATTCCAAACCAAAAGAGCGGTGTCGACATGTATGTCCCGCTGAACAGCAGCTCAACAATTGGAAACAAGAAGAGAACTCCAATTATTTTTGATTCTGGGTTAACACGGCGGTGAACATGATAGTTTTTCGCCAAAATCGCTAATATCACCGTCGCAAACACAAGGTATAAGAGACCGCCTTGGAGCATAACTTCAAGCAAGATATTGTGTGGATAGTTATTCATGTAGTTTAAATAGCCGAAAAGCCCGTATCCAAGGATAGGCCGATTGCCAATTAGTGCCAATGCTTGCGAAAGATAGTACTGTCGAGCTTCAACACTAGAGTTTAGTTCTGAGTTACCCATGAACCAAAATATTCTATTGAAGCCTCGTTGTATAAGATCGGAGGACATGTACGGATATATAAGGATAATCAGAAGCACGATCATTGCACATATGACCACGAATCTACTCTTATGCTTTCCTGTGCAAAATAGAGCAACTGTGTACGATATTAGGAGAAACATCCCTCCACGACCACCAGACATCAGCACTACGAAAAAGCAACATATCATTATTATTATACTGAGAAGGGCGAATGGTTGTTTGCAGCAAAATCCAAAGTTGTTAGCGCGTACTTTATCATCGGATGTCAAGAAAAATAGACAAAGACCGAAGACAAAAGCTGCGTGATAGGAAATACTTTGATAAGTATCTCCTGATGCAGCATTTGGACCCCAGCCTTGAACTGAGTAGTATATTGCGTTAGCTAGTACATAAGCGAAACCACCGAGAGTTAGTAGGCTGCAGAGGCGCGTCAAGATAGTTGTTCTGTTTTTAGTTGTAGAAAAGAAAACTCCTGACATTGCGCCGGGGAGCCCCCAAAGTATGCAATAGATAAATAGGTTTTGAATCCGAGAAGTTGAACCGAAACATGTTGTCCAGCCATAGCTAATTGCAATCAGCCCAAAGAATAGCATAATGTATAGAGCTGGTTTTACAATACCTCGCTTTGTAATTTGGCACAGGAAAATAACTCCCATCGAGACAGCAACAGCTATAGAGTATATTACGTAAATGCTTGAATTATGAACCCCGGTATATCTATAGCCAACAAGGGCGCAAAAAAATAAAACAGGCTTGGACCCAAGCCCGCTGCTAGCGCTATTAAACAAAGACAATAATCTTTAGGCTTGAATCGGGGCTTTAATTTACATCTTTTTTTGCAAGGCTTTCCCACAATAAAGACTCCGAATAGCAATATCTGAATACAGGAACTCTTTTTGACAATGTTTAGCCGCTTGTACAAGCAGTCGGTATGAGTCTGACCCACCAAGTATAAGGTTTGTTAATATATTATTAATAGTAGAAAATTCATCATCGTCTATGAACTTTACGTTCCCGCAAACATTAACGTGCTCTGTCCCCTGCCACCTTTTAACAACTAGAGGTTTTCCCATTCCAGCCGCTTGTTCCCAATACACCGAGTGTCTGCCAGGAAACACTACCAAGTCTGCCGCAGCAAAGTAATCGTATGAGTCGGAGGTGCTGGCCCAGGGAATGTATACTACCTTCACGCCATCAACCTTGCTTGCAAAAGCATCTTTGTATTCTTGGATAATAGGTCCAAATACTAGAAGTTTAACATTAGATGGCAAATCTTCGATTGCTTTAATTAAGGTAAAGATTTGCTTCTTTGCCTTGTCGATCTTCCCGCCAGTTACAACAATAAAATCGTCGTCTCGAAACCCAAACCTCTTGCGAGTGCTTTTGCGCACCTCTTCGGAAGAGGCCCTTTCGACCTCAGCATCATCCGCTCCCATAACAAGTAAAGAACATTTATCGCGAGGGAGTCCGTAGTTTTCAACCAGGAAGTCAACGCGAGCAGGTAAGACCCCCCAAAATCTGGATGTTCTTGGTTCTATCAGTCGAGCACAGTGTTTCCAGAGAATACGATGTAAGATGTACTTCGAGAGAAAACTTCTGGCACTATTCGAATAATCTGCGTGATTGTCTACGAAGATGCGAACCGAAGGATGCTGTTCTACATACTTATTTACAATATTAATATCACAGAATTGGCTCCCATGGACAAAGATTATCTCTGGTTTCGATTTCTTTATCTTCTGGTTAAGGTTAGTGTAGCGCCGCAGAAATTTGGAATAATTTCCAGGTTTATACTCCAATCTCGTAACCTTGATTCCGTTTTCATTGATGTATTCATGCTCATTATCAGGCAGGACTGTTAGACTCCCATTTTCGTCAAAGGTTTGCATTGATGCGATAATTTCAACGTCTAGGCCCATCTTCTTGTGATATTTCGGCAGCAAGTTCTCTTGGTACGAGTAGTTGTCTATGTAAAAGCTTGCCAAGCACAGATGAAGAACCTTAGTCAAAGTTATCACCACATGAACTTTCGAACCACTTATCTTTCTGTTGGAGTTTCTCTATGCTCCAATCCCACCACTCTGTGGCGTTTATTTTCTCGGAGACCTCTTCAGGAAACCTGAGTCTTATGAATCGTGCTGGGTTGCCAGCCCATATTTCATATGGCGGAATATTTTTTGTGACAACACTGCCAGCACCGACGACAGAGCCGTTACCTATCATCACTCCGCTCAAGACAATAGCCCCGTTTCCAATCCACACGTCGTGCCCTATGACAGTTTTCTTGAACGGGTCAAACTTGCCTTGCGCAAAGTTAACCTTTAGTATATTCCCTCCTGAGCAAAAGACAGGTGAAGTCGAGACGCGTCCAGTAGGGTGGGATGCACCTCCTATACGGCAATCGCCGCTAATTGAGCAGAATGATCCGATAATTGTGTGTTCGACGTAAGATCCAGCCCCAATATAAGAGTAACGACCGAGATCGCTTGAGTAAAATCGCACGCATCTATCAAGAGCAGCCGTCTTATCAATAGTCGAGTTGGACACGACAGCGGTAATAGACACTTTCGAGAAGAGTCTTTGAGGCAAGCTTGCGATATATGTCATAGCTGTTTTTAGTCGTCGAACTGAACGTGAGTCCATAGGTTAGTCCTTCCTCCACACCATCTTATTTACTACGCCAGTGTAGGACTGGATAATCTTAATAACCTTGTCTGAGACGTTCGTATCTATGTAGTCTGGCACTGGGGTTCCGTAACAGCCGTCAGCATTCATGCGGATTGCAATCTCGACGGCCTGGAGCAGTCCTTTAGTATCGATGCCAGAAAGAATGAAACACGCCTTGTCCAATGCCTCAGGCCGCTCGGTAGAAGTGCGAATGCACACTGCGGGAAAAGGTTGACCAACGCTACTGAAGAAGCTCGACTCCTCGGGCAGCGTACCGGAGTCGCTCACCACGCAGAAGGCGTTGGCCTGCAGGCAGTTGTAGTCGTGGAAGCCCAGGGGCTCGTGGCGGATGACGCGCTCGTCCAGCTGAAAGCCGCTCTGCTCTATGCGCTTGCGGCTGCGCGGGTGGCAGCTGTACAGGATGGGCATGTCGTACTTGGCGGCCATGGCGTTCACGGCGTTGAACAGGCTCTCGAAATTCGCCTGGGTGTCGATGTTCTCCTCGCGATGGGCGCTGAGAAGGATGTAGCGGCCCTTCTCCAGCCCCAGGCGCGCGTGGATGCTGCTGGCGTTGATCTTGCCCAGGTTCCTGTGCAGCACCTCGGCCATGGGACTGCCGGTGACGTAGGTGCGCTCCCTGGGCAGGCCGCACTCCGCCAGGTAGCGGCGCGCGTGCTCGGAGTAGGCCAGGTTCACATCGCTGATGATATCGACGATGCGGCGGTTGGTCTCCTCGGGCAGGCACTCGTCCTTGCAGCGGTTGCCGGCCTCCATGTGGAAGATGGGGATGTGCAGCCTCTTGGCACCGATGACGCTCAGGCAGGAGTTCGTGTCGCCCAGCACCAGCACGGCGTCTGGCTGGATCTGTGCCATGAGGTCGTAGCTCGAGGCGATGATGTTGCCCATGGTCTGGCCCAGGGTCTCCCCCACCGCGTCCAGGTAGACCTCGGGATCATCCAGCTCCAGGTCGTGGAAGAAGACGCCGTTGAGGTTATAGTCGTAGTTCTGCCCCGTGTGGGCGAGGATGGCATCGAAGTGCTTGCGGCACTTCTTGATCACCTCGCTCAGGCGGATGATCTCCGGGCGCGTGCCGACGATGATCAGCAGCTTGAGGCGCCCGTCGTCTTTGAACCTCACATCGTAAGCCATGGCTAGACCTCCTCGTAGAAGGTGTCGGGGCGTGCGGGGTCGAAGACCTCGTTGCAGGTCATGACGGTGACGAGGTCCTCGGTGCTGCTCAGGTTGGTGATGCTGTGGGTCCAGCCGGGGACTATGTGCACGGCCTCGATCTTGCTGCTGGAGACCTCGAACTCCACGGTCTCGCCCGTGTTGATGTTGCGCTCGCGGATCAGTCCGCGGCCGGCCACCACAATGAAGAGCTCCCACTTGGAGTTGTGCCAGTGCTGGCCCTTGGTGACGCCGGGCCTGGTGATGTTGACGGAGACCTGGCCGCAGTCCTCGGTGTGCACCAGCTCGGTGAAGCTGCCGCGCTCGTCCGCGTTCATCTTCAGCTCGTACTTGAAGGCCCCTGCGGGCAGGTAGGTCAGGTACAGCGAGTAGAGCTTCTTGGCGAAGGAGCCCTCGGGCATCTTGGGCATCAAGAGCGTCTGGGGCTGGGCCTTGAACTCGTTGAGCAGCTCCACGATCCGCCCCAGGGTCACCTTGTGGGTGGCGGGCACGCAGCAGTAGCGGCCGTTAGGGTCGAGCACCGTCTCCACGCCGTCGAACTCGCAGCGCTGCTCCCTGCCCTCCAGCAGGTCGAACATGCCCTGCACCAGGTCGTCGATGTAGAGCAGCTCCAGCTCCACGCTGGGGTCGTTCACCGTGTAGGGCTCGTCGTTGGCGACGGCCCAGCAGAAGGTGGAGACGGCGGAGTTGTAGTTGGGGCGGGAGGGGCCCATCAGGTTGGCGAAGCGGTAGACGGCCACCTTGGCGCCGGTCTGCCTGCCGTACTCGAAGAAGAGCTCCTCGCCGGCGAGCTTGCTGCGGCCGTAGTCGCTGTTGCCGAAGCGCCCGGCAAGCGTCGCCTGGATGCTGGAGGAGAGCATGACGGGGCAGGTGTTGCCCGCAGCCTTGAGCTCGTCGAGCAGCGTGCTGGCAAATCCGAAGTTCCCCCTCATGAACTCCTCGGGGTCCTTGGGTCGGTTCACACCCGCCAGGTTGAAGACGAAGTCCGCGCGCTGACAGTAGTCGCGCAGCTGCTCGGGCGTGGACTCAAGGTCGTACTCGAAAATCTCGCCGATCTTCAGGTTGGGGCGCGTGCGGTCCTTGCCGTCGCGCAGGTTGCGCAGGTTGCGCAGGTTGTTGCAGAGGGCGGTTCCAACCATGCCCTTCGCACCGGTGACGAGGATGTTCATTACAGCTCACCTGCCAGGCACTTCTGCACGTACTCGGCCGTCTTGATCTTCTCGATGGTGCCTGCCACGTCGAAACACTTGGTGTTGTGGCTGGTGTAGCTCTCGTCAGCCTCCGTCTGCACCTTGCCCTCGACGAAGAACTTGTCGTAGTTGAGGTCGCGCGTGTCGGCGTGCACGCGGTAGTAGTCGCCCATATCCTCCGCGCGCAGGCGCTCCTCGCGGGTCATGAGGGTCTCGTAGAGCTTCTCGCCATGGCGCGTGCCGATGACCTTGGTGCCGGTCTTTCCGAACAGCTCCTGCACGGCCTCGGCCAAGTCTCCGATGGTGGATGCGTCGGCCTTCTGGATGAAGAGGTCGCCGGGGTTGGCGTGCTCGAACGCGAAGCAGACCAGGTCGACGGCCTCGTTGAGGTTCATCAGAAAGCGGGTCATGTTGGGGTCGGTGACCGTCACGGGGTTGCCCGCGCGGATCTGGTCGATGAACAGCGGGATGACGCTGCCGCGGCTGCCCATGACGTTGCCGTAGCGCGTGCAGCAGATGGTGGTGCGCCCGGCGCCGTTGCGGGCGTTGGTGTAGATGATGGACTCCATCATGGCCTTGGACTTGCCCATGGCGTTGATGGGGTAGGCGGCCTTGTCGGTGGAGAGGCACACGACCTTCTCCACACCCTCGGCGATGGCGGCATGCAGCACGTTGTCGGTGCCGATGACGTTGGTGCGTACAGCCTCCATGGGGAAGAACTCGCAGCTGGGTACCTGCTTCAGGGCGGCTGCATGGAAGATGTAGTCCACGCCATGCATGGCATCGCGCACCGACTGCAGGTCGCGAACGTCTCCGATGTAGAAGCGCACCTTGGCTGCGAACTCGGGGGCGTTGGCCTGCAGGCCATGGCGCATGTCGTCCTGCTTCTTCTCGTCACGGCTGAAGATGCGGATCTCTCCGATATCGGAGTTGAGGAAGTGCTTGAGGACGGTGGACCCAAAAGAGCCCGTGCCGCCCGTAATCATGAGGGTCTTGCCCTCAAAGGTGCTGTTGTTAGTCATTCGTACTCCTAGATAGGTGCTTCGCGAAGTATTCCTCCATCTCGTCCATCAACATCTTCTTGTCGAAGTGAGATTTGAAATACTCCCGGCTGAGTCTGCCCTTTTCAGTCAGGTCGGCATTGACCAAATGGATGATGCCCCTACTGAGAGCTTCGGCATCGCCGATTTCACAGCAAACGCCGCAGCCAGATTCCTCGATCACTCGTTCTGTCTCTCCTTGGGCCGAGGCAATGATGGGCATCCCACACGCCATGTAGCTCTGCAACTTAGCGGGGATCGTCTTTGCCCAAAGCTCGTCATCTTGGAAGGAGAGGAATGCAGCGTTACATGCTGCGAGCAGCTCGGGGATTCTTTCGGCCGGCTGCCTTGGAATCATCACGAAGCAGTCGCCTACGCCCCTCGATGACACCTCGTTGCAGAATTCCTCAAGATAACGCCCGTCGCCCACCATCACGAACTTGATGTTCTCGCTCTTCAGCAGCTCTGCTGCCCGTGGCAAGATTTGGAGCCCCTGAGCAGTGCCGATGTTTCCTGTAAAGGCAATCTTGAAGCTTCCGTCATCGGGAATCTCGGGGACCGATACCGCCTCGCGAGGGTAGTAGAAGTCCTCTGCATATTGTGGCCAATAATGCACCTTGTCTCTGCTCACGGCCTTCTTCCGGCTGCAGATAGCCTCAACAAAACTTGGGGACGTCGTGAAGATTTCATCGGCGTTTTCGTAGATATAGGAGGCTTCGGTAGTTTGTGTGACAAGGGGCTAGCCTAGGCAGCAACGCTCTTCGCTCCCTTCACGCCCTTCTTCCTCGCCTTCACCGGGCGACCCGGGAGCTGGGGCTGGCAGTCGCCG
>Ga0129308_1002664_pt1 | contig 14490 bp, 11 predicted proteins | sample L827metagenome_FD_94440 | JGI IMG/M metagenome (GOLD analysis project Ga0129308, IMG submission 94440) | Ring-tailed lemur group fecal microbial communities from Wisconsin, USA - L827 metagenome | ecosystem: Host-associated > Mammals > Digestive system > Large intestine > Fecal | place: USA...
TCAGGCATTGTCTGATGGAAAGCTGTGTCAAATACAGCAACCTGAGGAACACCGGGGATAAGCTTTGCGCATACCTCGATACCTGCGATGTTTGCTGGGTTATGAAGAGGAGCAAGCTCGATACAGTCTTTAATAGCCTGAAGAACTTCGTCTGTAATAATTACTGACTGAGCAAAATTTTCGCCGCCGTGAGCAACTCTGTGTCCAACAGCGTTAATTTCCTTAACGTCTTTAATAACGCCATGCTCAGGGCTTGTAAGTGCGTCAATAACAGCCTGAATAGCAGGTGTGTGGTTTGGAAGGTCAAGGTCCATAACAACTTTATCCATGCCAGGAACTTCATGCTTAATTCTTCCGTCAACACCGATTCTTTCGCAAAGACCCTTTGCAAGAACTGCCTCTGTTTCGCTGTCAATAAGCTGATATTTTAATGATGAGCTTCCGCAGTTTAATACTAAAACTTTCATATTATCTCTCCTGTTTTATATAAAAAATAGACTTACGTTTATCAGATAATCTGTGCTTCAAAAGCTGTCATTGCAATAACTGCAACAATGTCGTTTGCATAGCAGCCTCTTGAAAGGTCGTTAACAGGCTTTGCAAGACCCTGGATAATAGGACCGTAAGCTTCTGCGCCTGCAAATCTCTGAACAAGCTTGTAGCCGATGTTGCCTGCGTCAATGTCAGGGAATACAAGTACGTTTGCCTTGCCTGCAACTGTGCTGCCAGGTGCCTTCTGAGCGCCGATTGAAGGAACGATAGCGCTGTCAAGCTGAAGCTCGCCGTCAAGCTTGATGTCAGGACGCATTTCCTGAGCGATCTTTGTAGCGTTTACAACCTTGTCTACATCAGGATGTGAAGCTGAGCCCTTTGTTGAGTGGCTGAGCATAGCAACTCTTGCCTCACCGTCGCAGAATGCTGCATAGCTGTCTGCTGTTGTAACAGCAATTTCAGCAAGCTGCTGGCTGTCAGGCTGCTGGTTAAGTGTGCAGTCTGCAAACATAAGTACGCCGTCATCACCAAACTGCTTGTCCTTGCAGCACATTACAAAGAATGTTGAAGCTGTTTTGATGCCAGGCTTTGTTTTGATAATCTGAAGTGCAGGACGCATAACGTCTGCTGTTGCGTGGATAGCGCCTGAAACCATACCGTCTGCAACGCCCATTTTAACAAGCATAACGCCCATGTAAAGAGGATCTGCAAGAATCTTTTTAGCCTGCTCTGGTGTAACGCCCTTGCTCTTTCTAAGCTCACAGAAAAGATCAATCATTTCGTCATATCTGTCATAGTTTTCAGGGTCGATGATTGTTGCGCCTGAAACATCAAATCCGCCTGCTTCCTGTGCAGCCTTAAAAATTTCGTCCTTGTTTCCGATAAGAACGATGTCGGCAAAGCCTTCCTTAAGTGTTACTGCGGCAGCCTCAAGATTTCTTTTTTCAAGTGACTCAGGAAGAACGATTGTCTTCTTTGCAGCTCTTGCTTTTTCCTTAATGCTCTTTAAAAAGTCCATAAAAATACCTCCATAAAATAAATTGATTATTATTTTATCTTTTCCGCCGTATCAGGCGAAAAATGTGTATTAAAGTTCAAACAGCTCAATACACAAAATATAACATATACCTAATCAATTATATACAATTAAAATCCACTTCTCAATAGTTTTCGGAAAAAAATACTTTAATTTTTTACATATTGTGTCTGTTTTCTGATATAATACCATTTATAGATTACAAAAGGAGTAAAAGCATGAGTATAACAGGCATTACAGCGGAATACAATCCCTTTCACAACGGCCACAAACTGCATATAAATGAAGCACGCAGGCTGTCCAAAACTGAAAATTCATTTGTAATTATGAGCGGAAATTTCACTCAAAGAGGTGAACCTGCCATATTTGACAAATATTTCCGCACAATGTGCGCCCTAAAAAACGGAGCTGACATTGTTGCCGAGCTTCCATGCGTCTTTGCCTCCTCAAGTGCCGAATTTTTTGCCTCTGCCGCCGTAAAAATGTTTGATGACAGCGGAATATGCAGCCATATTGCCTTTGGGGCAGAAACAGAGGATATTTCCCTTCTCAAAAAAAATGCTCAAATTCTTTCTGACGAAAACAGCTTTTTTAAAGAAAGTATTTCCCAATACCTTTCAGAGGGTCTTTCTTTTCCCGCCGCAAGGGAAAAAGCCCTTGAAAAATGCGGAGCGGACATATCCGCCCTTTCCTCACCCAACAATATACTTGCCTTGGAATACATAAAGGCTCTTATAAATTTAAAATCGGAAATTTCTCCTGTTGCGGTAAAGCGTGTAGGAAACGATTATAACCAAAAAGCTTTCAGCGGCGCTCTTTCCTCAGCCACAGCCATAAGGGAAAAAATATTCAGCGGAAGTATTGAGGATATTTCAGCTTCAGTTCCGAGTGAAACATATTTAGGAATAAAAGAAAAAATTAAAAACGGACATATGCCCCTTTCCTTCAACAGCCTTTCGGATATTTTAAATTACCGCCTGAGAATGCTTTCGCCTGAACAGCTTACGCAGTATCACGGCATAAGCGAGGGCTTGGAAAACCGCATAATTGCTTCGCTTAAAGACAATTACAGCGCATATGATATAGTTTCCGCCGTAAAAAGCAAGCGTTATACATTTTCAAGGCTTCAAAGAGCAATGCTTCACATATGCCTTGACATAAAGGAAACCGACCTTATGAAATACAAAAATAACGGCTATTCTCCTTATATAAGGGTGCTTGGCTTCAGAAAGGACAAGAAATCTCTCTTAAAGGAGCTTACGGAAAAATCCCGTGTGCCCGTTATAACAAATATAAAAAATGCTCATAAACAGCTTGATGAATACGGAATGGAAATATTAAATAAGGAAATTACGGCAGACAACATATATGCCATACTTGATAAAAATAAAAAAAATACAGCCTTAAATCAGGATTTTACAACGCCTTTGGTTATAGTTTAAAACAAAAAAACATACAATAATTAAAAACTAAGGGTTCAAAATGAGAAAACATATTATTTCGCTGTTTTCAGCCTTTATGATAATAAGCCTTGTGCTTATGCCCTCTCAGCTTACGCAGTCAGCCGCCGAGGGTATAAACATTTGGCTTTTTTCTGTTTTTCCGTCGCTTTTTCCCTTTATGGTTTCCGCCAACATGCTTGTTATGTCTGGCGGAGCGGTTTTTCTGGGCAGGCTAATTGCTTTTCCATTTGAAAAGCTTTTTAAGGTTTCCTCAAAGGGCGCTTTTGCCTTTATTTCAGGCATTATTTGCGGCTATCCCATGGGCGCCAAGGCGGCGGCAGACCTATACAGAAACGGAGAAATATCCGCCGAGGACGCTTTTCTTCTGCTCAGCTTCAGCATGAACGCAGGGCCTGCCTTTATAATGTCGGCGGCAGCCTGCCAAATTTTAAAATATCCTCCTGCCGGAAAAATAATACTTTTTTCCACAATAATTTCAAATGTAATAACAGGCATTACAGTATGCCGTATATACCGCACACAGGAATATTCGCCCAAAATTTTTGCATGTGAAAGTCAGAATTTTTCATTTTCACAAATAATAAGCCAAAGCGTTTCCTCATCAGTAAGCTCAATGCTGCAGCTTGGCGGATACATAATTTTTTTCAGCGTGCTTACGGACATATTAAGCCGACTGGGCGTTTTAAGGGCAATTTCCCTTTTAATGCCCATGGAAAGCTCCGCCGCCCAAAGCCTTCTTACAGGAATGCTTGAAATGACCTGCGGAATAAAAAAGACCGCAGAAATCAGTGCCCCAATAAACATAAAAATAACGCTTTCAGCCTTTATAGTAAGCTTTGGGGGCTTTTGTGTACATTTTCAGGCATTTGATTTTGTTAAGGATATACCCGGCTCTTCCCTTGGCGGATTTTCTTTTTTTAAGCTTATAAACGGCATTCTTTCCGCTGTTTCGGCATTTCTGCTTTCGTATTTTTTGCTTTAACGCCAACATCACTCATGGAAAGCATAAGAGAAGCAAACACCAATACGCATCCGGCAAGCATCTGAGCTGAAATTTTTTCGTTATAAATTAAAATTGAAAAAATAAGCCCGAATACCGATTCAAGTGAAAAAATAAGCGCACTGCGGTTTTCCTTTACATGCTTTTGCGCAATGTTTTGAAGGCACATAGCCACAGCCGTGTTAATAACCGCCAAATAAAACACTGCCGCAAATGACGAGGAATGAGGCACAACAAGGCTTTCTCCCTTTATCAAAAGACACGCCGACGCCAAAACCGCCGAAGTAAGAAACTGGTAAAACGTAAATGACACCGCCTCGCCTTTTTTGGCAAAAATACCTGTTATAACAATCTGCACCGAAAAAACCACGGCAAAAACCAAAGTAATCAAATCACCTATATTCACGCTTTCCACCTTTGTAAGGCTTATAAGCCCTATTCCCGCTATGGCAACAACAGAAGAAACATAATCCTTTATTTTAGGTCTGCTTTTAATAATGAACCATGACACAAAAGGAACGATAACAACGTAGGTTGCCGCAAGAAATGACTGCTTTGCCGTACTTGTATACTGCAGGGCAAAAAGCTGTATGTAAAGCCCGCTGAACTGAAACAAACCCAAAACAGCGCCGTAAAAAATGTTTTTTCTGTCGGCACAGAAAATATGCTTTCTCCAGAATATTCCCGTAACTGCCGCTGCGGCTGAAAACCTGTAAAACAAAACCGTTACAGGAGTAAGCTGCGAAAGAGCCTCTTTTCCCGCAATAAAGCCTGCGCCCCATATGGCAGCCACCAAAAGCAACATAAATTCATATTTACTGTTTTTCCAATCAAATTTCATATTTACCCACTCTCCTTTAAAGCTATATTGACATTATCATAAGCCTTGGTTAAAATCAATATATCTAATAAAATTAAATATATCTAAACAAAGCCGTATTAAAATTAATCATCATAGGGGGAAAGGAATATGAGCTGTCTTAACCGTATTGCCGCAATGGTTTCGAAATACAGGCATGAACACAATTTAACAATTAAGGAATTTTCAAATCTTACGGGTTTAAGTACCGCCACAATAAGCGAAATTGAGCGCGGAGTGGGAAACCCCACCCTTTTTGTTCTGGAAACACTGGCAAAGGTTATGAGCATACCACTTACGCTTATGGTTCAGCAGGAAATAAGCAACCTTGAGCTTGTAAGGCGCAAAAGCGACAGACAGCTTATAAAAATGAATAATGTAAACAATCTGTACGAAACTCTTTCCGTAAGCTCGGTGCGCTCCAAAATAGAGCTTATGCTGCTTCAGCTTGAGCCCGGCGACGTATCAAACGATATTCCAAGCGTTCATTTAAGGCAGGAGGAAATAGCCTATGTTACAAGCGGCACCGTAACAGCCTATATACAAAACGATGTTATCACACTTTATGAGGGCGATACTGTAAGGCTTCTTCCGGGGCGTGAGCATTATTTTAAAAATGAAAGCGATAAAACCGCCTCCATAATATTTGCACTGGAGGCGCTGTAAAAATTAAATTTATATCAACAGCAAAAAAAGAAACGCCCGTGGCCAGTTGGTCGGTGGGACGAACCCTTGCCAAGCCGGTGCTCATAGTGACGTTTCTTCAAGCTCAGATACAGGGCGCCCTATACCGAGCAGTATTAATACCAACAACAGTATAACACACTGTGGAAAACAACGGCAACGGTTTTAACAAAAATAAAGCGGATAGATTGCTTGCACAAACCCATCCGCGTCTGACGCCTTGCGACCGTCCTCAAAAAAAGGCGGAAGGAACAATAATTCCAACCGCCTTTTAATTTTAAGTTTATCAGATGTTGAAAAGAAGCTCGCCGTATGTTGGGAATGGCCAATCCTTTTCGTCAACAAGCATTTCAAGCTTATCAGCAGGCTCTCTTACTGCGTTCATTGCAGGGAATACAACATCCTTGAAGAAGAATGCCTTTTCAGCAACATCTTCAATGGCGTCGCCCTTAGCAACTGCAACTTTAAGGTTCTTAAGAGCATCGCTTGTTTCTTTAAGGTTTGCTGTAATGTTTGTAAGCAGTTCTTCCTCAACGGAAGCGTCTGCGCCAACAGCCTTAAGAGAAGCTACGCTGTCTGCAACCTTCTTTGCGTAAGCGATAACTGCAGGAATGATTTCCTTTGAAGCCATATCAATAGCTGTTTTAGCTTCAATGTCAATCTTCTTTGCATAATCTTCGTATGTAACCTCAGCTCGTGCGTGGCACTCTGTTGCTGTAAGAACGCCATGTCTTTCATACATTGCAATTGTCTTTTCAGATGTAAGAGCTGATACTGCGTCAACAACTGACTTAAGGTTTGGAAGACCTCTTCTTTCAGCTTCTTCTTCCCAAGCCTTTGCATAGCCGTCGCCGTTAAATATAACCTTCTTATGCTCTTTGATTGTTCTTACAAAAAGCTCGTCAAGTGCCTTGTCAAAGTCCTCAGCGCCTTCAAGTTCATCAGCAAACTGACGAAGAGCTTCTGCAACTACTGTGTTGATTGTGTAGTTAGGGCAGCCGATTGAAATTGATGAAGCAACCATTCTGAATTCAAACTTATTGCCTGTGAAAGCAAAAGGTGATGTTCTGTTTCTGTCTGTTGCGTCTTTGTTTACTGAAGGAACAGTAGGAACGCCAAGTGACATTTCTGTTGTACCCTTGCTGCTTGAAAGGTTTCCGTTTTCAATCTGTTCAAGTATGTCCTCAAGCTGCTCGCCAAGGAAAATTGAAATGATTGCAGGAGGCGCCTCGTTAGCTCCAAGTCTGTGGTCGTTGCCAGGGTTTGAAGCAGAAAGTCTTAAAAGAGGTGCATTTTCGTCAACAGCCTTAATTACCGCAAGAAGGAAAAGAAGGAACTGTTTGTTCTTATGTGGCTCTTTGCCCGGCTCAAGAAGGTTGATGCCTGTATCTGTTGAAATTGACCAGTTGTTGTGCTTGCCTGAGCCGTTAACACCTGCAAATGGTTTTTCGTGAAGAAGGCATACAAGACCATGACGAAGTGCGATTTTCTTCATATATTCCATTACAAGCTGGTTGTGGTCTGTTGCAACATTTGAGTTGTCATAGATAGGTGCAAGCTCGTGCTGAGCAGGTGCAACCTCGTTGTGCTGTGTTTTTGCGGAAATGCCAAGCTTCCAAAGCTCTTTGTTTAAGTCGCTCATGTAGCAGGCAACTCTTTCCTTAATTGTACCGAAGTAATGGTCATCAAGCTCCTGACCCTTTGGAGGCATTGCTCCGAAAAGTGTACGGCCTGTAAATCTAAGGTCTTTTCTCTGGTCAAAAAGCTTTTTGTCAACAAGGAAATATTCCTGTTCAGGACCAACTGATGATGTAACCTTTGTAGCTGTTGTATCGCCAAAAAGTCTTACTATTCTTAAAGCCTGTTTATTTATTGCTTCCATTGAACGAAGAAGCGGTGTCTTTTTGTCAAGTGCTTCGCCTGTGTATGAGCAGAATATTGTAGGTATGCAAAGTGTTACGCCTGAAGCGTCCTCTTTAAGGAAGGCAGGTGATGTACAATCCCAGATTGTATATCCTCTTGCTTCAAATGTTGCTCTTATGCCGCCTGATGGGAATGATGAACCGTCCGGCTCGCCCTTTATAAGTTCTTTGCCGGCAAATTCCATAATTGCCTTGCCGTCCTTTGTTGGGGCAATAAATGCGTCATGCTTTTCTGCTGTAATTCCGGTCATAGGCTGGAACCAATGTGTATAATGTGTTGCGCCCTTTTCGATAGCCCATGATTTAATTGCCTCTGCAACCACATCAGCAATTTCAGGGTCAAGATGCTCGCCGTTTTCAATAGTTTTCTTAAGTTCTTTATAAACCTTTTTAGGAAGGCGTTCACACATTACCGCATCGTTAAATACGTTGCTGCCATAAATGTCTGACATAACAATTTTTTCGCTCATAATAAGTTCATCCTTTCAAAAATTAATTTTTCAGCCTACAACCAATATAGAGAAAGCGCCCTCATAACATGAGAACGCCTTTGTTCTTTGGAAATATCGGTTATTGCTTTTAAACACATTTAATTAGATACCACTTTTCAATGGAAAAATCAAGTAGTATATTGCATTTTTGCCGTATTAGATAATTTTTTAACCGATTTATCCAAAATTTTATTGAATATCACCGTTGTCCGAAAGTGATATATAATTTAAAAATACCGCCTGTTTATATCAGTCAAGAAAGGCTTCAAAATCAGATGAAACCATCATTTTTGAGTTTTCAAGGTATACAGGCTCTTTAAGAACAGTTGATGTAACAACTCCGTTTCCGTCTTTCTTTTCAACCACATTGCTGTCGCAAAGCGCCTTAATTTCAACGCCGTCCTTTACAATAAGCACAGGCTCATTGTTTGCTGTCCATTTTACGCTGTAGCCTGCTTTTTCCGCAATTTCTCTTAAAGCTACAACCTCAGCTTCTTCGCTTTCAAGTATAATTACGTTTGAAGGTGTTGTCTGTGCAGGAATGCTTCTTGTTGTAACGCCGTAAACAACTATTGCCGTAGCGCCCTTAATGTCAGCTTCTGTAAACATTTTTCTTGAGCCCATAATATCACTTATTGCAGTATCCTCGCTTATGTTAAGCTGAAGGAAATTGTCTGTGCTTACAAGGCTGTTGTCAAACTTAAGCACATCAACATTTTTTCCCTCGCTGCCTATAATAACTGCTGTTGCGCCTGTTACAATAGGAGGTATGCTCATTGTCATAGGTGTTCTGTCGGAAAGCACAACTGTAATTTCCATACCCTCCTCCAAATCTCCAATGCTCTTAAGCGAGCCGTCTGCGCTGTCCATAACAAACATGCTGTCATCGGCGTTTAACACAAGACCCATGCCGCCGTCATCAATGGCAACGCTTGTGTAGCCCTCTCTTTTTTCAACGCCTGTAACTGTTCCTGTTTTTACGCCATAGCCTATTTCTTCTCCCTCCGCTTCGCTTTCGGTGTCTGCCGAAATAACAACAGGCTCTTCGCTCCGCTTTTCATCTGCTTCCTGAGCAAAAGCCGCTGTTCCGGCAAACATTGCCGCTGTAAGTGAAAGTGCAAGTACGTTTCTTAAATTAAATGATTTTTTCATGGTTAATGTCCTCCTCAAACCAAAAGGTTTTTATTTTTTTAATTTGTATAATATATAAACGGACGCATTATATCCCAAGTTCCCGATTTTTGAAAATTTTTTTATTATTTTTTAAATTTTTGCTCCGGAAATGCTGTAAAGCTCATAATATGCGCCTTTTTCAGCCATAAGCTGTTCATGGCTGCCCTCCTCGGCTATGCCGTTTTCGGTCATAACCACTATTCTTTCGGCATTTTTAACTGTTGAAAGCCTGTGGGCAACGGTTATGGTTGTTCTGCCCTCTGAAAGATCCTCAAGAGACTTCTGCACAAGTTTTTCGCTTTCGTTGTCAAGCGCCGAGGTTGCCTCGTCAAGTATAAGCACAGGCGGATTTTTAAGAAATACCCTTGCTATTGAAATTCTCTGCTTCTGTCCTCCACTCAGCTTAACTCCTCTTTCACCCACATATGTGTTGTAGCCGTTTGGCAAAGCGCATATAAATTCGTGCGCACCTGCCTTTTTTGCCGCCTCCTCTATTTCCTTAAAGGTAGCGCCGGGCTTTCCGTATTCTATGTTTTCCGCAACAGTTCCCGAAAAAAGATATACCTCCTGCTGAACAACGCCTATGGCGTTTCTAAGGCTTTTAAGGGTTACATCTCTTATATCCTGTCCGTCAAAAAGTATTCTGCCCTCGGTAACATCATAAAACCTTGGTATAAGGCTGCATATGGTGGTTTTTCCGCCGCCGCTTTGACCCACAAAGGCAATGTTTTCGCCCTTATGCACCTTAAGATTAAAATGCTCAAGTACGTTTTTATCTCCGCTTTCATATCTGAAGGAAACATTTTCAAATTCTATTTCGCCCTCAGGGTTTTTAATTTCCTTAGCGTCGGCTCTGTCCTTAATTGTTATGGGCTCGTCCATAACCTGTATAAATCTCTCTATTCCTGTCATTCCCTTTTGGAACTGCTCTGTAAACTCTATAATTCTTCTTACTGTTTCCAAAAGAGTTGACACATAAAGAAGAAACGCCACCAAATCGCCTGCTGTTATTTTTCCCTTAAGCATAAAAAGCGAGCCTGCCACAACGGCAACTATATACATAACGCCGTCAAAAAACCTTGTGGCACACTGAAAGCCTGCCATAGCCTTGTACTGCACGCCTTTTATGTCAAGAAATTTTCTGTTGCCCTCGTCAAAGCTTTCCTCCTCAATATCTTCGTTTGAAAAGGATTTTATAACCCTTATGCCCAAAAGGCTGTCTTCTACACGGGAATTTATTTCGCCCAGCTGATAGCGTGATTTTGCGAAAGCCGACCTCATTCTGTTTTTAAAAAACATTCCTGCAAGGCACATTACGGGTATAACGGCAAAAACAATAATTGTAAGAGGAAGGCTGAAAGAGGCAAGTATAACAAAAGAAATTATTATTTTAAGCGCCGCTATAAAATATTCCTCGGGGCAGTGATGGGCAAACTCTGTAACCTCAAAAAGGTCTGTTGTTATGCGGCTCATAAGCTGGCCTATTTTTGCGTTGTCATAAAATGCGTTTGAAAGCTGCTGAAGATGACCGAACAAATCTCTTCTCATGTCGGTTTCGATATGTGCGCCCATCATGTGACCTGTGTTTGCCATATAATAATACGCCGCCGTATCTATTGCCCTAAGCACAAGGTACAAAAAGCCAAGCTTCAAAATTATCCCCACGCCCAGTGCCTCCATGTTGTAAATGCCGGTGTTTGTTATGTAGCGCACTATAAGCGGCAGAACAAGCTGGCACACAACCGTAAGAGAGGCGCACAAAAGGTCAAAGGCAAGTATTTTTTTATAATTTTTAAAATACGGCATAAATCTTTTTATAAGCTGTGCCGATGTATATTTTTTATCCGTCATATCATTCTCCCAATATAAAGGACAGCAAGAAAAATCTCACTGCCTTTATCCCTAATCAATTATTTTACTTCTTTTCTGAGCATATCAAATTTTTTGACAGGCTTATCAAACTTAACCTTAAGTATCTGCTGAGGATGAGGCGCGCTTAAAACCTCCTCGCCCTCTTCGTTCCACATTTTTGTTACGGTCATTTTCCAGCTGTCGCCCTGCGCCGGCATAACCTCTATTTCCTCGCCAACCTCAAATTTGTTTCTCTGCATAACAACGGCGCAGCCTGTGCTTTCGTCATAATCCTCTTCCACCATGCCTATAAAGTCATAATCTCTTATATAGCTGTTGTTGGTGTAAACCTGCTCGCTTCCGCCGGGCTTTCCGTAATAAAAGGCAGTTGTGTATTCTCTGTGGCTTGCCTTGCTTACCTCTTCAAGATAATACTCTTTTCTGCTTTCATAAAGCTCTCTGTCCTTAAGATAATCGTCAATAGCCTGTCTGTAAGCCTTAACAACAGTGCCCACATAAAAAGGCGTTTTCATTCTGCCCTCTATTTTAAAGCTCTGCACTCCTGCCTCTACAAGGTCAGGAATATGCTCTATCATGCAAAGGTCTTTTGAGTTATAAATATATGTGCCTCTTTCGTTTTCCACAACTGGCATATACTGACCCGGTCTTGTTTCTTCAACAAGGTGATATTTCCATCTGCAGGCATGCACACACTCGCCCTTGTTGGCATCTCTGCCGCTGAGGTAGTTGCTTAAAAGACATCTTCCGCTGTAAGAAATGCACATTGCACCGTGAACAAAGGCTTCAATATCCATGTCAGCAGGTATTTTCTCTCTTATGGTGTGTATTTCGCCCATGGAAAGCTCTCTTGCCACCACAACACGCCTTGCGCCAAGCTTATACCACATGTTGGCACTCATATAGTTGGTGTTGTTTGCCTGTGTTGAAACATGTATCTCCATGTTAGGCACAGCCTCTCTTGCCACTGAAAAAACTCCCAAATCGGAAATAAGTATGGCATCTGCGCCTATAGCTTCAATCTTTTTAAAGTAATCAGCCATTCCCTCAAAATCGCTGTTGTGGGCATAAATGTTTGCCGTAACATAAACCTTTGCGCCATGGTCATGGGCAAACTTAATGCCCTCCTTCATCTGTTCTTCGGTAAAGTTTTTTGCCTTGGCTCTCAGCCCGTATTCCTCGCCGCCTATATAAACGGCGTCAGCACCGTAAAGAACGGCTATTTTAAGCTTTTCCAAATCGCCGGCAGGCGCCAAAAGCTCTAATTTTTTATTTTCAATCATCGCTGAACTCTCCTTCTTTAGGTATGTATTCCTTTGTTTTGCAGCACAAAACCACTCCGTCGCCTATGGGTATTATGCAGCTTTCAAGACAATCCAAATGTGAAATATCCCAAAGGAAGTTTCTCATTCTTTTGTGTATTGTTCTCTGCCTTCTTGGCACAGAAAACCTTGATTTTGCTATATCGCCGCCCTGAAGGCAGTCGTCTGCAATAAGTATTCCGCCAACAGGCAGAAGCCTTAATATATGCGGAAGAAACTGTATATACTGTCCCTTTGCCGCATCAAGAAATACCACATCATAAGGCCCCTCAAGGCGCGGCAGAACATTTGCCGCATCGTCCTCTATAAGGCGTATGGTGTTTTCAAGGCCCATTCTCTTTATATTCACTCTTGCATCCTTAAGCATAACCTCATATCTGTCTATGGTAGTTACATGTCCGCCCTCCTGAAGGTAACGGCTTATAAGCCCTGCCGAAAAGCCTACTGCTGTGCCTATTTCAAGCACCTCCTTGGGCTTTTTTATGGAAAGTATCGTGCTTAAAAACCTTGCCACTTCGTGGGGAACAATAGGCACAATCTTTTCCGTTGCCTCCTCCTGAATTTCGCCCAGAACACCGTCATATTTAGGCTGTATAATTCTCAGGTAGCTGCTTAAATTATCGTCTGTTACATATCTCATTTTTTTCTCCCAAATCAGTTAAAGCTGTTTTTATACTCTTCCTTGGCCTTTAAAAATTCATCATAGGTTTCGGTAAACACATGCTCGCCGCTGCCTCTTTCCTTAAGCACATAGTAAATGTAGCTGTTGTCCTCAGGATTTGCCGCCGCTTCAAGGCTCGGCTCTCCCGGGCAGCAAATAGGGCCAAGCGGCAAACCTGTGTATTTGTATGTGTTGTAAGGCGAATCAACCTCAGTATCGGCATAGGTTACAACCTCGTTTCTTGTGGAAAGAGCGTACTGCACGCTTGAGTCTATCTGAAGCGGCATTCCCTCACGAAGACGGTTAAATATTACCCCTGCCGCCGTTGCTCTTTCGCTGTCAAGCTGAATTTCAGACTCTACAAGAGAAGCAACAATTACAAGCTCGTCTATGCTGAGCCCTCCGCCGTATGAGGAAAGTATATTATTATACGCTATTTCAAATCTGTCAAGCATAAGCGTTATAATTTCATGCGCCGTAATACCCTCGCTTATTTCATAGGTAGCCGGGAAAAGATAGCCCTCAAGGCGGAACTCTCTTTCAGGCAGATTTTCCAAAAATACATAGTCAAACTGACCGTTATTCATTTCGTTTATAAAATCCTCAGCCGAAACGATGCCCTTTTCCTCCAAAAGAGAAGCTATCTGCTTGGCTGTGTAGCCCTCGGGTATTGTAACCTTGTCACTTTCGGCATAAACAACTCCGCTTTGGAGTATCTCCATTATTTTTTCGCTGTCCGTACCCTTTTCAATAACATAATCGCCCTGCATATATGTTCCGTCATATCCGTCAAGCCTGCTTGTTATGCGGAAAGCAAGAGTGTTGCCTATAAGACCGTTTTCCTTAAGTATTTCCGCAATATCCCTTGTTGAAGCGCCCTCAGGTACGGTTATTTCCACCATTTCGCCTGTAAGGTTTTCCTCTCCGCTGTCAGAAAAATAGCTCTTGGCAAAATTATACCCAAACAGACCCACTTTAATAAGCAGAACGCATATTACAACCGCTATTACAGCCTCAATAATAAGAGGCGCTATATTTTTCTTTTTCTTTCGTCTTCTTCTTTCATCTCTTTCCAAAAAAATCACCCTTTTTAAATAAAATATTTTTTTATTTCCGTATATCTCATAAAATATCTCAATGTATTATTATACTTGTAAATCGGCTTTTTAACAACACCATTTAACTTTTTGCTGTCAATTTAAATAAACTTTACATTATTTAAACAAAAATATATAATTTTTTATATAAGGGAGGACAACATGATGAACAACTCAAAGAACAACGAAATGGCAAGCGGCAGCATTCCGCGCCTTCTTTTCAGACTGGCTGTGCCTGCCATAACGGCACAGATAATAAACGTGCTTTATAATATAGTAGACAGAATATATATAGGCCACATACCCGAAATAGGCACAGCTGCCCTTACGGGCGTTGGCGTTACATTCCCCATACTTACTCTTATATCAGCCTTCAGCTTTTTTGTAGGCTCGGGCGGTGCGCCTCAGGCGGCAATAAACA
>Ga0129308_1002665_pt1 | contig 14486 bp, 5 predicted proteins | sample L827metagenome_FD_94440 | JGI IMG/M metagenome (GOLD analysis project Ga0129308, IMG submission 94440) | Ring-tailed lemur group fecal microbial communities from Wisconsin, USA - L827 metagenome | ecosystem: Host-associated > Mammals > Digestive system > Large intestine > Fecal | place: USA...
CCCCCGTCGCTGGTAAAGAACTGGGCGGAAGGGGAGACGGAGATCGTAGTCCGCTGCGAGAGAAAGGGCGAAGATTCCATTCTGTTCGAGATCGAGAAAAACGGAAAGGCATTGGACGAGATCGGCGCTCCGGTCTGCCTGCGGATCCCGCTGAAAGAGGAAATCGCCCTGATGAAAGGAATATCGCAAAAGACCGCGGCCGTTCAATTGGCGGCGCGGCGGGATGGAGTACTGATCAGCGCTTCTTATTACGACGCGGCTGCGGAAGAATTGGTGGTAAAGACAAGTCGAACCGGTTCTTATGAAGTTGTTCGCGGCAGGGAAAAGAAATTTGCCGATACGAAAGGGCACTGGATCGGGGATATCTCCGATTTTGCTTCGGCCAGAGGATTGGTGGACGGCTATCCTGACGGAACGCTGCGGGCGGATCGGCCTGTGACCGAGGCCGAGCTGCGGATACTGCTTCATAAAGCGATGGGAGATTCGGGAAATGCGCCGGCGCCGTCGCACAACCCGTGGTCAGGCGATTTGGCTGAGAGGGAGCTGGATCGGCTGGGGGCGTCGAGAGTGATCACAGAGGTATGCGGCGGTGTACTTACAGAAAAAAACACGGCGTCCGGATTCAGCGACACGGCGGAGCTGTCCCCTGAAGACAGGGAATGCATCCAGACTGTGCAGAGGGCAGGAATCATGAACGGCAGGGGCGGCGGCAAATTTGTGCCACACGGGACAATGACAAGGGCGGAGGCGCTGGCCGCCGCCGTAAATGTACTGAAGAATTGACGGGATAGAAGGAATACATACAGCAAGGGTGAGGATTGCATGGATATTTTGATCATTGATGACGATGCGGCGCTGGCCAGAGGGATCGCGTTATACCTGAAAAGCAACGGACCGTCCTACAGGGTGCGCATCGCTGTCGACGGGGAGGAAGCGGCGAGAGAGCTGGCTCAGGCTCTGCCTGATCTGATCGTGCTCGACGTCATGCTGCCGGATATCAGCGGATTTGAACTATGCCGGCACATAAAGGAAGAAAAAGATATTCCGATCATATATCTGTCCAGTCTGGGTGAGACCGAGGACAGGATCACCGGACTGCTGGCCGGCGGCGATGATTATATGACCAAGCCTTTCAGTCTGACGGAACTGAGACTGCGCATCGAGGCGCGTCTTCGGGAATCGGGAAAACGGGTGCGGACCGGTGAGGCGGAAAGCGCAGATCGGAGCGGGAATGCCGGTTCTGAAGGGGGCGTGGACAAGGAAAAACCTGGCGGGACGCAGGAAAACGGGTACCTGCGGTACGGAGAAGTCGCCCTGCGCAAGCAGGTGCTGACGGGGGGCAGACGAGACGTGCCGCTGACGGAGACGGAATACAGGATCCTGCTTTTGCTGGCCCGCAATCCGGGCTGTGTGGTCTCAGCGGAGGAAATCTACAGAGTGGTCTGGGGACAGTCAGATGGCGGCGACCTTCGAACGGTGCAGTCCCATATGGCGAATCTGAGACGCAAACTGGAGGAAGCCTACGAGACAAAAGAGCACATACGGACCAGATGGGGAGAAGGCTATCTCTTTCAGGAATGAACCTTAAGTGAGACGGCCGCGGGAGAGACCGCCGGTAAGCCGCCGGTAAGAGTGCGGGAGAGACTGCCGGTAAGCCGCCGGTAAGAGTGCGGGAGAGACTGCCGGTAAGACTGCGGGAGAGACTGCCGGCAAGACCGCCGGTAAGGCCGACGGTAAGACTGCAGAAAAGATCCTTTGAGAGCACACCGGCAAGGTTATCGTCTGAGAGAACGTTGGAGTCCACATCTGAAAGATCGGGAGCGCCGGTCCGTGGAGAAGAGAGGGAGGCTGTAGCGCATGGCGCAGAGAGGGCGTAAAAAAGAATATGCGGTTCTGTGCTTTTTCGCGGCGTCACTGGTATTTTCCATTGCCGTCAATTTTGCTGTCCACCGTCTGGACAATAAGTATGAATACAGCGAAAAGCAGCCGGTATGCGGCGTGATGGAGCTGACAGAGGCAGATCTCTCCGGGCGGGTCAATTATCTGTGCGACGACTGGGAGATCTACCGGGGCGTTCTATTGACGCCTGATGACTTCAGAAAACCGGGTGGCGGGCCGCTGCCCGACGAATATGTGCGGCTGGGACAGTATCCGGGTTTTGAGACCGGCGGAGATGCGGCCGGCAGCGGCCATGGGGCTCACGGCAGCGCTACCTACCGCCTGCGGCTGCTGCTGCCGGAAACGCCTGCCAGGTATGAGCTGGAGCTGCCTGAGATATTTTCCGCCTATCGTCTCTGGGCAGGGGGAAAAACGGTATTTCAGAGCGGGGACCCTGATCCGGCAGATTACAGTCCCCGGCTGGTCCAGACGAAGATCAGCTTTGAAGCGGCGGGAGAGACGGAGCTGCTGTTTCAGGTCAGCGATTTTTCGCACTATTACAGCGGCATCGTCTATCCACCTGCGTTCGGTTCAGAGCAGAATGTCGAACGGCTGCTTTCCGGCCGTCTGGCCCTGAAAACCATCCAGTGCTTTTTCGCGGCGCTGCTGTGTCTGTGTTATGCAGCTTTGTGGGCTGTAAACCGTGGAGACCGAAAGCCTCTGTGTTTTTCGCTCATCTGCGCCGGTTATCTGGGATACGCCAGTTATCTGCCGATCCACACCTTCCTGCCGTCGGGCAGTTTTTTCTGGTATCGGATGGAAGATTTTTGTTTTCTGTTTCTGCTGTTCTTTCTCTGCACTCTGGCGGGTGTGCTGTGGCGCGCCGTTCCTCTTCCGGGGCTTCGCTGTCTGCAGGGCTTCATCGCAGCCATGATGGCGGCCAGCCTGATCGTTCCTTCCTTTTTTGGAACAGGAGGGCTGCCCCTTATGCGTGCATACGGATTTTTCATGGACGCCTGTCAATTTATCGTGGTGGCCTGGCTGATCCTTGGCTGCTGCCGAGTCTGCCTTTTGGGAATGGCGGCCGGCCGCGGGCTCCTATTTGCTCTGCTGTTTTTCGGAGTCGCGCTGGCGGGGGACCGGATGGACTACTGGTATGAGCCGGTCCTTCTGGGCTGGGGATCGGAGTACGGCGGATTCGTGCTGCTGTGCGTGCTGGCGTCCCTTGTGGTGATGGAGAGCATTGCCGCCCGCAGGGAGAACATGGAGCTCATAGAGAATGAGGCCCGCAAAGAGATCTATATGCGCGAGATCGTGCACGACCTCAGATCTCCGCTGGCTCTGATCACTACATACGCCCAGCTTTCCCGACTGGGCGTGGCGGAGGACGAGAAACAGCAGAGCGAGTTTCTCAGCGAGATCGAAGCCCGTGCGAAGGAGCTGTCTGAACGGATCGGCCGTCTCCGGCGCATGGATCCCACGGAGCTTTCGAATATGAATTTCGTTACAGTGGACAGTCTGGAATATCTGGGCTCACTGCGGGATAAATACAGTGCGCTGCTGGCCGGCAAGGGGTTGGATCTTCTGGTGGCAGGAGAACATTTTTCTCTGCGCCTGGACCGCGAGAAAATGGATATGGCCATGGAAAACCTCATCATGAACAGTATGCGTTTCACAGAGGCCGGAGGGACCGTCACCCTTGAAGCCCGCGTCAGGGGAGGCAGAAAAGAGCTCAGGCTGAGGGACACCGGCGCAGGCATGGATGAGGAGTATCTTAACCGGATCTTTGAGCGGGGGTTTACAGGAGACCGGACGGAGCACACCGGCCTGGGCCTTTCCATCGTGACCAGAATCGCGGCGGCTCACGGCAGCAGTGTGGAGGTTGAGTCCCGGCCTGGCCGGGGGAGTTGTTTTATCCTGCGTTTCCAATAGCAGGAACTGCTCTGCAAAATCTTTAATATTCTTTAAATTCAGCACCGGGTGACCGGTGCTATACTTTTTGTATAGAAAAGATTTTTGCGGGAGCAGGTGATACGGATGGAAAGCGGAAAGATAAAGCTGCGCGTCGGTCTCTGTGATGATCTGGCGGAGGACCGGCAGCTGTTGCTGGATCTGCTCAACCAGCGGTTCCGGACGAGAAAAGAAGAATACATACTGACCGCTTACAGCAGTGCGGAATCCCTTCTCAGCGCAGTGGAGGAGGACGGCGCGGTCTTCGACCTGCTTTTTCTTGATATCTATATGGAGGGAATATCGGGGATCGAGGCGGCCAGGCGGCTTCGGGAGAGGGACGGGACCGTGTCTCTGATTTTCATCACCACCAGCCCTGATTTCGCGCTGGAGAGCTATGAGGTATTTGCAATGGGCTATCTGCTGAAACCGCCGGACGGCGGGAATCTGGACCGCATACTGGACCGGTTTTTCAGCGAGCGTGTGCCCCGTGCGAAAAACAGTCTGCTGGTTCTTGATCCGAAAAAGGGGACACGTGTACCCTACAGGGATATTATGTGGATCGAAAGCTGCGGTCACGTGATCAACGTTTACCGGGCAGGCGGCCCGCCGCTGCGATTTTACACAAAGCTGTCGGAGCTGGAAACAGAGCTGTCACCCCGGGAGAATTTCCTGCGGTGCCATCAGAGCTGCATCGTCAACCTGGATTATGTTCAGGAGGTGGACAGCGACTTCGTTCTGACAGACGGGACGATCGTACCCATAAGAGCGAAGGAACGAAGGCGGATGAAAGAGATCTATTATCAGTATTTTATAAAGAGCTCCCTGTAGCCCCGGGCTGGCGGTCCACGCGGCGTCCGGCGCCAGGGGGCGAGAGGGTGGTTGGACGATGTATGTATTGGGTGATATGGCCCGCAGTCTGCCGGACGTAGTGTTCATGGGCGCCGGCATCTGGATGGCTCATTCTTTTTATCGCTCGCAGCGGAAATGGTGGCAGATAGCCGGGGCCTGGACCCTGTGCGTCGTTTTCTGTGGGCTTGCCGCCTCCTTTCTGTGGGAATATACCGGGATGTCGCAGATGCCTTATGAGAGAGTCAGTATGATAGTGGGGTTTTCCTGCATTTTTGCGTATCTGTATCTGTTTACCGAGGTGCCGGCGGCACAGCGGATCTTCACATACTTTTTCGTGGACAACAGTATGTATCTGCTGGTAGTCCTGTCCAGGTATCTTTCGGTCTTTCTTCTGGAAATCATCCCTGTTTCGCCGGATCTGCTTTTTCTGGGCATATATGCTGTTCTGACGCTGGCATTCTGCACCGGGTTTGCAAATTATCTGAAACAGAACATGCTGCGGGGGCTGGCGGTGTTTCAGCATCAGCTTACCGTGCTCAGTATTTTCGCATTTATCAATTATGTGGCACTGCTGGCCTGGATCGATCCCTGGGGACCGATGGATCCGCTGAATGTACTGGAACTGACCCGCGTGCTGCTGTTTTGCGCCATATCTGCAGGGGGATATTATCTGGCCTTCCGCATCCTTCTGACCCTGCGCCTGCGCATGGAAGCGGAGCAAAAAGAACAGCAGATGCGGGAGCAGATGAAGCTGACAGAGCAGTATTATCATAACTTTTTGGATAATGTGGATCAGATCCGAACGCTGCGCCACGACGTAAATCATCATATCCGCACCATAGCCGGACTCTGTGCGGGAAAGGAATGGGGACAGCTTGAGGACTATGTGAACAGGCTGACAGAGCAGAGCGCGCTCGGAGAGCTGCGGATCTGGTGCCGTCATTACACCGTCAGCGCCCTGCTGGATCATTATTCGGGCGTCTGCCGGAGCAAAGGGATCCGGTTTGAGTGCAGAGCAGCCGTCGCCCCAGAGTGCGCTGTGGATCCGATCCATCTGTGCGCCGTTTTGGGAAATGCGCTGCAAAACGCGGTGGACGCCTGCGAGCAGATGGACAGGAAAGAAGAACGGTTTATCGAGGTCCAGGCCCGGGAACGGGCGGGGAAACTGGTGATCGAGGTCAGAAACAGCTTCGACGGATTTTTGTGGGAGGATGGGGAAAAGGGATTCCGCTCTCGCAAAGAGGAAGAGGGCCACGGGCTGGGGCTCGGCAGCATCCGCAGGACAGTGGAACTTTACGGCGGATATTGCTCCGCCGGGGGTCAGAACGGCGTGTTCTCCCTGCAGGCCGTCCTGAAAGAAAGGGAAGTGGGAGATGGCACAGACATATATTCCGCGTAACGCCGCGGTGGGGCGGCACTGTCTGACTGACTGTCTCGGCGGACGGGAAACGGTCCGGTCAAAGCTCATGTTGATACGGAACAGATCCGATTTTGATGAAAAAACGGCCCCTTTTGCAGCCTCCGCACAGCGGAGGCTCTTTTCTGTTAACTTATAGTTGGAATGCTTGTCAGATGACCAGGTGTATTTCCGGTCATCTGGAAAAGAAGCGGCTGTGGACTTGTGGGGGTCAGGAAGGCCGGAACGGAGGAGGGAAAATGGCGAGATCAAATCAAGCGGCGTGCAGAGGCATCATAGGGATCGCCGATGACGGCTGTCCCATCGTCACAGCTGATTACGACTGCCCGCTGTGGCAGGGCCAGCCTGACGCGGCTTATGCCGTTCACGAGTGCTGGTATTGCATATACGCCGACTTCAGAAAATCGGCCCAGATCTATCTGGCGCAGAGTATTTGCCGCCATCCGGGGAATCGCGTGGAAGTCCGGAGGAAAAATGATATAGGCAGTGATATCGGTTAGAATGCCTGGAAGCTGCAGGCGAAAGGAGTGTGAATATGCGTAAGAAAGTTAGAGAAGCGCTGCGCGTTGATATGCGGCAGATGCGGAAGGTGGTGGCATTTGTCGTCTCTATTTGTATGCTGGCGGGCATGACTCCCCTGAGCGTGCGCGCGGAGTCCGGCGGAGACGGGGCTTCCGGCGCCGGGAGCAGCGCGCCGGTGGCAGAGCAGGCGGGGGGCCCGGAGGAGATCGGGGCCGCGAATGCGGACAAGATCGAAACGGGAGGAACGGACAAGACCGGAACGGTAGAGCCTGACAAGAGCGGAACGGCGGAGCCGGACAAGGCCGGAACGGCGGAGCCGGACAAGACTGGAACGGTGGAGCCGGACAAGACTGGAACGGTGGATCCGGACAAGACTGGAACGGTGGAGCCGGACAAGACCGGAACGGCAGAGCCGGACAAGAGCGGAACGGCGGAGCCGGACAAGACTGGAACGGTGGAGCCGGACAAGGCCGGAACGGTGGAGCCGGATAAGAGCGGAACGGTGGAACCGGACAAGACTGGAACGGTGGAGCCGGACAAGACCGGGACAGAAGAGCCGGAGGATGCAGTTCAGGCGGCGCTGCTGGCCGCGGTGACGGAAAGCGTGGCAGCGCTGCGCAAAAATGGCGTTACCGCCGACTGGAAGCCGGATTTTGTGGATAAAGACGGCAGGCCTACAGCGAACAAACCTTACTTCGACAAGGGCTGGGAAGCGTACCTTCAGCTGACGGATGAGAGCAAGACCGCCATATCCCAGGCTGACAGAGACTATCTGGAGCTCTGCGCCCTCACCGTCACCGGCGTAGACGATGAATGTCAGCTCTGTCGGGAACACGGCGCGAAGGCCTATCACCAGCCCTCCGTCTGTCCCTACGAGCCTGCGAACGTGGCTGAAATGGAAAGATTGATCGCGGATGAGGCCGCGCTGCAGGCTGAGATGGATGTGCAGCCGGAGAAGCCGGCGTCGTTTTTCGAGAAGCTGATCAATAACCTTTGGAATGCCTATAACACCCTGGTGGGAAAGGTAAAAGATATTTTTTCCGTTAACGGCAGGAGTGCGGAGGAGGAGCGGATCATCGCGCACAGAGAGACGCTGACGGCGGAGCTTCAGTCCGCGGAAACGATCAGCGCCGGAGCGGAGCGGCTTGCGGAAGCGGTGAGCGTCATGGAAAACACAGAATCATATATCGCGGAAAACGGCGCGTATATCGATCAGGTGTGGGCGCAGTATCAGGCTCTTTACACAGAAGAAAATCTTCTGGATTATATCATGTTTACTTTTGCAAACTGGGATACCGCTTCCGAGACGGAGACGCCTGTATTCAGTCAGGAGTGGGAAACGCTGACCTCTGTGTACAGGGCCCGCCGGATCGCCGTGGGAGATGTCTGCGCGGACTGCCTGGCCTGTACGGGAATGGAGATCTGTCATCTCCACGACGCGGGACTCACGGAAGAGTGTCCCAACAGGAATACTCTGGACAGCATACCGGCGGAACTGCCGGGTCCGGACGACAAGGGCGGCGTGGGAAAAGCGGACGGCCGCACAGAGGGACCAGCTGTTTCGGAGTCCCATGAAAGCGGCGCAGGTAGGCTGCTTGCCGGGCTGCTGGAACGGGCGACGCCAAAAGCCTATGCCGCGGAGCCGGAACAGGCTTTTGACGAAGGGGCAGGAACAGCGGATGGGCCTGCTGTGATCAGGGAACTGCCGTCGTTTTTTTCAGGGGCGCTGAAAGCGGCGTCGGCCAGCTATCTCCCGGGAATGATCACTGCTCCGGACAGCACGGCCACAAAGTCTCAGACCATCGGCGGGACCAATGGGGAGCCCTATAAACTCATCGTAAATCCAAACGGAAGGATATCGGTCTGGTTCGATGTAGGCGGAAACGGACGCTACGATCAGAAACAGTATTATGGTTCCGACGCCAACTCCAACGGATCGGTGCTGGTGATCAACGGCAATGTGTACGGAACAGATTACCTGGGCGGCGCGCTGATAGACAACGGCCATTTCGCTGTGAGCAACACGCTGACAGACGGCGGCCGCACCGTGAAGACGGTATTCGTAAATAAAAGCGGCGTGCAGGTGACTCAGTACGTCAATCTGCCCAAGGGCGCCAACTATATCAACAAACGCTGGGAGATAACCAATTACAATGCTTCCGGCTCGATCAGCGATCTGCGGTTCATCCACGGAGGCGATACATATTTCGCCGGATCGGACACGGGCTACTGTTACTATAACAGGGGGACCCGGAGCGTCTACATAAAGAAAAATGCAGACAGCGGCATGATGTCCTATATCTGGGACGGAGCGGTGCCGGCGGACCGTTATTTTTCAGGGTATTATTATGACGGAAAACAGCTGGCCATGAAAGGGCTGCTGAATAATACGGCTTACCACACGGCGAATCCCGGCGCATCCTACGTGGACGCGGGGTATTTTCTCCAGTGGGACAAGGCGTCTCTGGGGACCGGAGAGACCTGGACCATCAAATCTACCGAGGGATTCAGTCTGAAGGGCGACGTTCAGATCCAGGCTCCCGCGGAGAACACGGCGGCGCCGGGAAGCCTGGTGTCCTACCGGTTTACCCTGATGAATATGTCGGATCAGGAGAAGACTGTCGATCTGACGGCGGATTCTTCTAATTTCTACAGCGCAGACATTCGCGTGATCAACGGCGTAATAAAGACCGGCAGCGGTTACCGGACCACAGTGCCGGCGATGGGAAGCAGGACGGTGATCGTGGACTGCGAGATACCGGCAGACGCGCCTGACGGCACGGATAAAATAACGCTGACCGGCCTTTACGACGGAAAGACGCAGACAGGCAGTGTGACCACCACCGTCAACAGTGAGGCCATCGGCTTTGACCGGGTCGTGGTGGTAGAAAACAAGCCGTCCGATTCGGGCAGCGGCGGCGTAGTACAGACTACCATCTACGCGGAGATCAACGGCAAGAACCTGCCTACTAACGCTGAGGTCACCCTGGTGGCCAAGCTGATGAAGGAAGACGGAACGCCTACCAATATAGAAGGACGCGTCACTGTGACTACAGGATCGGAAAAAGTGGATCAGATCATCGGGGTGATCCCGCTGAGCTATGTGGCGGAAGCCGGCACCGTATATTTTGCAGAGGTATCGGTGGAGAAGGTGGTCCGTTACAACGGCACGCCGGGGACGGGAACAGGCACGGAGGTCCCTGTGGGGACTGTCACCGACGCGCCCAGCGGACCGGTGACCATCGATCCTGAGGTTGCGGTGAAGTCGGTGACAAACATCGAATTCACCAACGGAGAGATCGACAGAGGGGAATCTCCTCAGGGGCAGATCAAGTTGTACAAGGATAGTATCATAAAGCTGGAAGCTGTGGTGACGCCCGTGGACGCCACCAATCCAGAGCTTGAGTGGAGTTCGTCCGACTATACGGTGGCTTCGGTGGATGAAAACGGCCAGGTCACGGCGGTAGGTTCTGAGGGGACGGCGCAGATCACGGCCACGGCCAAAGACCACAGCGGCGTTTCCTGTACAGTTACGGTCAAGGTAAATGTGAAGCCTGAACGCATTACCTTTGACGCGAAGGACATTACCCTTGAAAAAGGAAAGAGCATAGAACTGACAGCCACGGTCTATTCGGAAAGCGTCAGCCTCGACGCCGGCGATATTCTTCTGGAGGTGCAGGGAAACGGCGCGGGAACGTCATACTTGGAGATCGGAAGCCCGATCCCAAATGGAAATAAAGCGACCGTATCTGTCACTGCTAAAGAAAGTACACCCGTGGGTTATCCGGTAGAAATATCAGCGGTCATCGATAAAGCAGGCGTTAACATTTCGGACACCGCCGCCGTGCGGGTCGTGGAGGCGCTGCCTACGGGAATACGGATCACCTCGGGCGAGGCCATCGAGAGCAATGTGGCGGGCGGTCAGGTGACGGTGGGACCGGGACAGACGATCCCGCTGGGGGCGCTGATCTCCCCGGCGGAGGCGGCCAACAGCATGGGGGCTTCCGATGTGACCTGGACAACGGACCGGCCGGATCTGATCGCACTGGCGGCCGCGGGGAGCCAGCCGCTGGGCATAGTGGCGAAAACAGCCGCGGACAAAACGGGAGATGCCACAGTGACCGTCCGCATCAACGGGACGAATTATGAGGACACGCTGCGGATCTCGGTGAGCACCGATGTGACGGACATCTCCGTATATCCCGGGGATCAGAAGGTCGGACAGGGAGAGAAGATCGCTCTGGCAATAGACTTCCAGCCCGTTTATGCCCTGCCGCCCACAGTCTTATGGTCTGTCTCAGGACCGGCGGTGTGGAATGGAAGTACGGGCTACATGACCGTAGACGCGGATGCGGAGCCAGGGGCGAAGATCGAGGTCACGGCCCGGACCCAAAAGGACGCCGGGGATCCGGCTTCCGTGCTTACGGCGGGAGCCGTATACACGGTGGAAGCGCGGGTAAGCGGCCTGAAGGTTTCAGGGAGCGGCATCCTGAATATCGGCTCTGCCGGCGCTCAGTATGAGGTGATCTTTGATCCTTCAGGATTGGCTGAGGATCAGAAGGAGATCATGTGGGTATTCGATGAAACGAAGCTGAAGCTGGAGACAGGGTGCAGGGTCACGGACAAAGCGGTCACATTCCGGGTGCTGACTTCCGCGGCGGTGGGATCTACCGCGGTCAGAGTCATTTCATCCGTCAATAAAGACGTGTATGGACTCAAGAGCATTATGCTGGAAAACGCGCCCTTTGCGTATGCGGTAGAAAAGCAGGCAGGCGGAGCTGCGGCTTCCTCCGGCGGTTTTTATACCGAGGACGTTAAGCTCGTGACTTCGGGAATGCAGAACATTCGGGCCTTGCTTCAGAAGGTATCGGGGTCGGCGCTGACGGTCTACGAGGAGGAAAAAGACTATACTGCAGAAGAATTTGGAAACCTGCGTTTCGGCGACGGAACCTGGCGTGTCAGCGTTAAAAGCGGCCTGCGAAACGACGGCGTCATCACCGGAGCGGAAACCATCGTTCTGAAGGTGGATACCGGGGCGCCTACACTGTCGGCCCTGACTGTTACGGGAGCGGGCGCCACGCTTTCCGGCGGCCGTGTGGAGACTACAGGGAAACTGACCGTATCGGCGGAGGCGAAAGACAGCTCCTCCGGCGTGAAAGCGGTGCAGTATTCCATCAACGGCGGCACGGACTGGATCGATATGGCACAGCTGGGCAGCACCAGTACGTGGCAGGCTGAGATCTCTCAAACGTTTACTGGAACCATACAAGTACGCGCGCAGGACAAGGCTGGCCACGATTCCGCGGAACTGACGCAGCCTGCCATGATAACAGGGGCGGCGGAGGCGCCCGTGCTGAAGGTCGCTGACAGTCAGGGACAGCCAGTGGCTGACGGTGCGTGGAACCGGACCGGCGTGACCGTAAGCGCCAGAGGCGGCTCTTACAAGGAGGGCGGACTCACCTATACGTTGACTCATCCCGCGGATACAGGCACTCCCGGACCGGACACAGCCATGACGTCAGCGGGAGGCGTTTACAGCGTAACTGTTTCTCAACAGGGCATTACGCGCATCGTCGTGACGGCGGAGGACGTGTCCGGAAACAGGGCCACGGCTGGGGCTGTAGTGCGGATCGACGGAGAAAAGCCGCAGATCAGTAATTTTGAAGTAACAGGTCCGGCGGTCCGGGAAGCGGCCGGAAAGGTCTATGCCACGGGACAGCTGAAGATCTCAGCTGCGATCATGGACGGGGATTCTGGGCTCGGACAGGTGGCGGCTAAGGTCACCAGCGGCAGCGGCGTGGGAGCCGTGGAGCTGGCGGCTCCCGCCGTGACCGAAAACAACGGCAGTTATTCCTTTATCTTTGATGAAGAATTTGACGGCGCGGTCTGGCTGACGGCCACGGACAAAGCAGGAAATACGGAGACCGTGAGCAAAGCCGCCATGATCGCCTCTCCAGTGAAGGCGCCCACAGTGACACTGACGGACGCGGAGGGAACGGAGCTGATCACGGCGGGCGCGTGGACAAAGGGCGACGTAACGGTAAAAGTCTCAGGACCTGCCGGCCAGAAGCTGATGTACAGCGCAGTAGGCGCGGCGGCGTCGGAGAAGACTGATTTTCCGTCAGGCGGTCTCACTGTGACCAGATCTGGGATCACCACATTGACGGCCATCGCTGCCGATGTGTCGGGAGCGGAAGCGGAGACAAGGGCTGTGATCATGATCGATAAGGTCAGACCTGTCATCGGCGGAATGGGCTTAAACGGTGAAGGCGGCGTGATATCAGGAGGAGCATATTATCTGGAACACCCGCTGACTATCACCGCCGCAGGCGTCGCCGACAGCCACAGCGGCGTAAAAGATGTCTGCTATAATCTGGTGACCCAGGGCGTGGTCAAGGTGTCGGGACAGGCAATGACGCTGAAGGACGGCGTCTGGAGCGCGGTGTGTACCCGGGACTTCGACGGCTGGGTCGAGATATGCGCAGTGGACAACGTAGGAAATACCCAAGTGATAAGTAAAGCGGCCGTCCTCTCCATGGATTGGGCGCTGATCGATCCGCTGACACAGGAAATAGTGGACGGCGTATTCGGCCCGGGCAACGCGGTGCTGAACACAGGCAGCGGAACTCCTGTCATCCAACTTCAGGGTGATGTGGAGCTGGACAAAACCATAAAAGCAGGTACGGATGTGATCATCGACCTGAACGGTCACGACATTGCCGGCGCTGACGGCGCAGAAGGCGAGAACGGACAGGCTGCGATCACGATCATAGAGGACGGCGTGACCGTAACGATCACGAACAGCGCAAACGCTAACGCAGCCGTTACCGGCGGCAGCGGCGGAGCGGGAGGAAGCGGCAGTGCCAACGGCGGCAACGGCGGACACGGGGTGGACGCGGGCAGCCACACCGGCTGCAATGTGATCGTCAGCGGAAATACCACGGTGGCCGGCGGAAACGGCGGTAACGGGTATTCCGGCGGCAACGGGTCGGGAGGAAACGGCGGAAGCGGTGTTTCCAGCGAAGCGGACACAGCGATCACCATAGAGAGACCGGCCAAGGCCCAGGGCGGAGACGGCGGAAATGCTGCGGGGACCGGCGCGGGCGGCAACGGCGGCGCCGGCGTCGATTCGGAGACGGGAAATGTCATGGTCAACGGAGGCGGAGCGTCCGGCGGCAACGGCGGAGAAGGCGCCGGCTCGGGCATCGGAGGAAGCGGCGGCGACGGCGCTGCATCCGGGCAGGGCAATGTGACCGTCAATAACGGCAGCGCCGCAGGAGGAAACGGCGGAAGCGGTTCCACCGGAGGAACCGGCGGAAGCGGAGCGCATTCGGGAACCGGAGACGTGATCGTGGGCGGCGGCAGCGCCACCGGCGGAAGCGGCGGCTCGGGAGATACGGCCGGCGGCAACGGCGGCGCAGGAGCTGCGGCGGGAGGCGGCGGAAACGTCAGCGTCAACGGCGGCAGCGCATCCGGCGGCAACGGCGGAGCGGGAACAGCCACAGGAGGAACCGGCGGAGCAGGAGCCGTGACTGACACGGGAGATATCTCTGTCGGCGCCGGCGGCGCCGGCGGCAGTGTGACCGGCGGCAACGGCGGCAGCCACAGCGGAGCGGACGGAGGAAAAGAGACCGCCGCAGGCGGCAGCGGCGGGGCCGGGACCCAGACCAACAGCGGCTCTACGACCATCGGAAACAATGGTCAGGCCACAGGCGGCAGCGGCGGAGCGGGAACGGCGGCCGGCGGCAACGGCGGCGCCGGGACCAGCGCCAGCAGCGGAGCCATAATCGTGACCGGCGGCGGCAGCGCCACAGGCGGCGCGGGCGGCGACGGAATGAATTCCGCGTCCGGCGGCAACGGGTCGGGA
>Ga0129308_1002666_pt1 | contig 14453 bp, 14 predicted proteins | sample L827metagenome_FD_94440 | JGI IMG/M metagenome (GOLD analysis project Ga0129308, IMG submission 94440) | Ring-tailed lemur group fecal microbial communities from Wisconsin, USA - L827 metagenome | ecosystem: Host-associated > Mammals > Digestive system > Large intestine > Fecal | place: USA...
CTTGATAAAGGGAATTTCCACTCCCTGTCTGGACGTCAGATGAACATATCCTTCTCCATACTTGTGTGCAACCTCTGCAATCTTTTCCAATTGTTTTACTGTCACATGACCTCCAGTGCTTCGAAGTCTTAGCGAAAAATTGTTTTTCTGTTTCTGGCGCATAAATCCACCTTTTTTTAATGCTGCATAATCTACTGCCATATCAATTCTCCCTTCCTATCATGATAATCCATCACATAAAAAATCATATAAATTGTTTAGAATCTCATCTGTAATCTCTACTGGATTATTGTTAAGATTTGGATGATGGCTCAACGCGATTAATTCTTCTTTTTCTATTTGAGAAAGATTTTTATCCCTCAGATTCATCCTAAGTCCTAAATCTCTTTTTAAATTTCTAACTTCCTGTGCAAGTTCTTCACTACTGTCAAATCCAAGCAATTTAGATAATTCCTCTGTCCGTGTATCTTTTTTTCCATTCACTTGAATAAAATAATCCAATGTTAATCCACAGGCCTCCCCGTGAGGAATCCCATAAAGATTCGTCAACGGAAAAGAACATGCATGAGACGCGGTTGTTTTCGGAAGTCCAAACGCCAATCCTGCCATTACGGATGCTTCCGCCATCTTTTCTCTCGCTCTAATATTTCTTCCATCTTCATAAGCAGTCCTTATATTTTGTAAAACAAGCTTTGCCGCATAAACCGCTAATGCATCACAGATTGGCTGATGTCCTTTGCTCCAATACCCCTCAATGGCGTGGGATAATACATCAATGCCCGTGCATGCTGTTAAGTACGGCGACATGGACAGCGTAAGCTCTGGATCAATAATTGCATATTCTGGATAGAAACTATCCGAAACAATCGGTGCCTTTTTTCCTGCTCTTCGATTTGTCAATACAGAGACATTTGTCACTTCACTCCCTGTTCCTGCCGTTGTCGGAATAGCAATAATCGGCAAATGCTCCTTTGGAACTGGAATTCCTGTACTATGATATATACGAATCGTTTTTCCAGACAGTGCAGCGGATGAAGCCGCCTTTGCTCCATCCATCACACTTCCTCCTCCGAGTGCTACAATAAAATCTGCCTTTTCTTCTCTGAGAAGCTTTGCAAGTTGATCCACCTCTTCTACGTCTGGATTCGGGGAAAATTCAGTAAATATTTCTACCAGATGATTTTCAGAATTTTCCAAAAGCTCTTTTGCTATTTCTTCTTTCACAAAATGACTAGATGTCACCAAAACTCCCCGATGATACTCTCTCTCTCGGATTCTTTCCGACAATTTTTTCAATTTTCCACTTCCAAAGTCAATCGTTACTGGCTGTAAATATTTCCAATTCATCTTTTCTCCTTTATTTTATGGTGGTGCCTGCGATAGCAGGCATGTCAGTTTAGTTCTTATGCTGGCTGTGAATCAGTTTTAAAAGTCTCTCTCTATGTTTATAAAACGCTTCGGTAAATTGAATATCTTTCACTCCGTCTTCGACAATTTGTCTCGAAAACCAAACTGGAACATCATCCACAATTCTTCCTGGATGTCTGCTCAGTACTAAAATTCTACTTCCAAGCAATAATGCTTCTTCCACATCATGTGTGATAAAAAAGATTGTTTTTCCAGTATCCCACCAGATTTTTCGAATTAAAGCCTGCATTGTCTCCCTCGTAAATGCATCTAATGCTCCGAACGGTTCATCCATCAATAAAATTTCCGGATTGTTAATTAACGCTCTGGCAATAGAAACTCTCTGACGCATTCCACCAGAAAGCTCATATACTTTTTTATCCGCAAACTCTTGCAATCCGACTCTCTCGAGATATTGCTCTGTCAAATGCTCATACTCCGTTTTTGGAACTTTTCGCATCTTTGGTCCAAAGCTTATATTATCTCTGACCGAATACCATTCATATAATGGTGGATTTTGGAATACAACACCTCTATGCCAGTCAATACCATTAATCAATTCCCCTTCCAAGCGAACCTCACCGTTCGATGGAGCTATAAATCCTGCCAAAATCTTTAATAATGTAGATTTTCCACATCCACTTGGTCCAAGAACACAAATAAATTCTCCTCTATAAATATTAAAATTAATATTTTCTAACGCCCTTACAAGACCGTTTGCCGCAGAATAATCAAGATTTACATTTTGAACATGAATTAAAGGATCTTCTCCTTCTCCTATCACTTTAGGCTCTTCACCATAATAATCAATTCCAGAAACACTGAGAAGTTCATTGGCTGGTTCATATAATTTTTCTTTCCATTCTTCTTTTTTTCCTCCCATAAAATCCTCCTGTTTTCTATTTTCCTAAAGCATCTTCAAGATACGATGTATTAACATGCTGCTGGAATGTTTCTAAGTCTGGTGCCTCTTTAATGCTTCCCTGTTCTACCAAAAAATCAGCTGTATCTTTCAATACTTCTGCAATATGCCCTCCAAGATATTCTTCCTTTAACTGATCTTCTCCTAAAATCCACTCAAATCCATCTCTCTGGAATTTGGCATCTTCCTCACTAATTGTTAAAACATCTGCGATATCCTTGATAACTTTATCTCTATCTTCTTGGTCTAGCTCATTCGCTCTGTTAAGCGCTTTAATATATTTCGTTACAAGATCTGGATTTTGTTGTGCAAACTCTTGTCTTGCAACAATCAAATCCGCTGTCACAATTCCTTTTTCTGCCAACTTGTCACTTCCAGTAAGAATTGTGCCATCCTCCAACAGATTATTTAAAACTGGATACCAAACATATGCTGCATCAATATCACCACGTTTCCATGCCGCATTGATATCATCTGGCTCCATATCTAATAATGTAACATCCGTTTCTTTCACGCCTTCCTGCTGTAATGCATTTAATAGGCTATAATGTGCTGTAGATGCAAATGGTGTTGCAACTTTTTTACCTTTCAAATCTTTTAAAGATTTGATATTGGAATCATTTCTTACTGCCAATGATTCTGCAGAACCAATAATATCTCCGATATAAACTACATCATATTTTAGGTCATTGCAAATGCCAAGCGCCGTTGGATTACTTCCCAATTCTGATACATCAATACTTCCAGCAGCCAATGCAGTATTTACATCTTTTCCAGAGTCAAAATTTACAATCTGAACCTTTACGCCAAGTTCTTCTTCATAATATTTTTCTGCACGTGCTACAAGATCTCCATTCACCAAATCCATAGTTCCAATTTTAATTTCTTCTGTTTTTTCTGTTGATTTCTTTTCCTCTGAAGACGAGCCACATCCTGTCAGCCCCAAAGTCAAAATAGTCATAACCGTTAATATTCCTGCAATCCATCTTTTTTTCTTATTTTTCATATTTTTAACTCTTTCCTTTCCAATGAATAATCTTTTTTTCTAATAATCGGATAATTTGATCCAGAAGAATACCCGTAATTCCCATTAAAATAATGCCAAAAAACATAATATCACTTCTCAAATAATTACTTGCGTCCAAAACTAACCATCCAATTCCGCTGACCGCAGCTACCATTTCCGCCGCAACCAAAGTTGTATACTCTACACCAAGAGAGGTACGCAGACCAGTAAAAACATCTGGGAGTACCGCTGGGAAAATAACAAAGAAGAACACCTGTCTGTTTCCAGCTCCCAGAGTCTTTGCTCCCAGAATATAGTCTTCCTTAATTCGATTTACCCCAGAGACACAGGCGATATAAATTGGTGCAAATCCTGCAAGAAACAAAAGCATGATTTTGGAACCATCGCCAATTCCCATCCACAATACCAATAATGTATAATAAGCCAATGGTGGCAGTGGACGATAAAATTCTACAATCGGCTCAATAAAAGCTTTTACTTTAGAATTATATCCACTTAATAACCCCAATGGCACTGCTGTAATAATTGCTAATAGATAAGCCTGAATCAGCCGGCTCATACTCGCCGCTAAATGCTGTAATAATGTAGAACCTTTATATCCCTCTTTTAAAATCGTCAAGAAACTATCCCATACACTCTTTGGGGTTGGTATCAACGTTTCAGAAACTACACCTGCAAAAGTAACGGCAAACCATGCAATCAAAACAGTTACAACTACGCCAAAACTAATTAATTTTTCTGTTTTTCCAGTTTTATTTAGTACATTCATAACTTCACTCCCATCTTTTCATATAAAAGACCCCTCTGCCAAAATTAGCTTTTATAAAAAGTCTTTGTCTACAATGTCCAAGACTTCATCAAAAATTTTCATTGCCTCACGAAGTTCTTCTTCTGTGATAATGAGCGGCGGAGCAATATTAATATTATTTTCTCTGCCAAACGTTGCAAATCCACGTTCTCTTAAAAGTCCTACAATTTTTCCCATCGTTCCCGATTTATCAGCATATGGTACTAAAGGTTCTTTTGTTTTCTTATCCTTGACAAATTCTACTGCGGAAAACAGACCGATATATCGAACATCACCGACACATGCATGTTTTTCTTTTATTTCCTCCAGAAGTTCTCCAAGCAGTTTTCCAACTTTTTGTGCATTTTCTAGAAGATTTGCTTTTTGGTAATAATTCACACAGGCGACACCTGCCGCACAGGCAAGAGAGTGTCCACTATAAGTCAATCCATATTGGAAAACTTTGTCATCGTAGTATTTGGCAATTTCTTTTGAAATAATAACCCCACCAAGCTGAATATAGGAACTAGTAACCCCTTTGGCAAATGTGATAATATCGGGTTTAATTCCCCAGTTTTCAAATGCAAACATTTTTCCAGTTCTTCCAAACCCAGCCATAACTTCATCACAAATCATAAGGATTCCATATTTATCACAAATTTTACGAAGTCCCTGTAAATAACCATCCGGAGGTATAATAACTCCATTGGCACCTGTGATTGATTCTACAAAGATTGCAGCGACATTTTCTGCTCCCTCGTAGGCAAGCTGCTCTTCAATTTTTTGAAGATAATATTCAGATGCCTCCTGATCATTTTTAAATTTTATAGAGCTTCTGTAAATATAAGGATCTTTAAATTTTACAAAACCCGTTGCAGAAGGATTTTCTAATGCAAATCTTCTCGGATCTCCAGATAAATTTCCAGCCCCAAGAGTAGAACCGTGATAACTTCGATATCTGGAAAAAATTTTGCTTCTTCCAGTCACGGTTCTTGCCATATTGATAGCCGCTTCATTTGCATCAGAGCCTCCACAGGTAAAAAATACTTTTGCCATATTATCTGGCGCCAAATCTACCAACATTTTGGCTAATTCAGATCTCGGTGCCGAGGCATACGCCGGACCAACATAAGGCAGTATCTCTACCTGCTTTTGAATGGCCTCAATGACATCTCTATTTCCATGACCGATATTTACACAGGATAACTGGCTGGACATATCAAAATATTTTTTCCCATTAAAATCATAAAAATAAATTCCTTCTGCCCGCTCAATCGGAATCGCATCCGTATTTCCTGGAAGCCATGGATGCTGGTTATATTTTTTATCATATGTAATAGTTAATTGCCTATTTAAATTCGACATTTTTTATTTCCTCCCGCTTTTATTCTGGCTTTGTATAAAATCTTTCATTTTGTCTGAAAGTATTTGAGTACCCATTTTGTATTTTCGTCCAAGCATCCTATACTTTCCCTCCCCAAACCGATGGTAGGGAAGCATTTCATAAATGACGCCTGGTTTATCTTTTAAAAAATTTTTAATTTGCCATAGTTCTTCTTTCGTATCATTAAAGCCCGGAATAACCGGCGTACGAACCTGTTTTTTTAAATCAGGAAATTCTTGGCAAAGCTTTGTAAAATTATCAATAATTTTTTGATTTGATTTTCCTGTATATTGTATATGTTTTTCAGAATCCAAAGACTTGATGTCAAATAAAATTATATCCAAAAGCTTTGCCGCTTCTCTTAATATCTCATATTCTGCATATCCGCATGTCTCAATAGCTGTGTGGATTCTTCTCTTTTTTGCCTCTCTCAAAAGCTCAATCAGCCAATCCCCATGGGATAAAGGCTCTCCACCACTGACGGTCAAGCCACCTTCCCCATAGCGATAAAAATCAGCCTGCTTTTCCACCTGTTCAACAATCGCTCGTATTTCTTTTTCTTCTCCCTCCCGCTTGATTGCTCTGGAGGGACAAATATCTGCACATGCAAGACATTGATTACAACGATTCCAACAAATTTTAGCATTTCCTGATTTTCCAAAAACAATGGCATTTTGAGGGCAAACTTTCTGGCAAAATGCACATTCCGTCTGCCCAATACATTTTTGTTCTATATAAGAAATTTCCGCTTTATATTTCTGTGATTCTGGGTTACAGCACCATGCACACTGCAGTGGACAACCTTTTAAAAATACGATCGTTCGAATTCCCGGTCCATCATGAAGCGAGTAATTCTGAATATTGAATACCAAGGTTGAGGACTTCATTATGAAACTGCCTCATGCTCAGTTCTGGCAATAATGTCATCTTGCAAATCTTTTGACAATTCTGTAAAATAAGCGCTGTATCCTGCAATACGTACCAAAAGATTTCCATACTGCTCCGGATGTTTTTGTGCCTTTCGCAAGGTATCCGTATTCAAAACATTGAACTGGATATGCCATAGCTTTAAATCATGCCAAGTACGAATAAAGTCTACAAGCTTCTTTGTTCCCTCTTCTCCTTCCACGCAGGATGGGCTTAATTTTACATTTAATAATCTTGCTGCGTGATCTCTGCGTTCAAAATTCTTTGTCTTATAATTAGAAAGAAGCACTGCTGTCGGACCATTCTTATCTGCTCCCTGAGATGCACTGGAGCCATCGGATAATGGTGTGTATGCGAATCTTCCATTTGGGGTTGCACTGACAACTTTTCCAAATGGCACATGAGAAGTAAATGGCACTAATCGAAGATCTAAATGTACATTCAGTTCTTTGCCATAACGAGCTGTAAATTCTTGTGCCTCATAATCTAGTAATTTTGCGATTTTGTCTGTATAGCTGTCATCGTTTCCATAGGCTGGTGCGTTTATGAGCATCTGACGAATGGCCTCATAACCTTTAAAATTATGCTCCATAGCCTCTTTTAACTGCGCTGCTGTAATTTTCTTTTCCTCAAATACTAATTTTTTAATCGCTGCGAGAGAATCCACAACCGTTGCATATCCAATAAATTCGAAATAACCTAGATCAATTCCACCCTCAATTTTTGGCTGATGTAAATCTGTATAAGTCTCCTGACATAACTTGTGTAAAAGTGATCCAAGTGGTGAGGCAAAATGCTGTCCTCGGAGACGAATAATTTCGTGCTGCTGGATAAATGCGTGTTTGATAAAATATCTTTGCTGCTTTAAATAAGCTTCCAGCACTTCATCAAATGTTTTAAAATCTTCAAATTCTCCCGTCTGAAGTCCAATCACTTCATCCCCATATTTTTGCATCTTTCCATTGTAGATTACCATTTCTAAAGCCGCTGCAAAGTTGATATATGCGTTTGGACTCGTATAGGTATCTCGATTTGGCATTCTACATTCCGCACATCCTGATACACTATAATCATATGCTTCTTCAAACGTTGCACCTTTCGAGAGCAAAAGTGGTACTACTTCTTCGTCATTGATCAATTTCGGAAAACCAGCCCCGTCTTTGATTGTCTCCGCCACTTCATATAAATAGCGCTTTGGACTTCCTGTGTGAATTCTCGCCGCCAAATCTGGATAATTTAGTGGAAATTCCCTTTTAGATTTCAGCAAAATATAAGTCAGCTCATTGACTGCATCATATCCCTGCTTCGTCACTCCCCCAATAGTCACTGCTTCCCAATGAGCATATCCTTCATTAAAGGAGCCTCCGGCCTCAGAAAGATACAAATCAACAAACTCTGCCATGGAAACCCACATACATTCAAATAATTCCTGAACTTCTTCGTCTGTGATAATTCCCGCTTCCTTATCTCTCACATAAAATGGATATAAATACTGATCCATTCTTCCATTAGAAATAATTGTTCCAGTTTTCTGTTCCACTCTTGAAAACATCTGCGTAAACCACTGCGCCTGCATTGCCTCATAAAAAGTTCTCGGTGGATTTTTCGGTACATAATGGCAAGTGTCCGCGATTTTTAATAATTCTTTTTTTCTCCTCGGATTTCCTTCTTCCTTTGCCAATTTTTCCGCCAAATCTCCATGTCTGTCTGCCCATAAAATAATGGCATCGCAAGTGATGATCACTGCCTGTAAGAATGGAAGTTTCTCCGTATAATCAACTGGACTGTACTCATCCAACTCTAACATTCTTTGTTCTGCTTCCTTCTTAATTCCAAGAAAACCTTTTTCCAACACAATTTCATAATCATGTACCCACTGAAGAGAAGAGCGAAATGATGCAGTTTCATTTACAATATATCTTGATGTAAGTTCCTCGTCTGGATTATAAGTTAATTTTGTTGTCTCTAAAGTCAATGCCTTCGCGAGGTCTTCATGGAATGTTTTTCCAACCCAATACGGAGCAATTTCTTCTACAACAATTTTGGCATCTTCATCAGAAATACTAAACGGTGAGACAGTTCTTGTCGGTAATGTCTTAATGGCCTCCCCTAATGTATTTCCATCCAACTCTGGATAAAGAATTCCATACCGACCCTGTTTTCCACTTCTGCCTACAATTAACTGATCATCGTCAATATAAACTGTCGCATATTTTGCATAATGCATTAACGCTTTCGCCCATCTTAAAATTAAAGGCTCTCCCTCCGTCTCCTGAAAAGACTGTGTAAAATACAAACCTCTTTCAATATCAATTTGTGGTTTCTGTCCTCGGATACGACTTAATATTTTAGTTGCACGATTCTGATGAATAAATGCTGGTTTCTTATGCTTTATTTCATATTGAATTCGTCTCTCCTGAGGTGATATTATTTTACTCATATTTTTTACCTCCTAATTTTTATTTTTCATAATAAAAAAGGCCACAATAAAAAAGTTCAATCTACTTCTTTATCGCAACCTCTGGTTTTCCGGTCAGTTCCTTTTATAATTAACAATATATTTTTATGAAATTTTTCTTTTTGTATTTATAAACCCCCCTTTCGTATTTCCTATTAATCTTATATGTATTATATGAAATGTATTATATGCCATTAAAATTATTTTGTCAAGCATTATTTTTCACAAACAAAAAAACATCTCTCTAAAATCATTTTTAGAAAAATGTCTTTTTAAAAGATGCTCAAGATCATCCTTGGTCTTATAAAAAAATTTATGTATGAATTCTCAGTTTTTATTACTTATTCCTCCCATTTTGTCGGCAAAATAAATGAATATTATTATCTGCTCAAATACACAGAAAATTTTGCCCCCTGTCCTAGTTTTGAACTAACCTTAATATATCCTCCCTCTCCCGCAAGCACTTCTCTCGCAAGATAAAGACCAATTCCAACTCCCTCTTCCTTTGTAACCACAGAGGAACGATAAAATCTCTGAAATATTTTCGCTTTTTCTTCCTCCGATATACCAATTCCCGTATCTGTAATCTCTACGCAGATAAAAAGTTCATACGCCTTTATCTCTACCTTTATGGAACCTTCCTTTGTATACTTAATTGCATTGTCGATAATATTCCCTATCGCTTCGTTTGTCCATTTTTTATCAAATACTGCTGTTTCTCTCGAATCTGAACATTGTAGATAGAGACAAATTCCCTTTTCCTCCGCTTTTGACTTATATTGTTCTATCACTTCCTGCACCATTGGAAAAACTTTTTGTTTTTCTGGCTTAAGAGCAATAATACCAGTCTCCAGTCTGGAAAGCTTTACAAGCGATGCAATTAAAATATTTAATTTTTCTGTCTGACTATGTAGAGAATTCACATATTCTATTTTCTCCTCATCTAAATCCATCTCCTGCAATAGCTCTGTATACAATAAAATATTTGCGATTGGTGTCTTTGTCTGATGAGAAATATCTGCGATAAGCGTCTTTATTTTATCCTTTTCTAGCTTAACCTTTCGAGCAGAAGTCTCTGCGGAAGAAAGATACTGTGCCATTTTAGACTCAATTGCAGATAATTTACTCTCATTAAAATCTTCTTCCTGAAAGTTTCCCTCTATCGCCTGCTCTAACATTTCACATAAACTATTCATAATTTTTCTGACATATAATCTATCCCAGATAATTACGGCAATTGATATAAATATACATAAACCAGCAAATATACTTCTTACTTCCATCTACCTTTTCCTTTCTTTTATTCTATCAGAAAGAACCATTCCTCTTCAATCTATCATATAAATTCTGAGCATTTCTTTAATAACATTCTCAACCTAACTAAAAATGCATTCACAGCAAAGCTATTCCTTCACTCACAGAGCATAGAATGAAGTATACTTTTTTCGCTATATTATAGGTCATTTTAGTGATATCCATGTATATCCCACACCGTACACAGTTTTAATATATTCCTGAGCTTTTAACTTATCTCTAAGACGCTTTATTGTGACAGAAAGTGCGTTTTCATCGACGTACTCCGCACCGTCTGTCCAAATACGATCGACCAATTTTGATCTCTCCAGTGTTATGCCCTGATTCTCCACTAAAATGCGAAGAAGTTTCTGTTCCGTCTTGCTAAGTTCTACACTCTCCTCGCCCTTTTTAAATATCATCAAGTCAAAGTCAAAATAAAATTCTCCCAATTGATTTATATTTTTTCCTGGTTTATTATTTTGAAGTTTATGTTCCAATTCATTTTTCACTACTCTTTTTTGGCGTTCTAATTCCATCGCTCTTCTTCTAAGCTGAGTATTTACTCTCGCACGAAGGACAGCCAGTCGAAAGGGCTTCGTAATATAATCATCTGCTCCGAGCTCTAATCCATTCACGATATCTGTCTCCATATCATTTGCCGTCAATAAAATAACTGGAATATATGCTCCGCTTCGCACCTCCACCAAAAAATCTAATCCATCTCCATCTGGTAAATTAATATCTAATAGAATTAAATCAAATTGCTCCGCTGCAAGTTTTTCTCTCGCTTCTTTTAAACTTCCGCAACCTTCGACTTTATTTTCAAAAGAGCGAAGGGAGCGGCAAAGTCCTGCTAAAAGTACAGCATCATCTTCCACAATCAATATTTTATTTAAATAACCCATATTTTCTTTCCCCTTTTCGTACAGTTTAAAAAATAATCTCCTCTAGGGCATACCGTATTTTATGCCTCAGAGGGTATAGGTTTTAAAACAGTTTTCTAACGGATGGCGTCTCCTCCCCAAAAAACATTCTACTTTATCTGTTTCACAAAGTATAATTTATGGAAATCACTTTTCCCATCGCCGTTTTTTTCTTTAAATATATTATAACAAAATTCAGCAAGAGTTAATCATACTACTATATAAGCAACTCACTATCATCTCTCAAAAAATTCATCACAGCCGTATTGAATCTCTCTGGTTCTTTATTGGCAATAAAATGATCACCGCGAATTAATACAAGCTTCGCATTTGGAATACTATTTGCGATCAGTTTCGTATGTTCCTCCTTAATCATATCCTTTGTCCCTGCTATCACTAACGTCCTAGCCACTATCTTACTTAAATACTGTTTTGGTATATTAGGTTCATTCACCATCAATCCTAAAAGCTCCATATTTCTTTTGGCCTGCTCACTCTTTTTGGAAAAGAGACGCGCTATGCGATAGCCAAGTTCTATCGGAAGTTGTACAAAGCTCCTCACTCCCTTGGCATTCAAATTTCCACCGTTTAAAATTAGATTTTTCACTCGATTTGGATACTTTATAGTAAAAACCATCGCAATATTGGCTCCGTCCGAAAAACCTAAAATATTCGCTCTATCAATTCCCTTTTCATCCATAAATCTTCGTAAATCAAGAGCAAATTGACGAATTGTAAATGGAGCCGTCCCCCTTAGAGATTTTCCATGTCCTCTCGTATCCACTGCGATTACTTGATAATATCTTGAGAAATGCTCAATCTGATGGGCAAAATATGAGCTATCCTCTCCATTTCCGTGAAGCAAAATAAGAACTTCGCCTTCTCCTTTTTGTATATAAAAATTTTTAATTTTCATCCTATTCTCCCTGATACCTTTTCAAATATTCTCTCACAGAGCGACTCATCTCTTTTGAAAACTCTGAGTTATATTTTCTCTCACAAAAAGCTCTTGTCCATTTTTCAAACGTCTTTCCCTTTTCTACTGTCTCTTTTTCAAACATTTTTCGAATCTGTTTTCCATCTCTTCTGTGATATCTATTTTCCTGCACAATATCTTCTAAACGACAGCGCTTTGGCTTTTGGCGTTCCTTTTGTTGCTTTGTTGGATATCCAAATACAAGCATTGCCGCTGGAAATACATATTCTGGCAACTGCAATAGCTCTCTGTGAAATTCACATTGCTCCATAATATCTCCGATATAGCAAGATCCAATTCCAAGACTCTCTGCCGCCACAACTGCATTTTGCGCTGCGATAACTGCGTCTGTAATAGATAAGGCAAAATCTCCCTCCGCAGGCTTTCTCGGATTTGCTCCTCCCTCGACAAATGCGTCAAACCATTTTTGCATATCAGCACAAAAAATAAGCACCATTGGAGCCTTGGCGATAAACGGCTGATTGTCGCAGCTTACTGCGAGCTTATCCTTTATATCTTGGTCTGTGATATCTAAAATCGTGTACATCTGCTGGTTTCCCGCCGTTGGAGCTTCCATCGCAGACTGTAAAATCACTCTCTTATCTTCCAAAGAAATTGGCTTATCTTCATACACGCGAACAGATTTTCTATCTTGAAGTGACTTTATAATTTCATTCATTTTTTCTCACCTTTTTTCTTCTATATGAATCTCAAATTCTTCTTTTTCAAAATTCATTAAATGTCTCAAATTAATTGTGATATTCTTTTCTCTTCCTATTTTCAAAAGCCATTTTGCACAATTGTCTCCACAATTTGATGCATTAAAAACCTTTTCTGATATATTGTCAATTAAAATTAATGTCTTCACACCTCCTGATAAACTAGTTGGAGGAATTTTTCCAAGCACAGGACTATCAATGACTCCATTTCCCAGCACAATAGACTTATCAATATCTTCTATCATTTCTCTGGCTCGCTCAGACAAAATCCATTCTTCCTCATATACATTTTTAAAATATACTACTGTATTATAGATTGCCTCTGGCATATCTCCATAAAAGATATTTAACATTTTATATTCCCTCCATCTTACTATTATCCCTACCCTCAATAAATGCATCCTAATTTTTAAATCATAACATAATTAGGACAATATTTCTATCCTTATTTTACCAAAAGACTTAGTGAGGGAAAATACACTAACGCATGATAAAGCACAAACGAAAGTGCGCCACAAACTTCTTGACATAGTCGTAATTGTGTTGTTTGCAAAACGGTGTACCGTCGCATGACACCATTCAAAGGGTGATGGGAAACATCAATCCTCAGTACCTGCAGGGTTTATATAGAAAATGGAATGATATGCTCAGCACGGAGGAAGGGGAAAAGTGAAAGAAAATCATTTGCATAGACGGAAAAACCATGCGAGGCAACGGTGGCAGAAACCAAAAAACGAACCATATTGTTTCCACATGGAGTGATGAAGATGGATTCTGTCTTGGACAGAAAGCGGTGGAAGAAAAATCAAATGAAATAACAGCAATCCCTAAACTTTTGGATGCCATTCATATAAAAGGGAACATCATTACCATACATGCGATGGGAACGCAGACAGAGATAGCAGAAAAGATAAAATCCAAAAGGGCGGATTATGCACTGGCATTTGGACGTGACATTGAAAGAGGATAGGAACACGACACTAGATAAAACAGCAGCACAAAACTTAAATATCATAAATAAATGGTGTTTATCGATTTTAAAGCTGTTCCAGATAGGAAATAAAAAAATATCAATGAGGAAGAAGAGATTTTGTATCAGTATGAAAGCAGAGGAATATTTAGAAAAAATAGTTAACCTTTAAAAAATTTTACAAGATACAAATTGGGATGATAAAAATATTTATGCGTATGTCCTGACGAAAATAATTTAAACATTGTGATTTTTTTTTGCCTATGTTACACTAAAAATTAGAATCATAAAAGAAAGTAGGAAATGCCATATGGGAAAAATGACAGTGTATCATGGAAGTTATATTTCTATAGAAAAACCCAAAATCATAAAAGGAAGAAATACAAAAGATTTTGGACCAGGATTCTACTGCACAATTATCCGCGAACAGGCGGAAAGATGGGCACGCAGATATAATTCTCCCATCCTTTGCACTTACACTGTGCGAATGAATATGAATTTAAAAATATTAGAGTTTAAGGAAATGACAGAACAATGGCTAGACTTTATTATCGCTTGCCGCCATGGTCAAACACACACCTATGATATTGTCATTGGTGCTATGGCAAACGATCAAATTTATAACTATATTTCAGATTATATGGATGGCATTCTTAC
>Ga0129308_1002667_pt1 | contig 14450 bp, 6 predicted proteins | sample L827metagenome_FD_94440 | JGI IMG/M metagenome (GOLD analysis project Ga0129308, IMG submission 94440) | Ring-tailed lemur group fecal microbial communities from Wisconsin, USA - L827 metagenome | ecosystem: Host-associated > Mammals > Digestive system > Large intestine > Fecal | place: USA...
ACCTGGGCCAGCTCCAATGTCCGGGTGGAAAGATCGTCCTGCCCGTCCTGCTTCATCAGGGCCATCTTCCGTACCGCTTCCAGCATGGCGTTCATATCGTTGATCCGCATATCTGCGATCCGATCCACATAAATCTCCGCATCCAGCATCATGCGCTGGAAATCCTTGTGGCAAAGCATTTCCGACAGCAGCCGGTGATTGAATTTTCCAACCGTTAATACTTCTATGGCATCATCACTCAGATTCAGAGCGTCCAGCTCTGTGTCTGGGTGATTTTTTGTTTGTGTCATGCCCAGCAGATAGTCCGTGGACACACTATAGAACTTCGCCAGCGTGACAATGCTGAACGGGCTGATGTCTTTGAAATCGTCTGCCTCATATTTGCCGAGGGCGGACTTGGAAAGCCCGGCCTGCTCCGCAAGCTGTTCCAGCGTCAGGCCTCGTGCCACTCGCAGATCCTTCAATCGTTCCTGTACGGTGAGTTTCACCTGCATGGCGTATCCCTCCTTCTTTCTGTCTCTAAGCGTGGAAATCCACCCTGTTTTGCGCTCTTTTCCGACCTCTTGGATATACGGGAAAGAGCGCATTTTTTCGTTAAACTGTACCTATAGAAACACCTGAACCTTGAAAATCGAATGATCGTCCGAATGGGATATGTCCCCCCGCGAAGTGACGCATCCGGCGCACCAACGGGGACGGGAACGCCGGGAGCGATCCTCCGGGCTGGAACGAGTTCGGGAAAAGCGGCAAAAAACCACAACTATTTTCAAACCATGTGAGAACAGCGAAGAACCCGCTGTTTTTGTGCCGCTGTCCATATCATTAAGCGATGCACTGGACAGCGCACACAATACACCGTTGCGTGTGCCTTTTCATTGAATCGCAAAAAGTCAAGCGGAACAGCAAAAACGATAGGTGCCCCTTGTGAACAGGGGTACACGGGCGGCAATTCCAGCGGATGGCCGTCCATGATCAAACAACGCTCTGCGGCAAACGGATGCTGCCATTCAGCATATCCATTATACCACAGAGCGAATCCAAAAAAGGAAAGGAATTGTAAATATGAGCAGAAGTAAAGCAGAAAACTGCCGCAACGAAGTGAAATCATACATCACCCGGGAGGGCATGACCATGACGGAGGTGGTGGAGCTGCTGGCCGACGAACACGGCTGGAGCAGCAGCGTCCCCAACCTGTCCGGCAAGCTGCGGCGTGGGTCACTAAGGTACACCGAGGCCGTGGAGTTGGCCGATGTGCTGGGCTACGATTTGGTTTGGCAGAAGCGCCGGGAGGTGAGGTAATATCGCCGGAACGACTGGCGGACTGCTGAAAAAATATCAGCAGATACCGTGCAGACCTGTTGATTTTTCCTTGAAGATATATTATACTTCATTCAGAACGAACGTGTGTGAAAGAGGTGATCAGATGGCGAATTATACAGAGGAACAGTGGAATGCCAAAAAAATCGAGCTCATGGAAAACTGTTTCAACGGCTTTGCCGAGTTGGGTCTGCACGGCACCGGGATTCGGGGGGTGGCGAAGTATTGCGGATATAACACTTCCATGCTTTATACCTATTTTGAGGATCTGGACGACCTGATCATCCAGTCCACTGAATACTGTATGAGCAAGGTGGAGGATGAGTTTATGGCGAAAGCCCCCACGGATGTGGAGGACTTATGGCGGTTCATTGACGAGATCCCCTACTGGACGGCGGAAAAGCACGGCAAGAAATACCGCCTGATGTATCAGGTCTACACCCACCCGAAATACAGAGAATACGGTCAGAAATTCTTTGCGGGTATCGATGAGCGTTATACCGAATACGCAAAGCGCCTGGAGGGCAAGCTGGGCATTCCCTATCAAAAGCTGACGCCGCTGATCTTCATTCTGATCCGGGCGTGTGTCCACTACGCACTGTTTGAGGATGAGTTCTATATGAAATCCCAGATAGAAACGCTGAAGGAAACCCTTGAACTCTTTCTTGCGAAATACAACCCAAAAGCAATCCAAAAGGAGGACTGAACCAATGAAAAAACGGATCTTGAGCCTGTTGTTGGCCGCCTGCATGCTGGTGGGCCTTCTGCCAACGACCGCTTTTGCGGCGGAGCCGGAGGAAGCGCTGTACGCGCAGATGCTGGAGCTGGGCATTGTGGATGCCGAAGGCACCCTGATCGAGGCCAACACCTTTACGGTGGATGACGGCACCCGGCTCTATTCTCTGACTGAGCTGATCGAGTGGCTGAACCAGTGCGGCGACAGCGATCTTGATAAGCTCGTCACCGTGGACGCGACGGGCAAATCCGCCACGGTGGAGAATCTCATGTACGCGCTGCTCATCGAGTATCAGATCGCCGAGGTGGCAGGACAGCTGAAGCTGCTGGCCTCCGGCGAAAACAGTGTGTCGCTTTATTCCGACACCGGCGCCGTGCCCTCCGACGTCCACGATATGCGGCTCGGTATGGTAATATCAAGAAAAGACAGCATTCTGACGCTGGAAGTGTGTCTGACCGATAAAGGACTCACTGAGAAACTCTATGAAGCGCCATACGATATCACTGTGGAAGTGGGTATGTTCGCGGATTTCCTCTACTATGATGTGACGGGCTTTGCTGTTAACGGCAGCGCTTTGCCGGGCAGAAACTGTTTTGAGGAGTTTACCATCCCGAAAGGTTCTTCGTCCATAACATTCACGATGGACTTGTCCGTTTTGCGCAGCAGTCTGCTCTCCTTATATAATGGTCTGTGGGACGGCAATGCCTATATTCTCTTTGAGGCACGCACGGTTTCCCCAGACTCCGGTATGCCTGACAGTACCGCCACCTTTTGGGTGAGCATCGCGCCCAGCAGTGAAGCCGATCCCGTCGTCAATGCGATCACCGGCGGAACCCTTATCGGCAGGATAAGCGGTGAACAAGTTCTGCCCTATCATCTGGACTGGGGCCAGAATAACGCGGTGACGGGGACGCAAAACATCAATGGCACGGACTACTTCAAGATCACCACCGACATCCCGGCTGCCAAGGGCAGTGACTACAATGATCAATATAACGGCTGGAAGGACTTATTCAGCCGCGCACTGAAGGCGGGCGTGGGCGATCTGAAAAATCCTGAGGTCAACCTGAAAAACGTCACCATCTGGACAAAGGACGACAATACGATCAATGTTCCCGGACTCTCCGTTCTGCAGAACGGGAAAAGGGTCCTGATCGGAACCGGCGGCATAAAATACGACGGTGTTGATTTTGATACAAGTAGCAGTGCGCTCGCCTATCTGACGGAAGTTGCCAAGGTGCAGAATACAAGCTGGGACACTCCCAACAGCAATTTTTATAACGAATGTAAGTCCCACAACTGGCATCTGGTGCGTTTTATGGATGTTGAAGTGCCGGTCACGCTTATAGATGGCGAGAACAATTTGCATTATCCGCAGGACTGGTATCTCAACGTCGACTGGATTGAACAGAACAAAAATGCGGATCTCCGTCCGGAGGAGATCCTCATGCACGGCCCGCTGACCATTGTGGACGAGGTTGCGCCCACCATCTTGGACGTCAGAACCCTCGCGACCGCTGATGATTTCTATCCCGGAAATTACATCCCCATTGTCGTGGAGTTCTCCGAGCCGGTCTACGGCGACTATCAGCTTGCTTATCTGGATGGAACTGAGACGAAGTATCTGTCCAGCGTCAGCGGCGCTTTTGAGGGCGATGTGACCCGCAGCGGCGCTACGCTCTCCAAAACCCGCGTATTCTATTACTACGTCAACAGAACCGACTACACCGGTATCGTGTTAAAGGGCGTTAAGCCTATGAGCGATGCGTGCACGGATGTGTACGGCAACGCATTCCAGATTACGGCCAGTGATTACCAGGAATTCTTCGACGAAGAAAGCCACCCCGTAACCAAAACCTTGCTGGACGGGCATATTCTGGGCGGAGAGCTGAATCACAGCATTCTGTCCATGACCGCCACACCGGATGCGCAGGATCCCAACGAGGTCACCTTCCGGGTAAATCTCTACAACCTGACGCAATTCAAGCAGGATTGGAAAACGTGGAGCGATGCCGGCTCTGACGACCCCGTTATCAGCGTCCGCGTGGACCTGGGCTATAATGGGGTGCAAACGGTCAATTTGACACTGGCCAAGGAGGGAACAGGCGGCAGCGAGGTGTACTATCTCACCGGCACGATGTCGCTCCCCGTCTCCTGGTCTGACACGGAGCGTGTGGCGGAGCTGTATTATGATGACAGTCCCCTCTACGGCGTCTATGCCACCTTCACACAGAAGGAATTCGTGTTTGCCAAAATGGATTCCTTTACCATCAACATCGATGGGGGATGGCCCTCCGGCATCGACAAAACGATTTTCAAGCAGGATTCGTCTCTCCTGACTCTGAGCGCCACCGACAACGATACAGAATACACCTATAAGTATCTGGGGTATGAGGATATTTTCTGGAAAATCGTCAGTGGCTCCGATGTGGTGAATCTGGTCGTTGACGGCAAGGCGATCGACGCAAAACAAACGCCGACGCTGGCCGAAGCACCCGAGGTCAGCATCATGCCCGTGAAAGAAGGCACTGCCATCATTGCTCTGCACTGCAGCAACAACGGAAAAGAGGAGACTCAGGCCTCTGCGTGGCTCACAGTCACGGTGAAGGACAACGGCCGACCGACCCTGCAGTTCCCGCAGGGCGCGGATTCTGTCTATGCCCAGGTGGATACGGATCTGAAGGTTACCTTTGTCTCCACCCTCGCCCAGCACGCGCCGGCTGAGGGCACTGATGGCAAAATCACAGCGAGCCTCTATGCGGGCGGCAGCGTTGGCGAAAATGCGGCGCCGATCTGGACTACAACATTGAATCGCGACGCCACCAGCCTGACCATTCCCGGCGAAAAGCTCACCAGCATTTCCGTGGGGGACACCCCGTCCTATATCCTGCGGCTGACGGCAACTGCCCAGGTGGACAGCACTGTTTTGAACTTCAGCACGGACGCGAAAATCCTTGTCCGCGCCCGGCCCGCGGTCATCAAGCTCACCGGTCTGGACACTCCCATGTTCACTGACGATCAGAGCATTGCCATCGGCTGGACGGTGGAGAATTTCGATCTGGAAGTCAATCCGGCCGATTGCCAGTTCCAGTTCACCGTGGAAAAGGACGGCAAAACCATCTATACCACCGATGAAAAGAGCGCGTCCGGCAGCTATACCCTGACACCGGCTAAGCCCGAAGGCCTGAGAGATTATTACATTGTCACTGCCAAGGCCAAAAACGGCACGGATCGCACCTGGAGCATTGCCTCCAGCACCGTCATCGTTTATCGGACCGGCGCACTGGATATCGAGATCGGCGGCGAGACAGTCGATTCCCTCACGCTGAAAAATGAGATCACCGGCGGGACCACCACCTCCCCCTCCATCACCCCCTATGGCGGCGAAACCATCGACGGCCTGACCTCCGCCCAGGCCATCGCCAAGCTCCGCAGCGAGCTGAGCCTGATGGAGAGCATCGGCATCAACTTTGATGCGTACGATTGGGACAGCTTCCTTGACTGCATCAAGTGGAGTACCACCACCGGTCGTGGGGAGCCGATTTCCGACGAACTGCAGCGGGCTGTGACCATCAACTACCGTAAAGGCACGCTGTATTCGCCGCTGGAGAATTTCTCCTATACCAGCTATATTCCAGAGGTCATTTTCATGCTGAGCGGCATCCGCGACGGCAGCAATACCATCACCGCCCAGCACAGTTCTATTCCTGCCCTCAGCGACAGTGTCACGGTCAACGTGGAAACGCTGAAAGACAAGCTGTATCTGTTCCAGTTCACGCCGGCAGTCAAGACCGAGGTGTCCTATGAGGACGGCCTGGGCGAGACCCACACGGTCTACACCAACAGTGACGGCTCCCTGGCCCTGTTTGAGCCCAACGGCATTGCGTCCGATCTGCGGGCGGCTTCCGTCAGCAGCGGCGACTCCTACCGGGGAACCATTTCCAATCTTGCCCTCAAGAGCGGCGAGGGCAACGGCACACGGGGCGAGCTGTATCCCCTGAATACCGCGGAACTGCGCCTCGCCGCCACTGCCCAGGTGCAGCTGCTGAAGCCCGACGGCACCCCGCTTGCCAACACCAAAGTGACCCTGCGGGGCGGTGTGTACCGCAACCGCTACATCGCCAGCAACCGCGACGACGCCTACTGCTCTGGCGCCATGTTCGCAAAGGCAGCCGGTCAGGCCGCGGCGCTGGACGGTACGGTGGATCAGACCTTCACCACCGACGCCAACGGTATGCTGACCGTCCACATGGATCTGACCCAGTTTACATCCAAAAATGACCCGGGAGACGTAGGCGTGGGCGACAGCCTGGAATTCATCTTTGAGCTGCGCTTCGCCGGCGACAGCTACTATCCCGAGATCGTCACCGTGGACGGCAGTCTGACCCCCCGGGATGCCATGCGCACCGCCGCGGATATCGTGACGCTGACCGCCGCCCAGAAGGCGAAGCCCTTTGTGGCCGTTCAGACCATCAGCTACACCGGCCGTGAGATCGACGTGCGCCGTCACACCGGCGTGGTCGGCCCCAACAGCAATTACCCCAGCGCGGTTCTGGACAGCACCGTCATGCTCTGGGGCGTGGCGGACGCCTCCCTCACCGATACCGGCTATCGTTTTGACCTGCGGGCGCAGGAGACCGGCGTTTCCGTGCCGCGGCAGAATCAGACGTCTCCCAAGGACGCATCCTACCCCTTCTCGTCCATCCCCCTTCTGAACACTGTGGTCACACTGGACAGCAGCAGCTTCGTAAACTATGACGGAACGCGGAAGACCCCGCTGGAGGCTGCCATTTACAACGGCAGCAACGGCTTGGTCAGCACCATCGCGCTGCCCTTCGGCATTGCGGACCTGACCACCATTGAAAAGGTGGATGAATCCCAATCCGTCATGTCCCTGATGGCGAATATTGCCGCTTACGGATCCGTTGGCGGAGCCAATACGGAGTATGGATTGGTCAACACCGTGTCTGACGGCATTATGGGAGACGCCCTGTCCTTCCTGGAAAAGTTGGGCGGCGAGACCGGCGCCGTGAAGGCCATTCTGATGCCCACCGAGGACCCCACCCGCTACGAGGCATATCTGTGGACCGGTATCGACACCACCGAGCTTCAGGATCTTGACTATGACCGGAACGGCATCTGTCTGGAGCCGCACTACATCGGCGAGGACCTTGACAGCCTGGTGGGCGAGGTCTCCGACACATTCACGCTCAGTGATTTCCAGGCCATGGCAGACGGTTCCTACTTTGAAGACCGCAGCAATCTGCTCAATACGGCCGTGGGCCTCATCGGTCTGCCTGTCATGCTCAAGCTGGAGGGTTGGATGACCACCGAGATCCGCTACAACTTCGACAAGGGTCAGTGGCAGGTTCTCACCACCGGCGGCGGCTTCTCCGCCGGCGCGCAGCTGGAATTTGAAAAAGCTCTGCGGCTCACGGCCTACGGCATTCCGCTGACCACCAGCTTCCTGGTGCGCGGCGGCGCCCTGGTTGATTTCGAGACCGCCATCCGCTACGCCGAGCAGCTGGGACTGGAGTGGAACGATGATACCGCAAACAAAGTCAACGACTATCTGACCGCACTGCGGATCAACGCCTATTTTGAGTTCTACGGCGGTGTCGGCTATGACAAAGGATTCACTGCCACAATCGGTGTGTTCGGTCAAATCGAGATCAACAACGAAAACCGTTTCCTGACCCGGAAGTATCTGAAGAATCCGGGTGACCGAGACATGGCAGGCCAGTTCCTTCAGTTGGACGGCGAGGCCGGTATCCGGGCGGCTCTGGGCGTCGGACCTGTGGTCGCGGAAATCACGGTGGTGTCTCTGGGATTCGGAACCGCATGGAGATTCAACGAATGGGATGATATTAACGACTACTGGGATGCGGCTTCCAGCGGCCTGGGTTCCGCATGGCTGAGTGATGACACGCAGACGCAGAGCGCAGCATTCTACAGCAATGGGAGGGCCGTGGTGGCAACCGAGCCCGTGATCAAGCTCCAGAGCCGCGACTACCTCGAAGAGGGAGATCGCGTCTGGCTCGGCGGCAACAGCGGAATTTCCCTCATGAGTCTGGACGATCCGAACAAGCTCGACGCAATCCAGACCAACGCCTATCCCTTCAGCACACCGATGCTGTCCGATGACGGCAAAATCCTTGTCTACCTCTCCGATGCTGACAGCACCGATGTGACCGATGTTGAGGTGCGCTACAGTCTGTCCAACGGCGGCAGCTTCCCTGACGACGGCACGGCAATCCCTGACGATGGCTTCTCCGGCTACGGCGACAGCTCTCTGGACTTTGACGGCACGTCTGGCTTTGCCGGAGCCATCTGGCTGCGCGAGGCAGCTACGACGGGCCTCAAGGCCGGTACCGTGCTGGACGATAGCCAGCAAAAAGTCCTGCTCAACGGACTGGAGGTCGTTGCGTCTATCTGGGACGGCAGCAATTGGACCACCACCCGCCTGACCGACAATGGTTCTCAGGAGTTCGAACCTGTCATCGCCGTCAATGGCGGCAAGGCTATCGCCGTGTGGCGTTCTGTTCAGACCGATGAAAGTGCCTATTCCTTCTCTCAGAACCGCATTCTCTGCAAGATCTTTGACGGCACAACCTGGAGCGGCGAATATACCCTGTACAACGGCAGCGCCGGCGAGGTCACCGGCATGACCGCCGAGATGCTGGCCGACGGCACAGCCGCCGTGGCCTTCTCCGTCAATGACGAGAACGACGGCAGCGACATCTATTACACCGTGGTGAATACCGCGGCGGAAAACCCTGAAGACAACGCCAAGACCATCCGGGCTACCACCAACACCTACGCCGACGAGAATCCCCAGCTGATCGCGGTGGGCAATCAGTTTGTTCTGGGTTGGAGCAGCGTCCAGTCCCTGACCGGCGTGGAGCAGCGCGATGTGGGCCTGCGGGTGTTTGACAACACCGGCGCGCCCCAGCCCATCCTGCCCGAGTCTCTCAGCGACATGGTCTCCACGGCAGCCTTTGACGGCCAGTTCACCTTTGTCAAGGGCGCGGACTCCCTGGACGAGCTGTCCCTCCTTTGGAACGACGCCAACGCCGGCAGCGAGGACAATGACGTGATCCGAGCCATCAAGTTTGTCAGCTATGAGGGCAGCTACATCTCCTCCGCAGCCATCGAGGTGGCGGAGCTTCCCGAACGCACCCGGTTGGATCACATGGATGCCCGCGTCACCAATTGGGACGGCACCGGTATCCAGGCCGTGCTGCAAGGCACGACCTACAGCGATACCGAGTTTGATGAGGTCAGCTACTCCTATGAACTGGACGGCAAGACCTATTCCGGTACCGGCCGCATCCCCAAGGAGGAAGTGAACCTCTTCAGCGCCTCCGAAACCTATACCGACGCAGTGGAAGTCGTCTCCACCACGGTAGACTATACCACCCTGGCCACCGACAGCTATGTCCCGGTGAACTTCACCGTGGCCAACCAGGGCATGAATGTAATCAACAGCGTGACCATCAAGCTCGATGGCGCAGAAGAGCCGCAGACCTTCACCGGTCTCACGCTTCTGCCCGGTCAGACAAAGACATTCTCCGTTGTGACCAAGACCGGCAGTGAGATCAAGGACCTGACTTATACTGTAACGGCATCTTTTGCCGGCACATTCTCCCAGCCTAACACAGGAGGCAAGGTCTATCTGGATTACCCCGATGTCGGCATCTCCGCTCTGACAGTCACCAAGGAACAGGATGGTCTGAGAACGGTTCTTGCAAATCTGTACAACCAGTCGGCGGCCTCCCTGAACAAGACCAATCGCCGCGTGGTTCTGGGCGTTTACTCCGACCCCGCGTGCGAGACGCCGCTCGACGGCAAATACTTTGAGGACGGCACCGAGGACGAAGGATATGAGCTGATCCTGACCGGCGACAAGCTCGCCGCTATCGACAGCTCCGGCTATATGCAGAAGTTCACCTTCGATATCGGCGAATATGTGACCGATGCGAAGCTTGATGAGATCCCCGACGGCGGCGTTACGATCTTCGTCAAGGCTCGTATCGAGCAGAATGTAAACGGCGAGTGGATCACTCTCCCCGAGGCTGACAGTCAGAACAACCAAAAGCATCTGACGTTCGACAGCCTGCTGGCGAGAAGCGAAAACGCGCCCACCACTCTCTCCGTGGAGATGGAAAACGGCAGCACCACCACAGCCAATGTGCAGATCCGCAACAATTCTCTCCAGCCGCGCACCAGCGGCAATCTGGTAGCGGCGCTGCTGGATAGCAACGGCAATCTGTTGGAGACACAGAACGTGGGTAATCTGGAGCTTGGAGCAGAAGAAGTCGAGGAAATCCCCATTGCCTTCTCAACATCCGGCGCGCGGGTGGTTCTGCGCTACGGTGAGGTGGAGTCGGGCATCAGCAGCGCCTCCAATGCCAACGCAGCCAGCATCACCATCGACGGCTTGCCTCTTACGATCGGCAGTTTCGACGAGAATGGCAGCGCTACGGTAGAGGCTGTATCCTCCGGCCAGTATCTGCTCACCGTGATTCCTGAAAGTGCCGGAACTACTGTCACTGTGAATGGGAAACCGGTGGAAAACGGCATGGCGACGATCTCCGGTGGCTACTACACGCGGACAGTCACTGTGACCATCACAGCGGCAGACGGTTCAACTTCCCACACCTACACGATCTATTTGTACCCGGATCCTTCCCAGATCTCTGGTTCCAACTATTACACGCTGTATTTTGAGACCGACGGCGGCAGCAAGATTACGGCATTGCAAAAGAGCTCCGGCACCACTGTTGACCTCACTGTTTACACGCCCACACGCAGCGGGTACATCTTTACCGGCTGGTATGCGGACAAAGAGCTGACAGAAAAGATCACAGAAGTGAAGCTCACCGGCAACACAACCGTATATGCCGGATGGCAGGAGGCAGCAACGTCGTCCTTCACCGATGTGCCGAAGGGCAGCTACTATGAGGAGGCGGTGAACTGGGCTGTTGAGAAGGGCATCACCACTGGCACTACCGCCACCACCTTCTCTCCCGAGGTCACCTGCACCCGCGCCCAGGCCGTCACCTTCCTGTGGCGGGCTGCCGGTTCCCCGGCTCCCAATAGTGAGGTCAATCCCTTCACCGACGTGAAGGCCGACGCTTACTACTATGACGCGGTACTGTGGGCTGTGGAGCAAGGGATCACCAGCGGCACCAGCGATACCACGTTCAGTCCGGACGCCACCTGCACCCGTGGGCAGATCGTCACCTTCCTGTGGCGCAGCCAAAAGTCTCCCGCTGCCGGTACGGTCAACCCGTTCACCGATGTGGCGGCTGACGCCTACTACAACAGCGCGGTCCTGTGGGCTGCTGAGAATGGTGTTACCTCCGGTACCACCGCCACCACCTTCAGCCCCAACAACAACTGCACCCGCGCCCAGATCGTCACCTTCCTGTGGCGCAGCATGAAGTAACCCACAGGGGCGAAAATCCATTCCAACGGAAGGGCGCACTTCTATACAGGGTAAGCCCTGTATGTGCGCTCATCTCCGGCCTAAGAGCCGCCGCGATGCGGCGGTTGGCCTCCGAAACACCTCGCCGCGGCTCGGCGTGCGGAGCGAACAGCCCGGACATTCGAGTGTCCGGGCTGTTTTGCGTCACTGCGTTCCGTACAAGGGGCTGCACCCCTTGCGCCATCGTCGTCGCAAAGTCCGTTCGTCTCCGTTTCCGCCTTGCGGCGAAAACTGCGCTCACTCCCTTGCTCCTCCTCTCCCCACAAAATCATGCGATTTTACGGGGGCCCCTTATGGCTATCCCAGCGCACTTTGCAGCGGGAACACTCTGCTTTCAGCAGACCGTCCACGCCGCAAAGTCTGAAAATCCCATACCGTCATCCAGACCGTCTACCGAAAATGTAGGCGGTCTTTTTATATCAACCCAACAAAATCAAGGAGGTCATGTATTATGCCGAAACAGAAAACCACCCCGGAATTGAAAGATGAGATGGCCGCCAGTGAGCGCCAGCTTGCCCAACTCCGGCACAAACAGCAGCAGCTCGAAAACCGTGCTGCCTACTACGAGAAAGGTAACCGCCGGAAACGGGCACACAGGCTTATCACTCGTGGAGCCGCTGTGGAAAGCGTAGCCCCGCTGGCAAAGGTTTTGAGCGAAACCGAGTTCTATGCCTTTGCGGAAAAAGCCCTCGCCTTGCCGGAGGTCAAGGGCCTGCTCATGGAAGCTGTCAACGAACACAACAAAAATGAGTTTAGGGGTGATTGACTATCGCACTCTATCATTTTCATGTGACCCAGATCAAGAGAAGTGCTGGACAATCTGCCGTGGCTGCTGCCGCCTATCGCTCCGGCGAAAAGCTGCACAGCGAATACTACGGTGAGGACAGCGACTACACCAAAAAGGGCGGCGTAATCTGTTCGGAAATCCTACTGCCATCCCATGCTCCTCCGGAGTACGCAGACCGGGAAACCCTCTGGAACGCCGTTGAAAAAGCCGAGCGCGGAAAGAAAGCCCAGCTTGCATACAGTTTTGACATTGCCTTGCAGAACGAGTTCTCCGTGGAGGAGAACATCGATCTCGCAAGGCAATTTTTGTTGGACAATTTTGTGAGCCGGGGCATGGTCGTGGACTTTGCTATCCACTCGCCGGATAAGGAGGACGGCGGCATCCGGAACCCGCATTTTCATGTCATGTGTCCCATTCGACCTATTCTGCCTAATGGTAAATGGGGCAACAAGCAACGGCGGGAATATGTGCTGGACGAGCATGGCAACCGCATCCGTGACGAAGCAGGAAACTATGTGTTCAATGCCGTCCCCACCACCGATTGGGGCAAGCCGGAGACATTGGAGTTTTGGCGTGAACAATGGGCGGAGCTGTGCAACGCCAAATTTGCCGAGAAGGGTTTGGATTGCCGCATCGACCACCGCAGCTTTGAGCGTCAGGGCGTGGAGCAGATACCCACCCAGCATGAGGGGCCGACTGTCCGGGCGATGGAAGCCAAGGGCATCCGCACCGACAAGGGCGATCTCAACCGCTGGATCAGGAAAACCAACGCCATGCTCCGGGAGACAAAACAGAAAATCGCCGCCCTGATCGACTGGCTGAAAGCTGTCAAAGCTGAGCTGTCCAGGCCCCAGCCGCCGACACTGGTGGAGCTGCTGTCCGCCTACTATGACAAACGCAACAAGGGCGCATACAGCAGCAAGGCCAAGATTGCCAATCTGAAAAAGCTGTCTGAGGTGGTCAACTATCTGGAAGCCAGACACCTCTACACCGCTGACGATCTGGACGCAGCGCTGCATACCATGCAGGACAAAATCGACACGCTGAAAAAGTCGGCATCCGGGAAGCAGGCCCGCATCAAGGAACTGGACGAGCTGCTTCGCATGGCGGACTACTACAAGGACGGAAAACCTGTTGCGGACAAGCTGAAAACCATCCGCTTTGAGAAATCCCGCCAGAAGTACAAGGCAGAACATGATGAGGAACTGCGGCTGTTCTACATGGCCGAGCGCAAGCTGAAAGGGCAAGTAGTGGACGGCAAGCTGCCCGCTGCCGCATGGCGTGAGGCAAAGGCTCGTCTGGAAACGGGGTACAGGGATTTGCAGACGGAGCTTACGCCCCTGTATGCCGACACGAAAAAGCTCTGGGCCATCCATTACAACATCTATGAGGTACAGCATGAGCAGGAGCGGCAAAACTCCGTTAAACGGCAGAAAAAGCAGGAAATCGAACACTGATTCTTACACATTTTAGGAGGCGCTTATAGAACAGAAATTGCAACTTGAACACCAACTCGCCCCGGAAGGCTATTATTTCTCCAATTCGGAATCGCTGCCCCCCGAAAGAGCCGAGCGCAGATTCTTTTGGGGTGAGGACGGCCACATTCATGTAAAGAACCTATCCGCTTTCTGGATTCCCCAACTGACCGTCACCGAGGTCATTCACGGCACCACCTACGTTGTCACAGGCAGTTATGAGGGGACGGAGAACTTTGTCCGCAAGCTGGAACGCATCACATCCAAAAAGTTTGCAGAAAAGCTGGAGGATTCAGAATGACAAACACCCGGAATCTTGGTACAATAGAGCCAACCAATCCTGTACTGACAGTTGCTCCACCAAAGGAGGATATAGAAATGTACGGAGCAACAGACAAAATGACCGCCCTTTATTGCCGATTGTCTCAGGAGGATGACCGGGCTGGCGAGTCCCTGTCCATTGAAAATCAGAAGGCCATGCTTTTGCAGTATGCCAGGGAGCATCACTTCCCCAACCCAACCTTTTTCGTGGATGACGGTGTAAGCGGCGTGACCTACGACCGTCCCGGCTTTCAGGCCATGCTGGCCGAAATCGAGGCGGGGCGGGTGGCCGTGGCGATCTCTAAGGACCTCTCACGGCTGGGC
>Ga0129308_1002669_pt1 | contig 14443 bp, 17 predicted proteins | sample L827metagenome_FD_94440 | JGI IMG/M metagenome (GOLD analysis project Ga0129308, IMG submission 94440) | Ring-tailed lemur group fecal microbial communities from Wisconsin, USA - L827 metagenome | ecosystem: Host-associated > Mammals > Digestive system > Large intestine > Fecal | place: USA...
AAAAGCCTTGAAAATCAAGGCTTTTCTGCGGCGGGTTATTGTACTGCGAGGCGGGTCTTAACCCCCTCGCGCACCCCCGCTGCTCTGTCGACGGCGCATGAAGCATAGTTTTTTGACAGTCTCCGCACGCAAGGGCAGCCCTCCCCCGGGGCTGCCCTTGCTCTTTCGGCTCTTCCCATAGCCATAGGCTCTCCCCCGCATGGGAGAGCTGGCGCAGAGCGCCTGAGAGGGGGACAGGGAGCAGTCGGATGAATGAGATTTTGACAAAGAAACGAACCTCTCAGTCAGCTACGCTGACAGCTCCCCTTGGGAAGGGGAGCCTTTGGGGAAAGGTCATGAAGCGAGCTTCTTTACGTAATCTCCCCGCCAAACCGGAGCCCAACGAAGTGGATCCGGTTTGGAAAGGAAGAACAAGGGAGCAGAGTGCAGCTTTCACCGCAAGGTGGAAGCGGAACGGTGCGAGCTTGTTCTGACGTGGCTGCCAATCTTTGTGCCTTGCAGCGGGGCTGGGCTTGTGCTATGATGGATGCCATGGAAACGAAAGAGAGAAAAACCGGCCTGAAGGCTGTATATCGGCTATGCCTCGTGGCCCACACGGTGGCCCTGGTCAGCGCTGTGGTGATCCTGCTGCACCTGGCCCTGCGGGGCAACCAGCCCCTGATGGCCCGGATCGGGTCGGGCTTTCTCCACCCGATGCATGAGAAGCTGGCCTTGCTCTGTGATAAGCTGGGGCGTCATTCCGCGGCGGAAGCGCTGATCTGGGGCTTCATTGTTTTTATTCTGGCGGCCTTGCTCTGGCGGCTGGTGCAGCTGATCCGGGGGAACCGGCGGCACAACCTCTATCGGCTGCTGATACTGCCCGTCTCGGCGGTGCTGTTTGTCTACGCCGGGTACAGCGCCCTCTGGGGTACCTATTACTATGCCGATGATTTTCTCGCCTCCGGCGAATTTGAGAGCCGAGAAATTTCCGTGGATGAGCTGGAGACGGTGACAAAATATTTTGCCGCCCGGCTCAACGACTTGGGCAGTCAGGTGCAGCGGGATGAGCAGGGCTTTTACACCCTCGACCGGGATGACATTTTGGCTCGTTCCCGGGGCATCTACCGCAATACAGAGGCGCTCCACCCCCGGCTTTCCGGCCCCGCAGTCAGCGCCAAGGCCATCGCCAGTTCCCACTGGCTCAGCTATCTGGATTTCACCGGCTTCTTCTTTCCCTTTACCGGGGAGGCCTGCGTCAACACCGATTTTCCGGTGAGCCTTTTCCCTTCCACGGTGGCCCATGAGCTGGCCCATCAGCGGGGCGTGGCCCGGGAGCAGGACGCGAACTTTGTAGCTGTCCTCTCCGGCCTGGAATCCGGCGATCTGGACTATGGTTATTCCGCCTGCCTTCTGGCCTACATTCATCTGGGAAACGCTCTCTATTCCGCCGATTACGCCCGCTGGGAGACGGTCTACAACAGTCTGAGCCAGGAAGTCTGTCTGGACATGGCACTGAACAACGCCTACTGGCGGCAGTTTGAAACCCCCGTCCAGACCGTTTCCAATACGGTGCACGAGGGGCTTTTGCAGAGCTATGACCAGCAGCTGGGCTTGAAAAGCTACGGCGCCTGTGTTGATCTGCTGGTCTGCCACTATCTGGCGGACGCTCAGAGCTGGTTTTCCGGGGAAAATCCGGCCTGAATTTTTTGTGAAAAGAATGCAAAAGAATAGGGAATTTGCTCTTGACAAATCCGCAAAACCATGTATAATAGCTCTTGCGTTTAGCGGGATTGTGTAAAGGTAGCACAGCGGACTCTGACTCCGTATGTGAGGGTTCGAATCCTTCTCCCGCTGCCATGCGAAAACCCGGTATTTTCAAGGAATACCGGGCTTTTTTCATGCCTGCTTTCTGCTGTTTTCCCTTAAGTTTTCCCTTTACAGAACAGACTGCCGCTTTTCCCGCCTCTGGGGTATCTGCCCCGGGGGCGCTTTTTTATATAATCTCCGCCATATATCGCTCCATCCGGGCGGCGCTTTCGTCCTTCATCCGCTCTGATACATGGCCGTATACATCCAGCGTAAAGGCGGCGGTAGCATGGCCCAGGTTCCCCTGCACCGTTTTCACATCGTCCCCGTTCTGGAGGGAAAGTGCAGCATAGGTATGACTAAACTCGTGGAAGCGACAAATGGATATTCTCTCGTGGAAGCAGAAAATGACATATGGTATGATATTGTCAGAGGCTACGGTTTGCGCCGTAGCCTTTTTCGTCGAAAGGGGTATTTTCATGGCACGAAAAAGCAGAAAACATCAACACGCAGAAATGGTTAGGACTTCTACCGTCGCAGCAGTAGGCTATGTTCGACTTTCAGTTGAAAATCGAGAAGAATCCAGTTCTATCCAAAATCAGAAATTCATTATCGAATGCTGGGGCGATCAGCACCAAATTCCTATATCGCATTACTATATTGATAACGGTTTCAGCGGCCAACGGTTTGACCGCCCTGCGTTTCAAAAAATGATTGAAGACATTCTTGCGGGCAAAGTCAATTGTGTCATTGTGAAGGATCTCTCTCGTTTGGGAAGGGACTACATTACCACCGGTTTTTATATTGAAGTCATTTTCCCAGCTAACGGAGTACGATTTGTATCTGTAAACGATCAGTTTGATACTATTGACGGCATTACCAACCAAGAACGTCCTTACAGTTCCAGAATCCGCGTACCAATAGCAAACGCATTTAATGAACAAGTATGTATTGAAATTAAAAAGAAAGTGGAGGCGACATTAGATATGAAAGCACAACACGGTACATTTATTGGGCCAAGAGCCCCATTCGGCTATCAAAAATCAGAATCTAACCACGATCAACTTATTCCTGATCCCAAAGCAGCTATTATTGTTCGAAAAATCTTTGAGTTAGCAGCGAATGGCACTGGTGTGACCGCCATAGTTCGGTATCTGAATGAGAAAGAAATTCCCACACCGATCCAATATGCGAGGTCGAATGGTTTAGCTGGAAACTATGATGATGGCAGCGGAGATTGGAATAGCAGATCAGTTAAGTACATTCTGACCAATCGAACCTATACCGGCATGCTTGTACAGGGGAAAGAAAAGAGGACTGTTGCCGCAACACATGAGCCCCTGGTAGACACGGATACCTTTGACGCTATTCAAAGGTCATTTCAAGCGAAAGCGTTTAACCTCACCACAAATAGTCAATCGACAGAAAATGTTTTAAAAGGGAAAGTTATTTGCGGCTGCTGCGGTGGGAAAATGCAGCGTAAGCGCGGAACCAATCATGCAGATTGGTACTTCTTCACCTGTATTACCAAAAACCGTTTAGGTGCCGGCAAATGCACCGGTATGTATGTACGGGAGGAAGATGTCTTTCGTGCTATCTATCATCAACTAAAACTATATGTAAACGAGCATTTTATTTCCGATTTACAGTATAAGCAGGAAATAGGGAGACTTGACAATGATATTGCCCAATTTGATCAGCAATATCAAGAGGCTTTTAGAAATGCTGTTCATCATTATGAGAAGTTTGTTTACGGAGAGATCAGCAAAGAGAAATTTCGAGCAGCTCAGGATGTAGCAAACAAAAAGAAAGCAATTAGGGATGGTATTATTACAAGTAAGGCGGCTTATGAAAAACAATATCAGGTGTTTCGCAAATTATTGAAGGTGAGTTACAAAGAAATCGCTCTCAGCGAGATTATGGATTGTATTGATGAAATTATCATATATCCAAACAAAAACATTACCGTTAAATGGGTGATTGCCCCCTAATTATCAAATGACGCTAAACCATCTCCGCTGAATCGCCGTATCTACGTATTATTCTTTTAAAATATGCACTTCAATAGCTATAGAGACGTTGAAAAGATGTCACGAATTATGTATAATATTCGTGACATCTAGTGGGAGGTGGTTCTTTGGATAGTGGATATATGAAACAAATACGTGAACGGGTGCTATCGGCGGAAAATGGGATGGTTTTTACCACTTCTGATTTTGCTGATATTGCAGACTCAGATACAGTGCGCCAAAGTCTGAATCGCCTTGTTAATTCTGGAATATTACGCCGAGTTTTTAGAGGTGTATTTGAAAAGCCGAAGTACAGCAACCTTCTCAAAGAGTATGTAGCAACTAATCCAAATGCAGTGGCAAATGCTTTAGCACGTAGCTATCACTGGACAATCGCACCATGTGGAAATACTGCGTTAAACTTTTTGGGACTTTCAACACAGGTAACGGCCACTTGGTCCTATATCAGTGATGGACCTTACAGAATATATGAATGGAATTCGACAAAGATTGAATTTAAACATAGAGCCAATAGGGAAATCACAGGGCTGTCATACATAACTGTGTTGGTTGTACAAGCACTAAAAATACTCGGAAAAGACAATGTTACACCAGAGATTATTAGAATACTTTCAGACAGATTGGATTCATAAGATAAGATGATTGTATTGAAAGAGTCAGCTGAAGCCACGGATTGGGTTTATGCTATAATTAAAAACATATAGTGGAAAGTGGTTCTTTGGATAGTGGATATATGAAGCAAATATGCGCGCGCGTTTTATCTGCGGAAAATGAAACCTTTTTTGCTATTGCTGGCGAAAAACTATCTGTTTTTTAATATTTTATTAGCGATGATCCATGTAGAACCTATATAATAGAACCCAACCAGAATTCACTTTGAGGAACATACTTTGTGCGGAGGAAGTTATGTATATAAATAAAATTCACATTCAAAATTATAGAAATTTTGCAGATTTTACAATGGAGTTTCATAAAGGGTTGAATGTCATTATTGGAGCTAATAACTCCGGAAAGACTGGACTTCTCTATGCTATTAATCTTTTGAATTCTCCTTCGGATATTTCCGTTGATGATTTTAATAAAAATAATCTTATGCAGTATTCTAGATTGTACTTGGAAACTGCACCAAGTATTACAATTGAATACAGTATTAGTCACAGAATCTGTGAAGATAACACTGATGATGAGAGTATTATTAGATTGTTACCATTTTTAGGCATAAAGGAATTTGCTGCAAACAGACAGGAACACGACGGAGTTATTGAATATAATATTGCTGCACAAATAAAAGCAGTTTACTCTTTAGACGCAAAGTTTTTAGAAGAATATAAAAAAGCTGTTTCAAAAGAAGCGAAAGATTTTGAGACTTATTTGTTGGTACTAAAGCGTTTTGTTGCGAATTACTATTCATGGAACTACACAAATGGAATTAGTGATACAAAAGCTGATCAGAAAGCTGTAACAGATGTTTTTGATATTCGATTTATCGGGGCAGAACGCACAAGTGAAGAAGTAAGAAAGGAAACAAAGCGAGAAATTATCACTTTCACAAAAAATGCGGATAATGCGGCTGACTTTGACAAGTTTCAGCATGATGTATCCGAAGGCATAGAAAAGTTGCTGGCACCATCTATTACAAAACTGGCAACTTTATTTGAGAACGAAAAGAACGCAATTGGTCTTGCAAAAGGTAATGTTTCAATTGCATCAACGGTTCGCGCCAATTTTTCCTTGGCAGATACTTATTCGACAGAAGTGAAAGACACGAAAAATGGATATACACTACCTTTGCAATATAATGGTCTTGGGTATAATAATTTGATTAACATTTACATGCTTATCAAATTAACAGAAATACGGCCAGGGAAGGACTTCCGCATCCTTTGTTTGGAGGAACCTGAAGCGCATCTCCATCCAGCGATGCAGTATAAGTTGTTCAAGTATCTACGAGATTTAGATGACACCGACGGCCTGAATCAGCAGATTTTTGTTACAACGCACTCAAGCAATATTTCTGCTGTTGCCGGTATAGATAACATGTTTATGCTTGCTTATAACCGCAATGGGCATGATTCGGATTGCACTCAGCAAAGCTTAATGGAACAGTTTGCTGATAAAGATGGGAGAACAGTTAAAGCTGAGGCAAAAGCTCATCTCACAAAATTTCTTGATGTTACACGATCGGATATGTTGTTTTCTGATAAAGTCATTCTAGTAGAGGGAATTGCTGAGAAGCTTTTAGTGCCACTGTTTATGGAAATATGTGGATGCTCCTATGAAGACGAACACATCTCAATTGTTGAAATCGGCGGAAAGCACTTCAAATATTTCGTGGAACTTTTTAATGGAAATGCTGTTAAGAAAAAAGTACTCTGCATCACCGACAAAGATTTCAAATGGATTGATTTTGATGGAGATGGAAATCTACGAAGCTATTCCGAATATGCGAACGATGAACCAACGCATATTACCGACTTAAAAAAGAGATTCCCTATTGAGAATTTTTATATCTGTACACAGTCTATTGGCGGGCGGACATTTGAAGACGAATTTTTTCTTGCAAATATGGTAGATAAGGCTGTCGCTACAACAGTATTTAAAAGGGTAATCAGCGGCACGTTAAATGATTTTTTTGATAAATATGGTTTTGACCTAACTGCTTGGGAGTCACATATCGAAGAAATGGATGGACGCTCACGTAAAACCATTAAGAAATTTCTTGATGCATATAAATCTAGAGTAGACACTTCTATGGAACGAACTTCTGATTATGAAAATCTGATATTTGCAGAGATATTTCTGCATTATGCAAAAGATAAGAAGGGCGATGTGGCATTGGGAATACTGACAGATGAAACACTTTTGAACGAAGCTGGTTCATCAAAATTGGTGGTTCCACACTATATTCAGGAGGGCTTGACATGGCTATTGAAATGACATCTGGCGATATTTTCACGCCTGAACAGCTGGAAAAACACGCCAAAGTCTATGCGGGGCCAGGCGCAGGCAAAACGCATTTTTTGGTTGAGAACGTAAAAAATATAGTCACGACGAATCCTCTCATAACTCAAAGCTGTGCTAGAAAGGTTCTATGCGTTACTTACACAAACGCAGCTGTTGATGAGATAAAACGACGTCTCGATAAATTTACAGATCATGTCGAGGTACATACTATTCATGGATTTATTATCGAGCATATAATTCAACCATTTCAGCAGGATCTTAGAGGTATCATGGAATCCGATTTTGGAATAGAAGTGAGCAGCAAAGGAAAAATCTCCTCTCAAGTTGAAGGATTAGGGATTTTGCATGGTGTTGATAAAAATGAGATTTATGATTTCATCCGAAAAACGAGTCCCACAGAATTCTCAGATGATGAGTTTGGATATAGCAAAAAAGCAATGGGCGAAGTAGAGGTTAATAATGATGCGTTTGTTTCATCAATTACTAAGGGAACCACTCGCTGTATAGGACTTAAGGTACCCTCTAAAATTAATGAACAACATGTTGTACCACTGAAAAAATACATATGGTCGGAAATAAGAAAGTTAACACATAATGAGATTCTTTATTTTGGATATAGAATTCTTGAAAGTAACCCAACGGCATTGTATGCTATACGAGTAAAGTTTCCTTTTATATTCGTTGATGAGTTTCAGGATACAAATCCACTCCAGACCTTAATTATAAAATTGATTGGTAAAAAATCCACTATAGTTGGGATTGTAGGTGATATAGCACAGTCAATCTATAGTTTCCAAGGAGCACAACCAACTGACTTTAAAAATTTTTCTATCGAAGGTGGTCGGGATGTAAACGAATATGTTATAAACGGAAACCGGCGGTCTACTGAAAATGTGGTAAACTTTTGTAATTTTTTGCGGCAGTCAGATGCGGATGTCGTACAAATTAGTAAACGCCCATATGATACAGAGAATCAAAAAACACTGTCGGAATCGAAGAAAATTCACTTTCTTATTGGAAACTCACTTGTAATCCATAATACTATCCAAGGTATCCTTAAAAATGACGGTGTAGTGCTTACGAGGGCATGGGCTTCTGCCTTTGATTATATACAAGGTGTTGATGAATCTCAGGCTAAACTATTGAAAAATATTTATAATTCCTATTATAATTCTCCAATTCAACTCAGAGATGAAATAGTGGAACATAATAATGTAACATGGGTTAGGGCGTTTCGTTTTATTTTTAGTTTATGGGAAAGTTACCTTAATGGATCATTTATTGACGTTTTGAAGGCATTAAAGTTATACACTACTATTGATGCACGAAAACTTACTCCGAAAATAATATTTCAAATGAGGGGACTTTCAGACAATGTCTTTAGAGACGTGATTGAGCAAAATTACACTTGTGACATTATCAATAAGTTTAATGCGGAAATCGAGAAACCTGAATTTGAGGAATTGAAAGAAGCGGTTTTTGGCCTTGATTTTGCCATTCCATTATTTGATGATCTTGATAACGAAAGACTAACAACTGCTGTAGGTGGACTTTTTTGGGACACGTCATATAGATTGTTTACTGAAGTTTTTTCTGAAAATAGTAAATATATGACAGTACATCAGGCAAAAGGACTTGAATGGAATAAGGTGATTGTAAGTGTTATTCCTAACCGATTCGATAAAATTAAAATTACTGACCTTTATTCCAAACCGCAATTGACGAATGAGAACCCTGCCGATGAATTTACTAGGATGTACTATGTTGCCTGCAGTCGAGCTAAAGAAGATTTGTACATACATATTTCAGATGAGCATTTAATTGCTAAAATTCAAGCGGCCATATGTGCATTCATAGAGAAAACTGGAAACCGTATTACTTATGAATTCATTCAATAGACAAGGCTACGACTGAAAGTTTCGCTAAAATCAAAAACAGAAATCCCAGACTATCAAACTTACTGGTAGTTTGGGATTTCTGCTTTTGAAGATAATTTATTTTTTGTCGTGGGCTTGACATACGGGTGCCGCAGATCATGCACACAGCGGTCTCCCGCTCCGATGCTCTCCAGAACCTTCTTGCAGTGGTTGTATACCGTCTGGGGGCTGAGATTGCCACCCAGCGCAGTGGTGAAAACCAGGGCGGTCTTTCTCTCCCGCTCATTCTGCCAGCCTTGCCACAGTTCCCCGGCACGGATGCGCTGTTCAATCTGCTCCCGCTGCCGCTCCTTCAGCAGCTGCATCACCGATGGGGCAGGCTTTACAATTCTGATCTTGCTGTTCTTCGTCTCGGCCAGGGTGAACCCGCCGTCCGCATTGGGCCGCTTCACCAGCTGCTTGTTGACCTTGATCGTGCCCGCTCCGAAGTCCACACAGTCCCATGTCAGCCCCAGGGCCTCCGCCTCCCGCAGGCCGGTGAAGGGAATCATCCGCAGCAGATAGCAGTATTCGTCCCCGGCAGCAGCCTTGTAAAATGCCGCCACCTGGTCATCGTCCAGCGGGTGTATCTCCTTCTTCTCCACCCGGGGGAGCGCAACCCGGTCAGCAGGGTTCAGCTTGAGATAGCCCACATCCACCGCCGTGTTCAGCGCCTTTGTCAGAATCCCGTGAATATTGCGTATGCTCTTTGTGGCCAGCGGCGTATAGGTGACGGTGACCTTGCCGGTTTTCTTGTCCTTCTTCTCATGCCGGTGGCCTGTTTTCCCCAGCCGGTTATAGAATGCCTGTATCTGTGGGGCTGTGAGATCGGCAAGCCTGACCGCACCCAGAGCGGGCTTGATATGCGTCTCACACTGGGCCGTGTAGTGCTTCACCGTTAGATACTTCTTGTCCCCGGTGTACTCCTTCAGCCACAGGTCAATCCACTGGGCAAGGGTCATCTTGGACGGCTCAAAGTATTCTCCCTCATTGACTGCGACGGCGGCGGCCTGCATCTTCTCCCGGACTTCCTTCTGGGTCTTACCGGAGAAGGACTTCTGAATCTGCTTGCCGGTGCCGGGATCACGGCCAACTGTCACCCGGGCCTCCCAGTATGTGTACTCCTGCCCCTTGCGGGTAACGGTTTTCTTTCGTATCGTCCCGGCCCCCTGTGCCGAGCGGCTCCCGCTCTTATTCGCCATCGGTGCCACCTCGCTTTCCTGCAGCCTTTCCAAGATTCTGTGAAATGAGATCGCACAGAATGTCAATCACTTCAACGGTGTCTCCAAGCGCCTCAGTCAGAACACTGGTGAAATACTTGCTTGCTTTGAATGCCGCATACTCGGCCCGCTCCCGTGCATCTGTGCACCAAAGCAGGTTCCCATCCATCTTTTCTTGAGGAATATCTATGCCAGACTGAATTTCTTCATATCTTCCCTGTGCCTCATCGGCAATACTCAAGAGTTTCTTTCTCTCCGCCGACAGCATAACAACCGCCTCAATCAGCCCTTCTGAACTGAGAATCGAATCAAGCACATCCCGTCCGCCGTCCTTATCTCCAAATCGTTCTGCCAGGAATCTGATATTCATTATCGCATCATATGAAAGTCCCAGCGTCTTCCCCGCCGCTTGAATATCCTCAGAGATCACCGGCACATCAGATAGGCCAAGAAGATAGTCCGCAGATACTCCGTAATGTCTCGCAAGGATAACGACCTTATCATATCCGACCGAACGCTGCCGGTCATAGTTTTCAAGATCGGAAAGCAGTGACTTCTGAATACCAGTCGCTTTACTTACTTCACTCAGCGTCTGCTCTCCATGACGGTTGTATACCTCCCTTGCATCCTGAAACCTCAAAGCTATTTCATCAAGTGAACATGACATCACTCTTTCCCTCCAAGTTCTGAATATAGAATTAATCCTGCTTATGTTCTGCAAAATATTGTTTTTGGAAGAAACCAAGAAAAGCCGTTTTTGTGTGCTATACTTAGAACAACAACAGCAGCGGTTCCATATACAGGATATCATCATTCTCTGTTGTTGTCAACTACAGAAAGGGGGTTCTTCATGACAAATCACGAAATAAGGGAAGAAGCGAAATTGAAAGGTGTTCGTCTCTGGGAGATTGCCAAGCGGCTGGGAATCAACGACGGCAACTTCTCCCGCCGTCTGCGGTCTGAGTTTTCTCCAGAGGAACGGGAGCGGGTTTTGCAGATAATCGGGGAGATTGCGTCCGAGAAGGAGGGACAGAGCAATGAGCAGTGAGAGAATTCTTTTGACGGTGTCGGAAACGGCAGAAGTCCTGGGGCTGTCCCGCTCTACGGTATATTCCCAACTGCTGCACCGGCCCGATTTCCCGACCGTTAGGATAGGAGGATCTGTGCGGGTGAATCGGCAGCAGCTTCAGCTCTGGGCCGACACTCACACCGAAGGGAGGGCTTTGCATGAATGTATCTGACTACCTGCTCCCCGGCGAGGAGATGGCCATCCCGGCCCGGGATCTGTGCCAGGTCGCAGGCTTTGAGAATTCCCGCTCTCTGCGGGCTGCAATCGACCGGGAGCGGCTGTCCGGGGCTTTGATTCTGGCCAGCGACCGGGGCTACTATCTCCCCGCAACTGACCCGCTCCAGGCCCGCTCTGAACTGCGTGCTTTCCTCCGGCGGCAGGATAAACGCCTCGCCAGCAATCGCAGATCGGTGAAAGCCATCCGGCGGGCGCTGCGAGAGCTGGACAAGGCCGCCGCTGGGCAGATCGTAATAGAGGGGGTGACATGATGGATGAGCTTACAGGGCGCTTTTGCCTGCTCGTATGTGACGGAGACATTCTTGAAGTTTCTGATCCATATGCGCCGTATCTCCGGTACGATGTTGACACATGGCAGGAAGCTATTGATATTTTTCGTCTCAGTTTCAAACAGGGATTCTCAGTCTGCATTTGGCCTATTGATGAGCAAGGTGGTGATTGCTAGTGAGCAGAAGGAGAAGCAGCACTGCAATAAAATCTTGGCTATCCGCCCGCCCAGATTGCAGGGAAGGGAGGTTTATTCAGGTCGGCAATTCGCTGCTTCTCTCGCCGAGATTTCAAGGGCTATCCGCTGGGGCACGGTTTCTATATCTATGCATGGCGATGGAGAGCGGGGGGAAACGGGACTTCACATTCCCGCTATCCTCTGCTAAAAAATACGGGATAGCAAAGAACTCTTTCTCCCGGTATATAAAGGAATTGAGTGATAACGGCTTCATTGTGGTACATAGTATGGCGAATCTTCGGCAGCCAAATGAGTATTCATTCTCTTTCACCTGGAAAGAAGAATGCCCCTCAAATTAAAACCCTCCTCTGGCTATATATAGTATATCTGCCCCAATTTGGGGTAAGGGTGAAAGGGAAAAAATCTCACTGGTTACCCCAATTTGGGGTAAGGGAGTAGGAAAATCAAGGTACACTATCCCCAATTTGGGGTAAGATAATGCTTTTACTATCCCCAAAATGGGGGAGCCAAAATAATTAAATATTTTGAATCAATTTATGATTTGAGTATGGAAAACGGTAAATCATACACGAAGCCTATACCATGCTGCCCGCTCTACCGGGGAGAGGGCAGCCATAGGATATACTGCAAGGGGCCGCCGGAGTGTACCCAGCTATGCATTGCTTTCGCAAACCCCGGTGACCTAAAGAAGTACAAGGCAAGGTACTGCCACACAGCAAACCACGCCCGCTGCATCTTGGTGCAGGGGCACGGAGAATAACGAAAGGGCGTGATCTTATCGCATACAAGGAGTTTGAGCAAATGCCGCAAATCCCCATCATGGAGAGAGTGCCAGCTGTACATACTGAGCCGGACAGCGTACCGGCATCCCGCTCCCGTGAGTCGGCTGTTTCTGCGTTCGATTCTGAAAAGCCCGCTGTTCGGCACGGGTTAATCCCGTTCAACCAGCTTGACCCGGAGCGGCACAGGGCGCTTTCCTCTGCTGGAGGAAAGGCCAGCGCAGCAGCAAGACGGGCCAAACGGGAACGCATCAACCAGGAGAAGGCAAAGGCCATCGCAGAACGGGAACTGCTGAGCGCAGAGATTGAAGCCCTGCGGCTGGCGGCCCGGAAGCTGCGGATTGAAAGCGAGACGCTGGCAGCACAGCAGCGCAGGAAATAATAAAACGCACCGAAAAGGACACCATTAGCTCATGCGGGAAAATCCCGAAGTCTAAATTCCTTCTCGGTGCGTCTGTACCTAATGGGCTAACCGCTTGTCGCAGTGCCCTTTTCATAATATGCCCGGCCCGCTCTGCTGTCAAGACTGAGCGGGTCTTTTCGCATCGCCTATGGAACGAGAACGCTCTGACCTATTTCTCCCCGTCCCGCTCCATTGCTTCCTCAATGGCCCGATTGATAAAGCCGTTCACGCTCTCGCCCCTGCTTTCGGCATGGGCTTTTATGATGTCCTTGCGGCCCTTCGGCATGGTAACATTGATACGGTCATAGTTAGATTTGACATATTTGTTGACTGATGCTTGCTGTGCCTTTGTGACAGCCATTTGTTCGACCTCCTTACTGTGGGCGGCCCAGATATACCAGCTACCCCTCCCATTATGGCTTTATTATAGCATACTTGTCTATTGGGGTAAATATTCAAATCCAACAAATATATTGGTGCAAATATATCTATTCCGTCAATAGACTATTGGTGTAAATAGTGCTATAATGGAATCACAACAGAGGGAGAGAGATCAAAAACCTCAACCAAAGGCAGCAGACATACTGGTGAACGGACAGCCGAGACCTGATACATTCCAGACGCTGCACTCCCTCAGATCAGGGCCGGGGAAACGCATTCCCCCAGTAGGCAGGACTCGAACAGGACTCACGCCCCCGGCCAGAAAAAGAAAGGAAGATCACCATGAGCGAGAACGACATCATCAGAAAGGTGAAGCTGCTCCGTGAAATGCAGCAGCTGGCGGAGGAGGCCCAGGCGGAAGCCGAAGCCCTCAAGGACGAGATCAAGGCCCATATGGGCGCTTCTGAGGAGCTTTGCGCCGGGGAATACAGAATTTACCTGGAAACCCGTAGAAAGCGCCAGAGTGGACACAGCGGCCCTCAGGCGTGAAATGCCGAGCATAGCCGAAGCATTCACCCGCAAGTCCACTGCCCGCCGCTTCTGCGTGTCGCTGGTGTGAGGTGAGCACATGGTCAAGATTTTCTGCTCCCCGTTTGAAGCCCTCGTATACCGCTACAAGCACAGCGAGGCAGAGCTGGAATGGGCAAAACAAATCTGCTCCGCATACGGGGCCGAGCCCAGCAAGGAAGACAGCGACAACCTCTACAACTTCGTGATGGATGTGTTCAACGCCGGGCGGGTCAGCGGTGTCCGGCAGGAACGCTACCGCCGCAGAGAGGCCGGGCAAGAGTGGTTCCCCGATCTGCAATACTGATATTCCACGAGAGAGCGGCTGCCCGCTCTGTAAATTCAAAAGGAGGCTCATGAAATGACAAACAGTCCCGCAGTAGCAGAAGGAGCAAAAGCCACCTTCTGGCGTGGCAAAATAGAAGCGCTGCTCAAATCCGCTGACCCTCACCAACTGGAGATCATTTACGGATTCGCTTATGCGTTACTGGATAAAGCCGGCTTGTAGGTTAGACAATCATAATTTACAGTCTGGGAAAGAAAAAAGGATATCTTTAGGAGAGCGCCAGTTGAGAGGTCGCATAGGGAAGTTGTTGTACTTACTGTTCCACACAGCAAGCTGCGTT
>Ga0129308_1002672_pt1 | contig 14428 bp, 13 predicted proteins | sample L827metagenome_FD_94440 | JGI IMG/M metagenome (GOLD analysis project Ga0129308, IMG submission 94440) | Ring-tailed lemur group fecal microbial communities from Wisconsin, USA - L827 metagenome | ecosystem: Host-associated > Mammals > Digestive system > Large intestine > Fecal | place: USA...
ACGTGCTCTGTAGTATACCACCTCTCTTATAGGATACTACAAAAACGATTGGAGAGAAATTATTTTTAATAAAATGTTTGTGTCCGACCGATGAAGGCGGACGGAAATGGAGGAAAGTATGATTAAAGGTGTTATTTTTGATATGGATGGATTGATGATAGATAGCGAAACAGTCACATATCAAATGTTTGTTAAAAAATTGCATAAATTGGGATATGATGATTTTGATGAAGAAAATTATAAGGCGGTTTTAGGGAAAAATAAGAAAGGTATTTGTCAGGTTTTTATTGATAAGTATGGAGACAAATTTCCTATTGATGACTTTTGGGACGAATCTCATATTTGGATTGATGAAAGTTTAAGACATCATGTTCCACTTAAAACAGGTCTCGTTGAATTACTTGAATATCTCAAAGCTCATCACTATAAAACCGTTGTTGCGACAAGCAGTGAAAGAGCAAGAGTGCAAGAAATTTTATCCCATGGTCATATTCTTCACTATTTTGATGATATGGTGTGTGGAGATGAAGTGTCAAAAGGCAAGCCTGATCCTGAAACTTTTTTAACAGCTTGTCAAAAAATCAATGTACAACCACAAGAAGCCCTTGTCTTAGAAGACAGTGAGCCTGGTATTTTAGCGGCTCATCAAGGACATATTGATGTCATTTGTATTCCTGACAAAAAATATCCTGAAGATTTTTTTGCAAATCGAACTGTTGCTATTTTAGAATCATTACATGATGTGATTCACTATTTAGACAAAGAGAAAAAAGTATGTGCAATTTAAAATTTCACATACTTTTTCATTTTAGTAAAATGTTTTCAATTTTTTATTACGCCATGTTATATAATAACCAATAAAAACAAGAATAGACAGGCATCCAAACATTAGCATCATTCCAATTATTTTCTTCATCTCATTTACCTCTTTCTAAAAACTCTTCCTAAAAAAGCGAGAATTGCTATAAGCATCAACAATAAAGCTATCCATATCATCATGAATTCTCCCATTTAACAATCTTATAATACGTCTTTGCTGTGAAAACATAAATCATAGCATAAACAATGAGAAAAGCAAGAAAACAAACAAGTGTGCATAAAGCATAAAGTTTTAAATTCATTAATCCAAAAATTTGTAATATCTTATATATGAATGGAAAAGCAAATATAATATGAATTCCAGCAACAATAGGTGGCAATAAAAAGACAGTCATGACTTGCGAATGAATCGACTTTTTGACAAATTTATGACTCATACCAACCTTCTGCATAATGACAAAGCGTTCTTTATCGTCATACCCTTCACTGATTTGTTTATAATAAATAATCAATATCGTTGCCATAATAAACAAAACACTCAAAAAGATACCTAAAAATAACAATCCTGCATATAAGCCAATTGCTGCATATTGTTCCACACTACGACATTCCATATCAACTCTTAAGTGATGATTTACAAAGCTTTGTTCAAGCTCTTTATAAATCAAACAATTATTCTCTTCATCTTGATCTGTATCAAAAGCATAGTACCAACTCAACTCAGACGCATTATCGCCATAAGCTTCTTTTTGTTTTTGATTAATGGCATCTAATTGAACCTGATCTTTTACAACAATGAACTGACTCGTTGTAATGCGACTTGCTAAAATTCCATTACCAACAAATTGATCCATTTTTTTCACAATTTTAAACTCTTCGCCCAAAACCTTTAAAACATCAAAATCATACTGACCTCTATTCGTATAAAGCATAATTTCATGATCTTTTAAATCAATATGCTCATGCATGATATTTTCATATTCATCAGCAGTCATAAAAAACAGATTTTCTATCTGACCAACAGATGCTAAACTTGCTTCAGAAACATCTGTGGAATAACTATCTGCATTTCTTAAACCAGCAAATAAAAGATAAGTATATTGAAATTCATCCGTTTTATGTGCCTGATAACGCAACATAACTTCATCTGTTAGTGTCTCTATTTGAGATAATGTTTCTGTTTCTGGATTTCCTGCAATCAATATCTCATGAGGATATCTTACATCTAATAAGTCATTTATACCCATCCATAAAGAAAGTGTTGAAGATAACATCACTAAAACCATCGTGCATAAAACACAAATATTAGCTAAACCAACAGCATTTTGTTTCATACGATAAATCATCCCTGAAATACTTACAAAATGTTCTGTTTGATAATAGAAATTCTTTCTTTGTTTTAAAAACTTTAAAAAAGTAATACTTCCAGCTGTAAATAAACAATAAGTTCCAATAATGACTAATAACACAGCTACAAAAAATAAGCTAATAGCACTTAAAGGCTCTTTTGTTGTCACAGAAATAAAATATCCTATCGTAAGTGCAATCAATCCAATAACAGTCAATAACCATTTTGATTTTGGCTCTTTTTCTCCAGCATGAGCATCTCGTAATAATTCTATAGGATGTGATAGTTGAATAATTCTTCCTGTTTTTAACAATATTGCACAGAAAATAAAGATAAACAAGAGGGTTGTTGCAATCAATGAATCATGAGAAATATAGAAACCTAATGAAACATTTGCTTTAAAAATACGTCCAATACATAAAAACATGACTTTATCTAAAAGAATTCCTACAATCAGTCCAGTCACTAAACTAAAGATTCCAATATAAAGTGATTCTAAAGCTACAATCTTTAAGATATGTCTTTTTTCCATACCTAGGATATTAAATAAACCAAATTCTTTCGTCCTTCTTTTCAATAAAAAACTGTGTATATAAAACAGAAAAACAAATAAAAATATAGCAACAATACCTACTCCCATTTGTAAGAAAAAGCGAATTGTTTGAGCACCAATCATTTGATCTAAGCCCTTATTTCCAGATAATGAATAAACAATATAAAACATTGCAACACTCAATATACATGTCAAAATATAAGGAATATATGTTTTTTCATTCTTTCTAATGTTATTGATAGCAAGCTTAGAATAGAAAAACTTATTGTCCATATCTAACACCACCCGTTGTCATTAACGTCAATGTATCAGATATTTTTTGATACATTTGTTCATGAGATAATTGACCTTTATAAAGAGAATGGAAAACCTCACCATCTTTGATAAAAAGAACTCTTTTAGCATGACTTGCTGCTTTTGCTGAATGTGTCACCATAATAATTGTTTGTCCTTGATCATTAATCTGATTAAACAACCTTAAGAGATCATCAGCAGATCTTGAATCTAAGGCTCCTGTTGGCTCATCAGCTAAAATCAAGTCAGGCTTTGTAATCAATGCTCTCGCAACAGCCACTCTTTGTTTTTGCCCTCCTGATACTTCATAAGGATATTTAGAAAGGAGTTTTTCTATACCTAAAGTTTGGGCAATAGGTTTTAATCTTTTCTCCATTTCTTGAGGTTGTTTTCGTGATAAAACCAAAGGCAAGAAAATATTGTCTTTTAACGAAAATGTATCTAATAAATTAAAATCTTGAAAAACAAAGCCCAAATGACTTCTACGAAAAGCAGAGATTTCTTTTTCTTTAATTTCCACAATATTTTGATCATTCAAATAAACCTCACCACTTGTTGGTCTATCCAAAGCCGCCAAAATATTCAAAAGTGTTGTCTTCCCGCTTCCTGATTCTCCCATAATAGCTACATATTCACCTTCTTCAACTTGAAATGTAACATTACGCAAAGCTTGGACTTGTTGTTTTGAATGTCTTGTTGTATATATCTTTTTTAAATTTTTGACATCTAATATCGTCATATGTCATTCCTCCTTTTTATACTTCAAGTATAACAACCATAAAAAAGAGATTCTATCGATTAACCTTACGATATCCTCATATTTCTTACAATTTTGAAAGGGAAGCTTCTTGAAACTGTTTAAAAATATATTGACTTATGTCTAAAATATCCATAAACATTTCATCTTAAATTATTCCTTAAATTTATTTATAGTATCAAATAAAAGTCTTTTTTCTATATATGACTCTATTTTATCATCCTTAAATATACATATCTGCAATTATCTAATAACATAATTTGTTTTTATTTCTTCTTTCCCTTTTACTCCTCATTCACCACTATTAACCCCAATCGCTTTTGATCCATAACTTATAAATGCTACAACTTCCCATAAATCATGATCCCCTATCATACAGACTTCAAAAGGATAAATATGGAAAATATTGAGAACATGTTCATATGCTTCTTTTCCAGCTTTCCTTTGTCACCATCAGATATCTTTATGAAAAGATTCATTATATTGAAAATGAATATCTCTATATGTCATCTTATTTTTATAGCATATAAAAAGTATCACCTTTCAATGATACTTCATTATTATGACAAACTATTCTATATCAATATTTTCATATGATAAATCTAAAATAACTTTTGTTCCCTGATTCACAACCGATTTTATCTCAATACGATGAGATAAATTTCTTAAAATCTTATCACATAAATATAGTCCTAAACCACTAGACTGTTCTCCTGATCTTCCATTATATCCAGTAAATCCTTTTTCAAAAATACGATTCAAATCACTTTCTTCTATACCAATACCTGTATCTTGAATGATGAACTTTTGATCCTTTCCATATAATGAAACCTTTCCCTGTTTTGTATATTTTACAGCATTAGATAATAATTGTTCTATCACATATTGTAACCATTTGGCATCTGTTAACACACGTTGATGAGTTTCTTGAAAATCAATTTGTATATGTTTTTCTATAAACAAGACAGATAATTTACGGATTGCTTGTCTGATGATATCATCTAAATTATATTCTTGAATCATATAATCTGTAGATTGACTACTTAATCTTAAATAAGACATAACCATATCTACATATTGTTCTATTTTGATTAATTCAGCAGAAAGCTGAAAATGAAGTGGACTTGGATCAGATTGTAATAATAAGTTCATAGCAGAAATAGGTAACTTAATCTGATGAGCCCATAGTGTATAATAATCAAGCATGTCTTGTTTTGCAATATCGTTTTCTTTTTGAATCAATCGAATATCTTCAATCAACAATGCAATTAAATCATGATAATCTTGTTCTACAGGTGTACTTGCAATCACATTTTCTAAAGAATATTGAATCGTCTTTTTCATATGATGCAACTCTAGTCTTTTTTGCAAATATTGATAAAAATCTAGACATGTCACTATACATATCATAATCAAACATAAAAGACTCGCATAAAAAATAGCTTCTAATTCTAGATAGTAAAGATAAAAAATAAAAGCAAATATGATTACGCACATACAAAAAATAATCAAAAAGTCTTTCTTTTCACTTATATAATCCCTAAAAATACGACTCTTTTTCACTTTAATGAATAACCTATCCCTTTCTTTGTTTTAATAAAATCCTTTTTTCCAATCGTCTCTAACTTTTTTCTTAATCTATTCACATTAACAGATAACGTATTTTCATCAATATAACAATCTGTTTTCCATAAAGCATTCATTAAAATCTCTCGACTTACAATTTTCTCTTTGTTCTCCAATAAAACTTTAAGAATTTTACATTCATTTTTAGAAAGTTCAATACTTTGATCTTCGTATGAAACACAACAATCATCACTATTTAAAATCACTTGATTATATTCCAACAATGACATTGTTCCTGAAAAATCATAAGTTCTTCTTAAAAGTGCTTGCATCTTCGCAATAAGAACAGAAAAATCAAAAGGTTTAGATATAAAATCATCTCCACCCATTGTCATTGCCATGACAATATTCATATTATCATCAGCTGATGATATAAAGATAATAGGAACTTTAGAAATTTTACGAATTTGTTCACACCAATGATAGCCATTATAATAAGGAAGCTTAATATCCAATAAAACAAGGTGAGGTTGATACATTTGAAATTCCTGGAAAATATTTTTAAATTGACAAGCTACCTTGACATCAAAACCCCAATCATGAATATATTGATACATTTGACGAGCAATGATTTCTTCATCTTCTACAATCATGACTTTATACATCTCTTGATCACCCTTTCATGCATCACATTATAACATGATTCTAAAAATTCTTCTATGCATTGTATAAGGACTCACTATACAAAATACTTTTTTCTTTAAACACCTGCTTTTTATGAACTCCCCCATGATTGATGAGAAACTTTCTTTTGGTGATTTTCTCAATCAAATTGCATTCCTGACATCATGAAAAAGGTTCAATTGTTAAAAATTATCTTCTCACATCATTTGATTTTTCTGCTTGCAATTCCCTTTGTATTTTAGTAAACCAATTAAGAACATTCATCAACAAGCCTATTATCACATTTCATGATTGTGATACCACCTTTAAATACTCAATATCGGGAATCTTTTTGTCCTTTCCTTATTTTGCGATAGCTGAATGTGATATCCTTTCAACAAACTATATCCAAAATTATCCAGACAATTTTCAACCTTTCTCCCCATATCATTTTTCTAAGCTTCCTATTGTTGTTCATTTGATTATATATAGAAATATCCACAAAAGACAAGATACAATACATCACTTATTGTAAATTTTAACACTTCATGAATGAACTGGTGAAATCATATTTATGAGACGATCTTCAATTTCTACATTCACGTCCAAAACGACTGCATAAATTAAATAGTACTCCCATAAAACCAATTCTTCCTCTGTTTTCTCATTCATCAATGAAAATTCTTTCAAATAATTCTTCAATGCATAAGCTTTATTCAAAAGCTCTGTCCCTTTCATTGTTCTTATATAATCTTTATGAAAATTCAAGATTTGTTCTATAGCCATAAAAATCATCACAAAAACCATCATTATACTTCCAACAAGACATAATGCAGATAAATTTTGTAAGAGAGCTGTTTTCATAACAATAGGATGATCATATTTATCTGCTCTCATTAAAGCTTTATCATAGAAGATTTTCTTCTCATTATCCTCCACAACATAACCATGATAATAATCTTCAATATTTTCAATATAACCAAAATGTATATCACCAATTTCCCCATGTTCAAGACTTACATATCTTTGACCATCATAGATATATGTTTGATAGTGATGAAAGACATACTGATCAAATTGAATACTCATCATGATCAAGACAACAGGTATACATAAGGTTATTATAATTTTTATCACTTTCATTACTTTTCCCTGATTATTCTTTTTCACATACTTATTTTTTAAAGCTTCATTTTCTACAAGTTTTTTATATTGTTTTTCATCAAATGACTGATGTTGAATTGATTGGAGAACCAATTTCTCTGATTCTAACAATTGATCAATATGTTGATTTATACATTTTAATTCATGTTGAGTTTCTTGAATATAACCCTTTAATTTAAGTTTTAATATGACAGCTGATACACATTTTTTAACATCAATTTCCATCAACGCTGTAAACATAACGATACTTGGAGGAACCTGATCTAAATCATCTCTATAATAAAGATATTGTTGATTTGTTTTGATTTGAGAATTCTTATGAACTCTCATTTTTTGAAATAATTTCTTACAATAATAATACAAGTGAATCCATAAAAGAGGAGAAAAAACAAAGATAACAGCTAAAGCAATCAAATAATCAGATGCTCTGATGATTTCAAAATGAAAAGGTTCAGTATTCAAAATCATAGTAAGCATAATATAAAGAAAAGACATCAAACATAGAATAGTATGAAGATGTTTTCTTGTAGTAGCTTTTATGTGAAATTGATGAAGTGTGTATATTATCCCTAATGAAAAGGGGCATAATAACAGTCCAATAATAAACATCATCTTTTATTCTCCTTCCCTATCTATGATGTTTATTATAACATATTTTCGTATATAAAGAAAAAGAATGATCTTAAGATCACTCTTTTTCTCTATTAGCAAAATAACTCATATTTAAATTCATCAAATGTTTGTATAAGCTTCTTATTGTTTTTTGATTTCATTAATAATTAAAAAATATGCTGACTTCTTTTTTCAAATAATATTGTATCTTGCCATTGTCCAAATCTATCTTTTGCAATTTTTTCACGATATCCTATTTCTCTAAACCCACATTTTTTATGAAGTTGCAAACTTGCTTCGTTAATCGCAAAAACACTTGAATACAAACACCAGTATCCTTTCTTTTCACTTTCCACACATAAATGTTGTAATAATTGCTTTCCCAATCCTAAAGATTGATAGTGACTGTCAATGTAAATACTCACTTCTACAACTCCAGCATAAACTTGTCTTGCCGAAGTACATCCTAAAGTACACCACCCTACAACTTTATCATCATACACGATAACATATCGGCAATCTTCCAAATGAGCTTGATTCCATTCTTCATAACTTGGAACATCAGTTTGAAATGTTGATTTTCCAATGATTAATGCATGTTGATAGATTTCCTGTACTCTTTGCCAATCCTGTTTTTTCATTTCACGAATCATTCCTGCCATGATTATCCCCCCCTTTGATTATTCATAATTGATTTTTGAAATATTTTTCCATTTACAATCAACTTGACTATATCCCTCATGAACTCAATATAGAGTTCGAGCGTTACTTATCATTTATACTTTTCTGTTTTTACATACATACTATATAATAAATCTCCATGCAATAATTATTCAATTGAACACAACTCTTTACAAATTTGAATTCATGGTTAATTCTTCACCTAAAATTGTTCTCTTTGTATACTTGTCAATGAATAATTGATAAACAAAAAGGATAACTTCTTTTCAAAAGTTATTCATCATGAACAAGACTGACTTATGATAAGTTTTCCTATATCACTCTATTTTTAGATTTACTTTTCTCAGCAAACTAAAATTTCATATTAAGTATTCTGATGTTAGCATTCCTAATGGCATTATTTTTTCATATCGACACTATATGGACCATATGTTCCTTTTGAAAACTCTACTCCTAAATCTGTTCCATATCTTGCTAAAACATAACATATTTTTTGCGTTCTTCTTACTTTTTCTATAAACCCATTATACCATGTATGTCTTAAAGAAAAGGAATGATACAAAACGATTCTTAAAAACCTAGATTATTTGTGATATGTTTCACTTCTTATAATTTTAAAAGCACGATAAATTTGTTCAACTAAAATCAAACGCATTAATTGATGCGGAAAAGTCATCGGTGAAAAACTTAAACGCAAATCTGCTCGTGTGATAACATCTTCACCATGTCCAAGTGAACCTCCTATCACAAAATCGATCGTGCTCTTACCATTCAGCATACAATTTTCAATCTTTTCAGCAAACTGAAAAGAATCCATTTCTTTACCAGAAACATCTAATAAAATCATATAGTCACCTTGCTTCACTTTATCTAAAATACGCCTACCTTCCTTTGCTTTAACAATTGTTTCTTCAGCCAACGAAGCTTTTTCAGGAATACGTTCATCAGCCACTTCTATTAGCTCAACATCAGCATATCCCTTTATTCTTTTAACATATTCTGCAATACCATCGACTAAATATCTTTCCTTTAATTTTCCAACACTGATTATTCTAATCTTCATAATGTCCTCCTGATACAACATCAACCTGACTAGCCACCTTGATACAATTGAATTTTATATTTTGTTCACTAAAAATCTTTGCATAAGTTTCTAACGCTTTTTCCTTTGTATTTGCTTCTTGTGACAAGTGTGCTAATACAATTTCTTTTGTTTGATCACCTATCATTTCACACATTAATCTTGCACTGTACTCATTATTTAAATGCCCCATATCATTTAAAATTCTATTTTTTAAAAACATTGGTCTTTTAGTTGCCATTAACATTTCTATATCATGATTGCTTTCTATAATGTAATAATTTAAATTATGCATATATTGTCTATTCTTTTGTGAAACATAACCTGTATCTGTCATATAAAGTAATGTCTCATCAGTTGAAAAGACAAATCCTATAGGATCACTGGCATCATGTGATGTTTTTAAAGTCAAAACATCAAATACACCAAATTGACGATGCTGATAAGGAATGAGTGTATGATATTCATCTAAATCAGCAATATTCTTTCTTGCACTAAAGACTTTATCTTTATCAAAAATATGTATATTTTTATTATGATCATAGTGATCATGTGTTAAAAAGACATAAGTAATATCATTTTCACTAAATCCTAAGTTTTGTAGTTTAAATAATAATTGTTTACGAGTAATACCACAGTCTATGAGGATCCCACATCCATTTTCATAAACTAAAGTTGCATTACCTTTTGAACCACTTGCTAAAACATGAAATTCCATAATATTCTCCTTTATTGTTTTATTATACAAAGACTTGATTTGAAAAACAATATTTTTATCTTTTGAAAAGGATATCATCATTTCTTATTTTATGATAAAATAATATTGTAAAGGGGGTTTTATTTATGCCTAAAATTATTACTATAGCAAGAGAATATGGTTCAGGAGGACGTCTTATTGCTCAAAAAGTTGCTGAAAAACTGCAACTTGTCTACTATGATAATGAAGTCATCGATCTTGCTGCAAAAGAACTTGGAATTGATGTGGATACAATTCGTAAAGCTGCTGAAGAAAAGACATCAAGTTTTATGTATACTATGTCATCTTCTGCTTTTACATTACCCTTAAATGATCAAGTATTTGCTATGCAATCTAAAATTATTCGCCATCTTGCTAAACATGACTCATGTATTATTGTTAATGGATGTGCTGATTATATCTTAGAAGATTATGATGATGTTTTAAGTGTCTTTATTCATGCACCTTTAGAGTCAAGAATCAAACGTGTCCAAGAGGAATACAAGGAAGAACATCCTGATTTTAAGAAATTTGTAATGAAGAAGGATAAGGGAAGAAGTAATTATTATAATTACTATACAACGAAAAAATGGGGTCAATTAAAGAATTTCGATTTGACAATAAATAGTGACTTGGGTATTGAAGAAGTTGCTGATATTATTGTAAAATTATATTTAAAAGAGGAAAAATAGTGGCTCAAGAAAATAAAATGGGGACAATGCCCGTTAATAAGCTACTGATCTCTATGTCCTTGCCAATGATTATTTCAATGCTTGTTCAAGCTATGTACAATATTGTGGATAGTATCTTTGTGGCACAAATCAGTGAAAATGCCTTAACTGCTGTTTCTTTAGCTTTCCCTCTGCAAAATCTAATGATTGCTTTTGCAGGTGGGACAGCTGTTGGTGTGAATGCATTGTTGTCAAGAAGCTTAGGTGAGAAAAATCAGGAACATGTGAATCAAACAGCAAATCATTCAATCTTTATCTTCTTTATAACAGCTTGTATTTTTATGATCAGCGGATTAACACTTTCTCACTTTTTCTTTGCTGTTCAAACATCGGATGTGGAAATTGTGACCGCAGGATCACAATATGCTATGATCGTTATGGGATGCTCATTTGGTCTTTTCTTTCAATTCTTATTTGAAAGGCTATTACAGGCTACAGGAAGAACTTTATTCACAATGATAACTCAAGGACTTGGAGCAATCATTAACATTATTTTAGATCCTATTTTTATTTTTGGATTATTTGGGATGCCAAAAATGGGTGTTGCAGGAGCAGCCATTGCAACTGTCATTGGGCAAATTATTGCTTGTTTATTGGCTATTTTTTTCAATCTCAAATTCAATCATGATATTCAATTTCAATGGAAAGATTTTAAACTGCGTTTTTCCATTATCAAACAGATTTATTCTGTAGGTATTCCTTCTATTATTATGCAATCTATTGGAAGTATTATGACTTTTGGAATGAATACAATTTTAATTGCATTTTCTACGACAGCAACTGCTGTTTTTGGCGTTTATTTTAAATTACAAAGTTTTGTTTTTATGCCTGTATTTGGTTTAAATAATGGAATGATTCCAATTATTGCTTATAATTTAGGAGCTAAACAACGAGAACGTATGTTTAAAACAATCAATTTAGCAATGGTTTATGCAACTGGAATGATGATTGTTGGACTTATTGTTTTTGAAGCTGTTCCTCAAACTCTTTTGGGATTTTTTAATGCTTCTCAAGACATGATTCAAATTGGAACACCAGCTTTAAGAATTATTGCAATTCATTTTGTTCTCGCTGGATATGATATCGTTTGTAGTGCAGTTTTCCAGGCTGTTGGAAAAGGTACATACAGTTTATTGACATCCTTAATTCGTCAATTGTTAGTGTTATTGCCTTGTGCATATGTTTTATCATTGTTTGGAAATCTGGATCTTATTTGGTTATGCTTTCCAATTGCTGAACTTGCATCTGCTATAACATCAACTCTTTTATTTAAAAAAATAAAAAAACATCTTACTTTTTAATCCCTGTTTGACAGGGATTTTTTAAAAGAAAAAACCTGCATGAGCAGGTTTAATTTCTTATTTAAATCCATATTTTTTGTTGAATTTATCTACACGACCATCAGCACTTGCAAATCTTTGTTTTCCTGTATAGAATGGATGACAATTTGAACAAGTATCGACACGAATTTCGTTTAATACTGAACCAGATTCAAATTCATTTCCACAAGATGTACAAATAACTTTCACTTTTTTGTAATTTGGATGAATTCCTTGTTTCATTTTTCTTTTCTCCTTCCGCCTTGAAATATTTGCTACTTCAAAGTAAGTTGCTCAATTATAATACCATTTATAGTCCATAAATACAATACTTTTTTTCAATTTTATTCATCAATTTCATATCGAGAAATACGTGCTCCTAAAGTAATCAATTTATGATCAATATTATCATATCCTCGATCAATATGATAAACATTAGTAATTTCAGTAATTCCTTCAGCAATTAATCCAGCAACAACCAGAGCAGCTCCACATCTTAAATCTGTAGCTTGTACTCGTGCACCATGCAAAGGTGTTGCTCCTTCAATTGTACTTGAAGCTTCCCCAACCACGATTTTTGCTCCCATTTTATTTAATTGTTCACAATGTTTAAAACGTTCAATATAAATTGTTTCTTTCACATGTGAAGTTCCTATGGCCTGCGTCAGTAAGGTTGTCAGAGGTTGTTGTAAATCTGTTGCAAAACCAGGATAAATTTGTGTTTTGATATCAACTGGATTTAATTTTTCATGTCCACCATAAACAACAATACTATCACCCACAACATCCATATGCACACCCATTTCTTTTAATTTAGAAATTAAGGCCTCTAAATGTTGTGGAATAATATTTTGCACAATAACTTTTTCACCAGCAGCAGCTGCAATCACCAAGAATGTTCCAGCTTCAATGCGATCAGGAATAATTTCATGGAATGTTCCATGTAGTGCTTCAACCCCTTCAATGGTAATACTGTCTGTTCCTACACCCCTAATTCTTGCTCCCATCTTTGTAAGAAGATTCGCAACATCAATAATCTCAGGCTCTTTTGCCGCATTTTCAATCACTGTTTTTCCTTTTGCACGTACAGCTGCTAACATAATATTAATAGTTGCGCCAACAGAAGCAAAATCTAAATAAATATGATTTCCAAGCAATTCATCTGCCTCTAATAAATACATATCTTCATCATATGTTATTCTTGCGCCCAAAGCCTCAAAACCTTTTAAATGCAAATCAATTGGACGAGGTCCTAAATAGCATCCACCTGGCATTTTAATCTTTACTCTCTTATATTTTCCAAGCAATGCTCCCATAAAATAATAAGAAGCTCTTAATTTATTTACTGCATCACTCACTAATGGAAGATCTTCCATATGGCTAGGATCAATTCTAATTTGTTCTCCATCTATCACAACATCACATTTTAATTCCTTTAATAATGTAGCCAATGCTTCTACATCTGAAATTTCTGGAACTCCTAAAATTTCTACTGGTCCATCAGCTAATACAGCTGCTGGAATTAAAGCAACTGTTGCATTTTTAGCACCACTTATCCTTACTGTTCCATTTAATTTATGTCCACCTTCAATAGCTATCACTTCTGACATTGATTTCTTTCCTTTCTCTTATCCTAAATATATAAAAATGTATCTTAATTTATACATCATAATTCTCTCACCATGATTATACACACTAATGATCAAAATATCAAAGAAAATCAATAAAACTTTCAGAGTCATATTGAAAGTCTGTAAATTGAAGGTCAATAGAATATTCCATCATCAATCATTTTCATTAATTTTTAGAAAAAAACTCTTTACACAAACAAAAAGCATGTTATACTTATATTACATGGTCCGTTGGTGAAGTGGTCAACACACATGGTTCTCATCCATGCATTCAGGGGTTCGAACCCCCTACGGACTACCAGCAAATCCACGAAACGAGAAATCGTTTCGTTTTTTTATTCTATATAAAAATCTCGACTTTCGAAGCAGTTATATTAAATAAGCAGATATTAAAAAGGGAAAAAACATTGGTTTTATCATATGTTTTCCCTTTTTTTAATTTGAATAATAAACCTTAAATGGCTACATTTCGC
>Ga0129308_1002673_pt1 | contig 14422 bp, 10 predicted proteins | sample L827metagenome_FD_94440 | JGI IMG/M metagenome (GOLD analysis project Ga0129308, IMG submission 94440) | Ring-tailed lemur group fecal microbial communities from Wisconsin, USA - L827 metagenome | ecosystem: Host-associated > Mammals > Digestive system > Large intestine > Fecal | place: USA...
AAGAAGATGGCAGAAGCGATGGGAGCCAAACTCTTCTCTATGAATAACCGTGCAAGCGGCATTAAGGAAGTTCTGGGCTTCGATGCATCACCGAATACGATTGATGAGCTGCTTTCTACGGATTTGATCTTATCGATCGGCTATAATACAGTGGATAATCCGGTGATTCAGATTAAGATGAGAAAGGCGGCAGAAGCCGGTGCGAAAGTGATCGTTGTGAATCCGGAAGAATATCCGCAGCATATGGATTTCGCGGTAAAATCCGTATCGACAGATAATGACCTGAGCTTCATCAAGGCACTTGCCAAAGCAATCGTGGACAGCGGCAGGGGTCAAACCATTGCCGGATATGATGAATTTGCTGCAAGTCTGAAGGATGTTGCTGTGGATGATCAGGCGAAAGAGATTGCAGAGTTGTATCTGAATGCAAAGAAAGCGATGATCGTCTTTAATCAGAATTTTGTTACGGTAGATGCAGCAAAACTGCTGGCAGATATTGCGCTGCTGAGCGGTCATATCGGAGGACCGAGAGATGGCATTCTGCAGGTTAAGGCCAAGAATAACTCACAGGGTCTTGTGGATCTGGGCATTACCAAGGGTGCTGAGGAGCTGGAAGGTGTGAAAGCTCTGGTTGTCTTTGGCGAGGAAGCGGACATTGATACAGACGCGCTGGAATTCCTGGCGGTATGTGATACCCATATGACAGCGCTGGCGGCAAAAGCCGACGTGGTGATTCCGGGAACGGGTTTTGCATCTACAGACGGAACTTACACGAATACGGAACGAAGAATGCAGCTGGTGCAGGCAGCGATCGATGAAGAAGTTATGCTGAGCAACTGGGAAGTTGCAGTTGAGATCGCACATATCTTTGAGGTGGATTATGCGTGGGAAGATACCGAAGATATTTCCGTGGAAATGGATAATACGGTTCTTACCTATAAATACGCAGAACCGGGTGCGATTCTGGGTGACGTACTGGCACCGATCAGCGATGCGAAGCTGGTAGCGGTAGCGGATGGCAAATTCGTGGAACCGTTGGCCTGCACAGACAGCTTAATGAATGTGATTGCAGGGCGACTGCCGAAGATGGCAAATCCAACTGCGTAGTGATTGGCTTCAATGAAAGGAAGGCTTCTCCGTAAGGAGAGCCTTCTTTTCTGTTGTAGCTGGCGTGGATCGGGCCTCGCACAGCGGAGCTTCCGATCGCGGGAAAAGCAACTCGATTAATAATTAAAGCAACTCGGTCGATGTAAAAACGACTGTTTTTTTTTATTATTATGTAGAAATATTGATAAAATCGATATTAAGGGAATTTCAGCAGAGTCTGCCGCTGAAAAAGAATCGGCGAAGCCGACTTTGTTCTGATATAACCGCTATAAAACGTACACAAATCAAACATTTCTATAGAGAAAACGATGGAGGAGACAGTGATGCTGACAGAACGACTGACAAGAATGAGACAAAGATATTTCGACACCACGCCGTGTATTACAGCAGAACGTTTGGTGCTGGCGACGGAAGCGCACAAGAAATTTGCCGGGGATGCCATTCCGGTATTCCGTGCAAAGATCGTAAAATATGTCATGGAACATATGACGACTCTGATCATGGAAGATGAGCTGATCGTAGGAACGCCGACCAATCGCTATCTGGGTGCCAACATATTTCCGGAATATACGTCCAGCAAGTGGCTGATTGCCGATATTGACGAATTTCCGGTCAGAAAAACCGACCCGTATAAGATTACACCGGAAGACAGAGCATTGATTCTGGAGACTTTAAAAGAATGGGATGGCAGAGCGATGGAGGATATTGCCGGAGAGGTTCTGCCGGCTGATATCGAAAATGCCAGACAGAAGGATCTGATTTCCGTCGGCTGCCGAAACGGCGTATCCGGAGAGACGACGCCGAACCATCAAAAGTTTATGGACGTTGGCTTAAAAGGCTTTATGGAAGAATGTCGTGCCAATATCGCAGCGGTAAAGGGCGGTACGAAGGAACGTCAGGAAAAGGTGGACTTTTGGAGAGCCTGCATCGTACTTTGCGAAGGTCTGATTCGATATGCACATAGAATGGCAGAAGAAGCAGAGCGCCAGGCAGACGAGTGTGCTGATCCGGCGAGAAAATCAGAGCTGCTGCAGATTGCGGAAAACTGCAGGACTGTACCGGAAAATCCACCGCAGAGCTTCCAGCAGGCACTGCAGATGGTCTGGTTTATTCAGGTGGCATTTCATATCGAGGCGCCGACAACAGCCTGCGGATTCGGACGTTTTGACCAGTACATGTATCCGTTCCTGAAAGCGGATCTGGATGCGGGTGTCATGACCAGGGAACAGGCGCTGGAGATGTTGGAATGTTTCTATTTGAAAGCCTGTGAAGTATTTGAAATCAGAGATAAGTGGTATGCGAAGTCCTTTGCGGGATATCCGATGTGGGAGATTCTGGTTGTTGGCGGACAAACTCCGGATGGAAAGGATGCCACCAATGAATTGTCCTACATGTGTCTGGATGCTGCTGCTGATCTGCAGACAAAGCAGCCGGTATTGGCGGTCAGAGTATTTGACGGCACACCGAAGGAACTGATTCGCAAAGGTGCGGAGATGATTCAGGCGGGAATGGCGAATCCTGGTTTCTTTAACGATGAGGCAGCGATCAAGATGACACAGGGCAAGGGCTGCAGCATCGAAGAAGCCAGAGACTGGACGATTGTCGGATGCATCCAGCCGGGACCGGGAGGCGGTTCTACAGATGGTTCTCCGGATGCGGGATACGTCAATGCACCTAAGGTTCTGGAACTGGTACTCCATAATGGAAGAGATCCGAAGACCGGAGAATTGCTGGGGCTGGAGACCGGTGATCCGAGAGAGTTTCAATCAATCGAAGAGTTAAAAGACGCTGTAAAAAAACAGCTGGAATATTTTTATCGTATGATCAAGGATGGCTACGATCTGATGGTTCCATATCATATGCTTCGCTATCCGGTAATTTTCGCTTCCATGGCCATGAAGGGCTGCGTTGAAAGCGGCATGTCGGTACAGGAGGGCGGCGCGAAATACAGTACAGCCGGAATGTTTATTACGGGAGCCGCCAACCTGGGGGATTCTCTGGTGGCGATCGATCAGGTCGTTTATCAGGATCAGATGATCAGCATGGATGAATTGATTGCAGCATTGGATAAGAATTTTGAAGGAGAAGAGCGTCTGCGACAGCTGTTGATTAACAAGCCGCCGAAATACGGCAATGATGATCCGGTTGCAGATGGCATGGTGAGGGAAATGCTGACCTACTGTGCAGATCTGGTGCAGTCCTGGGAGGACTCCCGACATGGACGATATTCATTCTGCAATTTGTCGCAGACGGTAAATGTATCACATGGTGAAGTGTGCGGAGCAACTCCGGACGGCAGACTGGCAGGCGAAGCGTATTGTGATAATTCGTCTCCAACGATGGGAATGGATACCCATGGTCCGACGGCAACGGTAAAATCCGTCGCATCGATTGGACAGGAGAACTTCCATGACGGTTCATTGTTCAATCTGCGATTTGATCCGAAGGGAATCCAGGGTGAAAAGGGTCTGGAAATCGTGGAAGGTGTGATCAAGACCTACTTCGATGAAGGCGGTGAGCATATTCAGATCAATGTAGTGGATGATGAAACCCTGAAGGCAGCACAGGAAACACCGGAGAAATACCGTGGTCTGATGGTTCGTGTAGCAGGTTATATGGCTTACTTTACAGAATTGGATAAGGCGGCGCAGGACAGCATCATCTACAGAACAGCACATTTGAAAGCATAAGGCAGGAGAGGAAGCGGAATATGACACAGCAGGAACCATTTACAGCGCTGGTTGGCGGAATTCAGAAGTTTTCCACGGAGGACGGCCCCGGAATCCGAACGACGGTGTTTCTGAAGGGATGTCCGCTCAACTGTCAGTGGTGTCACAATCCGGAGCTGATCGAATTTCAGCAGGAACTGATGCAGCGGCCCAACAGCTGCATTCAGTGCGGCTACTGTATCAAGGAATGTCCGAAGGGGGCGCTGCAGGCGGCGATACAGACTGCGGAATCCGATGAGACGCCGGCAATTCAAATTGACAGAACTTTCTGTGATACCTGTATGAAATGTACGGAAATCTGCTATGCCAATGCGCTGGAGCCGGTTGCCTCCATCATGACGGTGGAAGAGATTCTGCAGGAGGTGGAACAGGATAAAGGGTTTTACGAACATACGGAAGGCGGCATCACCATCAGCGGCGGAGAAATGCTGTCACAGCCTGTTTTCGTGGGAAACCTGCTGGATGCGGCAGCGGAGCGGGGGATTACCGCCTGTCTGGATACCTGCGGCTATGGAGACGGCGATACGCTCGAGCAGCTGGCGTTAAGGGAGAATGTGACACATATTCTTTTCGACATGAAAGCCATCGATCCGTCAATTCATCGGGAATACACCGGCAAAGACAATGCCTTGATTTTAGAAAATCTCAAAAGGCTGGCGGAGAACCCGCAGATTTTACCGAAAATTTTGATGCGGATGCCGTTGATTCACACAGTAAATGATACTGAGACGATGATTCGAAAGACGGGAGAATTCTATCGAACCCATGGCTTAAAGCGTGTTACGCTTCTGCCGTATCACGATCTGGGAAAAGCCAAGCAGCGCAATATCGGCGGTCAGCAGAAGACGTTTGAAGCGCCTGCAGATGAGCGGGTTGCAGAAATCAGAGATTATTTTCAAAATGAAATCGGGATGGAAGCAGAGATTTTAGGAAAGCTTTAATTTTATCAAAGAAAAACATGAAGATATTGTAAGAAATGAAGGAGGAAGTCTGAAAATGACGGAAAAGCAGGAGAACAATACGCTAAAGCGGGGGCTGAAAAAGCGTCATCTGTCGATGATCGCGATTGGAGGCTCCATCGGAACAGGTCTGTTCCTGGCAATGGGCGGCACTATTCGGGATGCAGGTCCCGGCGGCGCGCTGGTTGCCTATGTGGTAATGGGAATCGTTGTATATTTTATGATGACAGCGTTGGGAGAAATGGCAACGAAACTGCCGATTCCGGGGGCATTTACCTCGTATGCGGATCGCTTTGTTGATCCGGCCTGGGGATTCACCAACGGCTGGGCATACTGGTTTGGAAGCTCCATGACGGTAGCTGCAGAATTGATTGCAGGTGCGATTATCATCAAATACTGGTTCCCGGATACGAATTCTTCCCTGTGGGCGATTCTGTTCCTGGCAGCGCTGCTTGCGATCAACTTATTCTCTGTAAAAGGATTCGGGGAAGCAGAATACTGGTTTGCCGGCATTAAAGTCGTGGTAACGATTATCTTTCTGATCGTCGGCGTTCTGATGATCGTTGGAATCATGAAGGGAACAGAACATCATGGATTCAGCAACTGGACGCTGGATGACGGCCAGGGAAATAAAGCTCCGTTTATCAATGGGTTTGGCGGCGTTGTCGGCATCTTCATGGTAGCGGCATTTTCCTTCTCCAATACGGAGCTGGTAGGTCTGTCCGCTGCAGAATCCGAAAATCCGAGCAAAGATATTCCAAGAGCTGTAAAAAGTATTTTCTGGAGACTGCTGATCTTCTATCTTGGAACGATCATCGTTGTCGGCACATTGATTCCGTTTACGGAACCGACATTGCTGGAGGCAGCAGAAGACAATGTTGCAGCATCTCCGTTCACGATCATTTTCCAGAGAGCAGGATTTGCAGCAGCGGCATCTTTGATGAATGCTGTCATTCTGACTTCCGTACTGTCCTGCGGAAATTCTTCCATGTACAGTGCTTCCAGAACACTGCAGCATATGGCGGAACGTGGTGACGCACCGAGATTCTTTGCAAAAATCAGCAATCACGGTGTACCGGTAAGAGCGATTCTGGCAACAACCGTTGTTGCGGCAAGTGCATTCTTTGCTTCCCTGATCGGAGACGGTATCGCTTATACAGCAGCTTATTATCTCTGCGGTATTGCAGGTGTTTATAACTGGCTGACGATCAGCGTGGCACATTACAGATTCCGCAAAGGCTGGATCAAGCAGGGACACAGTCTGGATGAACTGGAATACAAATCACCGTTCTATCCGTTCGGTTCCTGGTTTGCGATCATCGTATGCATCGTGGTATGCTTCGGCGCAAACTATTCGGTATTCCTGGCATTCAACTGGTTTGATTTCATCACCTGCTATGCGATCATTCCGCTTTCTGTGATCATGTTCCTCGTTTATAAAAAGATACATAAGACAAAGTGGGTGAAGTATGAGGATATGGATTTCGAACCGCCAGAAGGAATTACCAAGAAGGATATCTCCGCAATTCTGTAACCAATATAGCAATCGGAAAATGAAGCCCCGTGCTGGAATAAACCGGCACGGGGTTTTTAAAACGGGTGGAAAGAGCAGAACCCTCTCAGAAAGAAAGGCATCCGCGGTCTTTGCCGTATAGAAAAAACATGGATTAACCCAGCGGTTCCAACTGGACGAACTGCAGCCCCAGTCCTCGCAGAGAAAAATTCAGGGTCAGAACGTCGGATACCGATTCCGTGGATAATTCCGTATCCGGCGCTGTGTAGGAAGCAAGAGAAAAGTCGGAATCGGCAGTATAATCTTCCGGAAAGTTTAATCGCTCCATGTAATGAAAGAAGCTGTTGTCGTTGGAAAAGGTATAGCGCTTAATCGCGTATTTTCCCTGCAGGGTGTGCAGATTGAGGCTCAGATCCAGAACATGATTGAAGCGATCGATCATATCCTGCACTTTCAGCAAGGTGGTGTTCTGGCTGCAAATTCTGGCTGCCTGATCGCTGCCGTGCAGCACGATGATGAGAAAGGAAGGGTTTTCCTCTTTGGTACGGACAACGGCGTAATGTTTGTCGTGTGCGATCAGATCACCGTGCAAGCGGGTCAGTAAAAGGGCGCCATACCAGGCGGGCTTTGGGATGCCGGAGGCCGTCAGAAGCCCGGAATCACCATGAACCAGCTCGGAAGGGTTGCCCTGATCGCGCAGTTTCAGTTCAACCGGACGGGAAAGCAGCAGATTTTCTCCTGTCAGAGAAATCAGGCTGGCAATGGAGTCCAGTCCATATGCAGGCGGCGGCGCCAATGGCGGTTCGTTTTGGACGGTTACCGTATACTGCGTCTGTTCGAGCATTTGCAGGCAGGTCGCCCGCGAAAGGTCGGAGGTTTCCTCGGAAATCCGGAGTATCACGTTCGTGCAGTGCAGCTGCCGCAGCAGATCATGGAGTCCTGCACCCAGTATTTTGCAGTCTTCCACCGAGAGGGAAACCGTAAAGTGCGGTGCAATAGAAACCAGCGGACGCTTGGCGGTATCGATGTTCTGATTCCAGCGGAAATGCTGGGACTGCTGCGGTATGGAGCTGTGAGAGCCCAGTGCGGAAATGCTGTATCGCACGATATCGACTGCGGTATTGACATCGACCGGTTTTGACTGAAGCTGGCGCAGAGGGCTTTTGACCAGCGGCAGATTGGCTGCACGATGCTCCTGCGGAGAAGTTCCGAACCAGTGCCGAAAAAATTTTTCATAATAGGCTGTCGTAGAAAAGCCGATTTTTTTGGCAATCGAATGGATTTTTTCTTCCGATTCCAGCAGATGCATTTCGGAAAATTCCACCCTGGCAAAGGACAGAAACTCCCGGAAGCTCAAACCGGTGCAGGTTTTAAACATATGAGATAGATAATAGGTGCTGAGATGCTCCATATCGGCAAGTTCCTTGAGACTGATTTTTTCATTGTGATGCTCGTAAATATACGGTATGATGCGGCTCATGCGTTCGATCAGCACCAGATTGTCATAGTTTGGACTGAGAACCTGATTGTCTTCAAAGGAAAACAAATTGAAGTTTCTATTTAAAAATCGAATGAGCGTAATGGCTTCTTCCGTACAGTTCTGACGATACTGTGCATCTTTTTTCAGATAAGTCAGCAGCAGCCCCAGAAGGATTTCGCGCAGTTTTCCATAGCGGGAATCCGTTTCTTCCGGTGTCCAGGTTCGAAAGACACTGCGGGAAAGCGCCGGAAAATGTTGTGAGAAATATTGTGTATTGAACTGCAAAATTGCAGTCACATTGCTTTGTTCGGTTTCGTAAAGGGCATGTACTTCACGTCCATTGCTGGCAAAGATGCTGCCCTCGGACAGGAGATAAGTCTGGCTGCCGCTTTTCAATTGGAGTTCTCCGCGCAGTACGTAAACAAGCTCCACATCGTAGTGATAGTGAAGGGGGTCTTCCGTGATTTCAGAAATGGTGATCTGCATTGGAAAATCGTATGGATAAGATATTTTTTCGTGCAGCATGGCAGCCTCCTTGAATCTGTTCTCATTTCAGAGTATAGTAGTATTATAGCTTAGAATATTGAAAATTACAAAACAATCAGCAGCACGGAGGAGGACAATGAAAGAAACAATTCAAATACAGCAAAAACGGATTTTACTGCCGGATGGTTCTTATATGCCGAAACTGGGACAGGGCACCTGGCAGATGGGAGAGGATGATCAGAAGTACGAACGGGAAATTGCGGGGCTGAAACATGGAATCGAGATCGGCATGAATTTGATCGATTCGGCGGAGATGTATGCGGATGGCAAGGCAGAGAATATTGCCGGAAATGCGATTGCCGACTTCGATCGGAAGGCAGTATACGTTGTCAGCAAGGTCTACCCGCAGAATGCGTGCAGAAAACATATTTACAGCAGTCTCGAGCGTTCGCTGAAATTGCTGGGAACGGATTATCTGGATCTGTATTTGCTGCACTGGAGAGAGGATGCAGATCTGGCGGAGGTCGCATGGTGCATGGAGGATCTGAAAGATCGGGGAAAGATTCGGCGCTGGGGCGTCTCCAATTTTGATGTGGCTGATATGGAGGATTTGTGGAAGGTTCCGGATGGAGATCGGTGCTGCGTGAACCAGATCCTCTATAATCTGGGAACGCGCGGAATCGAATACGATCTGCTGCAGTGGCAGAGAGAACGGAAGGTTCCGTTTATGGCCTATAGTCCGGTGGGGCAGGCAGGAGCGCTGACGACACAGGATGGCGTGTCAAAAGCGATGCTCATGGAAGACCAGAATGTGAAGGAGGTTGCAGCACGGCACGGGATTTCCATTGTACAGCTGCTGCTGGCATTCGTACTTCGTTACGATGATATGATCGCGATTCCAAAAGCTGTAGGCTTTGACCACATCGAAGAGAATGCCGCCGCCAGCTGTATTCAATTGAGCGAGGCGGATCTGGAACAGTTATCAGCATCTTTTCCGGCGCCGACGGAGAAAGTTGCAATGGAAAAATATTGAGTATGTTACAGGTGCAGCTCCATTCGTCCTGCCTGAAAGAGTTTTTTATCCATTTGCTTTAGATCCGGTGAGATCATCGGTTTGAATTCCATTTTGGAAAGAATATGCTGATGGAGGTCGACGCCAGGGGCAATTTCGGTCAGCAGCAATCCATCCGGCGTCAGTTTGAAAACGGCGCGTTCCGTGATATAAAAGACATTCTGTCTGCCGCTTTCACTGGAGTGATGTCCGGAAAACGTGATATGCTGTACATCGTTTTTAAATTTGATATATGGTCCGTCTTCGATAATCTGCAGGCATCCGTTCTCAATACGGATGTCGCTTTTTCCTGCGGTGAAGGTTCCCATGAAGCAGACTGTTTTCGCACCCTGAGAGATATTGATGAAGCCGCCGGGACCGGTGACCTTTCCGGCAAATTTAGAGACGTTGACATTGCCGTGGCGGTCGATTTCAGCAGCGCCGAGGCAGGCGAAATCGATTCCGCCGCCATCATAAAAATCGAAGATATCCGGCTGCTTGAGAATCGCTTCCGGATTGTAAGCGGCACCGGTAGCAATTCCGGGAGCGGGAACGCCTCCGGTAACACCGGATTCAATGCTGGAGGAAATCTGCTCGACCAGACCTTCCTCATTGATGACGTTAGAGACACCCATTGGAATTCCGATACCAAGATTGATAAAATCTCCGGCTTTCAGTTCGTAGATTCCCCGTCTGCAGATGATTTTTGGCAAATCGAGCGGAAGCGGCGGGAGTTCATCGAGCTCGATCTTCTCATCTCCGCACCAGGAAGGAATCGGTTTGCAGTCATCGATGAAATGCTGTCCGGTATTTTCCGGTTTTCCGACGATCACATAATCGACGAGCGCGGAGGGAATGGAGACCAGCTGCGGATGGAGCTGTCCATGCGGTACAACCTTGTCGACCTGTACCATCACGATACCGCCGGAGTTCTTGGCGGCAGCCGCCATTTCGAATTGTTCGAGATGCAGGGCTTCGTTTTGCAGGGAGATATTTCCCTTTTCATCAGCGAGACTTCCTTTGATGATCGCAACGTCCAGCGGGAACGCAGGATAAAAGAGATAATCCGTTTCCTGGAGCCGGATCAGCTCTACAATCGTTTCTCCGCTGCTCTTGGCAGCCTCATTGATGCAGCCGCCGTCAATGCGGGGATCTACAAAGGTCTTCATGCCGACCTGGCTGATGACACCCGGCTTGTGAGAAGCGATGGCACGCATCATATGGGATAAGACTCCCTGCGGCAGCATAAACGTAGGAAAGGCATTGTCCATAATCAGCGGATAGATTTTCGGTGCCAGACTGAGATTGCTGCATAAAAAGCGGCGCATCAGACCGGGATGCGCGAAATGGTTAATCCCCCGGTCTTTTCCGTCACCGCCGATGCCTGCAACATTGACGACGGAAAGCTGTTGGGGGTGTTTTTCTCTGATATAGCGTTGTTCGATTTCTCCCAGAATGTCATCGGCAAGGCAAAATCCGATGAAGGCATCGATCGCCACGACAGCTTTGTCGGGAATCAATGCGGCGGCTTCCTGAGCAGATAGGAATGTAACAGCCATCTTTTAACCTCATTTCTGTTCATCAGCTGAAATATGTTCAGCGGTTTTGAAACTGGATATTCTTTTCTTTTCTCAGAAAACCGCCCATGCCGATTTTCTGATCTTCGGTGTCGAACAGCTTTTGGAACAGATCGTCTTCATATCGACAGCCATCCTCAATGGTAGCGTGACGTGAAAAATTTACAGCGCTTTTTGCTGTTCTGACTGCAATCTGTCCGTTTCGTTCGATTGATTCCGCCAGTGCAAAGGCTTCCGGCAGCAAATCTTCGGCAGAATAGACATGCTGCACCAGACCAATGCGCAGGGCCTCCTGTGCATCGATGGTTTTTCCGCTGAAAATCATTTCCTTGGCAGTGCCTTCGCCTACGATGCGGGGAAGTCTCTGCGTTCCGCCGGCTGCACAGATGACTCCCAGCGTGGTTTCCGGCAGTCCCATCCTGGCATGTTCCGATGCCAGACGGATGTCGCAGCTCATAGCCAGCTCCAGTCCGCCGCCCAGCGCGTAACCGTTTATCACAGCGATTGTAGGGATGCGCATCTGTTCCAGCTTTAAATTCAAATTGCTTCCGATTTTTGCCCATGCTCCGATCTGCGTTGAATCGAGGTGATACATCTCATTGATATCCGCTCCGGCGATGAAGGACCTGCCGGAGCCGGTAATCATCAATACATAGCATTCCGGATCCTGTATGACCTGATCCAAAGCAGCCTCGATCTGCTTCATAAAGGGTACGCAGAGTGCATTGAGTGTTTGCGGTCGGTTCAAGGTGAGGAGAACAGTGTGACCGCGTTTTTCCAGTAAAACTTCTGACATAAGGTGCTCCTGTTTATCTGCGTCAGCCGAAGATGATACAGATCGGCAGTGCGACCAGGAACGTCGCAGCGATCGGTATTACCAGGCAGGTGACGAAATTATATTTATACGATAGTTTATGTGTTGTATGGCAGATGGCAAAGACGGATACGATGGAGCCGTTCCAAGGCAGGGAATCCAGTCCGCCGCAGCCATCAGAACACAGTCTGTGGATAAATTCCAGGTTATATCCCTGTGCAGCATAATCCATGAAGGTATCACCCAGTGTTTCATACATCAGTGCGATACCGCCGGATGCGGAGCCGAGGATACCGGCAAAGATATTGGCGCCAAAGGCAGCTACGACATAAGGATTGGCTTCGGAGTGGAACAGCACCTGCGTCGCGAATTCGTAAAACGGCGTTTCCTTGACTACGGAGCCAAAGCCGACGATTACCGCCGTGTTGATGATGACTGTAACAGAGGACAGTGCTGCGGAATTAAACATGTCCAGCATTTCCGGTTTCGGCAGATATTTCCAGAACAGGATTAATGCCAGAATGATTCCCATCAGCAGGCAGATTGTAATGTCGAGGTCTGTTACATTGAAGGTGACGAGAACCAGAAGAATCGGCAGTACGGAAAACAGTCCGTTCGGTGCATTCTCCATATCTTCAATGCGCTTTACCTGTTCCGGCCATGCAAAGTGTTCTCCCCGCAGCTTGGCTTTTTTTCCGGCATGATTCATAAAGAGCACGATTGCTATGATCATTACAACTGCACCGGCAAGACCCGGCAGAAGACCTGCATAGGCAGGCGTGCCGAGGTATTGCATGGAAACGACGTTCGGGATCTGCGGTGTGAAGGGACCGGTCATTGCGAAGGTCCACATGCCGCCGCAGACGATACCGGGCAGCAGATAGGTAGGCAGGTCAGCTTCTTCAAAGAGCTTCAGCGCGATCGGATAGACCGCAAATATGATGACGAAGCTGTTAATGCCGCCATAGCTTAAAATTGCCGCGGAAATAAGGCATGCCAGCATGCAGTTTTTTGGTCCGAATTTATGGGAGATCATGGAACCGATCTTTGCAGCGGCGCCTGAATTTTGATAGATATTTCCGAAGATATTTCCCAGCAGGAAAATAAAGAAATAGGACAGGAAAAATCCTGTAACACCGGAGAGATATGTTTCGGTGGTTCCCTTAAAAACGGGAATCTGGCTGGTAATGCAGACCAGAATTGCCGCCAAAGGTCCAATGATAATCGGAGATACCCGTTTGAAAATCAAAACTGCCATACCCGCCAGCGCAATCAGAATGCCGATAGCGGAAATCATAATTGAAGTGTCCATTGTTCGTTCCGTTCCTTTTCAATACTCTGAAAAGCCTCACAACTGGATCGCTGCGAGGCTTTTGATGAAAGAAATAAGTGATGCTTATTTGTTCTTAAATTCAGCGGCTCTCTTTTCCAGGAATGCCGTCATACCTTCTGTCTGGTCTTCGGAACCGAAGGTTACGCCGAAGGCCTCCACTTCCAGAGAGGTTGCTGTTTTCAGATCCTGGTCATATCCGTTGGTAACCAGGGATTTCGCCAGACTGATGGCGATCGGAGCTTTGCTCATGATCGTCTTGGCAATCTGCTCACAGGTTGGGATCAGTTCTTCCGGTGCAACTACTTTTTCTACCAGACCGATGCGGAATGCTTCCTGCGCATCGATCATTTCTGCAGTCATGATCAGATATTTGCCCATACCTTTGCCAACCAGTCGCGGGAGTCTCTGAGAACCGCCGAAACCAGGGATGATGCCGAGGTTTACTTCCGGCTGTCCGAACTTGGCTTTTTCGGAAGCAATTCGGAAATCACATGCCATGGACAGTTCACATCCGCCGCCCAGTGCGAATCCGTTAACTGCGGCGATAATCGGTTTTTCGATGGCTTCCATGTAGTTCATAACCTTATGACCCTTTGCGGCCATGGCACGGCCTTCTACGGCATTCATATCGCGCATTTGAGCAATATCAGCACCGGCAACAAATGCTTTGCCTTCTCCGGTTACGATTGCAACGCGGGCTGCATCGTCAGCTTCGAACTGTCCAAATGCCGTATACAGTTCATCCAGAACCTGGGTATTCAGTGCGTTCATTGCTTTTGGTCTATTGATGGTAACATATGCGATACCGTCGTTTACTTCATACTTAATTGTTTCAAACATAATTCAGTTGTCCTTTCTGCTGGAATTTATTGATTATTTTCATTATATCACTCTGTAAAACAAACGACAACACGGCTTTCTGAAAAAAATGCAACAGAAACATAGATAAATCCTGTGAAAGATAGTAAAATGATTATAATTATGAAAGGAGCAGCTATGGCTTTTGTTACATTTGAGCATGTAGGAAAATTGTATCGATCCGGAGATGTCGGTGTGCGGGCGCTGCAGGATGTCAGCTTCGAAATTGAACAGGGCGAGATCTGCGTGGTTGTAGGGCAGTCCGGCGCAGGAAAAACGACGCTGTTGAATATTCTGGGCGGGATGGATACCCTGACAGAGGGAAAGGTGCTGCTGGATGGCAGGGATATTTCCGCACTTTCGGAAAAACAGATGGCAGCATATCGCAGGTTTGATATCGGATTTGTATTTCAGTTTTATAATCTGATTCCGAATTTGACAGCTTTGGAGAACGTGGAGATCGCATCTCAGATTTCCAGAGATCCGCTGGAAAGCAGGCAGGTTATGGAGTGGGT
>Ga0129308_1002674_pt1 | contig 14409 bp, 13 predicted proteins | sample L827metagenome_FD_94440 | JGI IMG/M metagenome (GOLD analysis project Ga0129308, IMG submission 94440) | Ring-tailed lemur group fecal microbial communities from Wisconsin, USA - L827 metagenome | ecosystem: Host-associated > Mammals > Digestive system > Large intestine > Fecal | place: USA...
CAGGTTCAGACCTTCGGGCAGGTTCTCGCTCACTATCGCCATCGCCAGGATGGTGATCGCTGCCGATTGGAACCTCCCGTTGCGTCTCCACACAAGGAAGGCGCAGAGGGCCAGAGGGAAGGCGAACGCCAGGTCCAGGATCCCAAGTCCGTCGGTGTGGGCGATGAAATCCCCTATGAAGAACATGAACGACGACAGTCCGATGGTCATGGACATTATGGCCACCAGGGTTTTCCCCCTGCTGAGGCATATGATCGACAGGATCAGGACGAAGCACGAGAGGACAGCCTTGGACAGCTCGTACATCCCGCAGTCCCCGGAGTCCACCTCCATCAGGTGGATGATGTTGTGGAATCCGCTCCAGATCAACAGGAGTCCCATCAGGGCGAACAGCGCCAGCGATGCGTTGAATCCGGTCTCGTGGGATGTGTCGTTCATTCCGTCACGGGTTATCGTGTGGCGATATAAAGCGAGTCGGTACCTGTTCCATGTACGTCTCCGTATGCGGTGTTGTCACCCTATACCTATTATCTATGTGTACACCGATGCGCAATATGATACAATGGAAGCTGAGAACGGACGCTTCGGGGAGTTCGGAGGGCAGTATGTCCCCGAAGCCCTCATGAACGCTGTCATCGAGCTGCAGGAGGCATACGCCCGCTACAGCAGGGACCCCGACTTCATCGCCGAGGTCGAGGAGATGAACAGGCTCTACACGGGGAGACCGTCCCCGCTGTACTACGCGAGGAGGATGACCGAGGATCTCGGAGGTGCCAAGATCTACATCAAGAGGGAGGACCTCAACCACACCGGGTCCCACAAGATCAACAACGTTATCGGACAGTGCCTGTTGGCTAAGAGGATGGGTAAGACCCGCGTCATCGCGGAGACCGGTGCAGGTCAGCATGGTGTCGCAACAGCCACGATGGCGGCCTACCTCGGATTGGAATGCGAGATATTCATGGGCGAGGAGGATGTGAAGAGGCAGCTCCTGAACGTCTACAGGATGGAGCTCCTGGGTGCGAAGGTCCACCCGGTCACATCCGGTTCCGCCGTTCTCAAGGATGCCGTCAACGAGACCCTCAGGGAGTGGTCCGACAGGATCTCCGACACCCATTACGTCATCGGATCGGTCGTCGGCCCCCATCCTTTCCCCCAGATGGTCTGCGACTTCCAGAGCGTCATCGGGCGCGAGGTGAAGGAGCAGATCATGGAGCTGGAGGGACGTCTCCCCGACTGCCTGGTGGCATGCGTGGGAGGGGGATCCAACGCCATGGGCCTGTTCCACGATTTCGTGGAGGACGAAGGCGTCCGCATGATAGGATGCGAGGCGGCCGGAGAGGGCATCGATGGCGACCGTCATGCCGCCACCATGTGCAAAGGGTCGGTCGGTGTGTTCCACGGTATGAAATCCCTGTTCTGTCAGGACAGGTACGGCCAGATTGCTCCCGTCTACTCCATATCCGCCGGATTGGACTATCCGGGTATCGGGCCGGAGCACGCATACCTCAAGGCCATAGACAGAGCAGAGTACGTCCCCATCACGGATGAGGAGGCGGTGAGCGCATTCGAATACCTCTCCAGGGTCGAGGGTATCATCCCCGCGATAGAGAGCTCACATGCCGTCGCTCAGGTCATCAAGATGGCCCCGACCATGTCCAAGGACCAGATCATAGTCGTGAACCTTTCCGGACGCGGGGACAAGGACGTCGCCGCCATCGCACGTTACAGGGGGTTGGAACTCCATGACTGAAGATTCCCTTTTCTCGAAGAAGTCCCTGATATCCCACATCATCGCGGGATATCCCGACATCGACACCACCGGACGTCTGATATGCGCCATGGCGGATGCCGGTGTGGACATGGTGATCGTGGAGATCCCGTTCTCGGACCCCATAGCCGGCGGCCCCGAGATCAAGGGTGTCCATGCCACCGCGCTGTCCGCAGGTGTCACCACCGATCTGATCTTCGACAGTCTCGAGTCCATAAGGGAGTCTTGCGATGTCCCCATCGCCGTGATGACTTACTTCAATCCCATCTTCGTGTACGGGATCGAGGGATTCGTGGCGAGGTGCAGGGATGCAGGTGTCGGATACGTCCTCGTCCCCGACCTCCCGTTCGAGGAGAGGGAGGAGCTCAGGCCCGCATGCTCCGCCGAGGGCATCACCCTGGTTCCGATGGTCGCGCCCACCTATCCCGAGAGGATAGAGAGGATATTGGACTCCGCAGAGGGATTCGTTTACATCATCAGGTTCGAGGATGCGGCGGGTTTTCCACCCGGGTTCGTACATGAACTGGGGGATATGGCCGACCTCGTACATTCCCACGGACTCAGGTGCATCGCCGACTCCGGTCAGGGAGAGGCGGGCGAGGTCCTCAGGTACGTTGACGGTGCCGTGGACGGAACCGACGTCATGACTCTGGTTCTGAGACACGGGAGGGACTGTGTCCAGTTCGTCGCGGACTATGCCCGCGGTGTCAGGACCAGGATATGAGATTCATGGGGTCCGCGGACCCCCTTCAAACCACTTCACCCTTCTTTTCCGATATCACCCGTCTCTGACCCTTCATCGATCCAATGAATGTACAATAAAATACAACAATGAACAATAATTACATATACCCTCCAACCTTAACCGTGTTCAGAGAGCCATGACTAGGGAAGAAGGAAGATACGGGGAGTTCGGGGGGCAGTTCGTCCCCGAGACCCTGATGAAAGCCGTCATCGAACTGAACGAGGCCTATACCAAGTACATGAAGGACCCCGAGTTCCTCAGGGAACTGGATGCCATGAACAGGAAGTACACCGGAAGGCCCTCCCTTCTCTATTACGCCGAGAGGATGACCGAGGACCTGGGCGGGGCCAAGATCTACATCAAGAGGGAGGACCTCAACCACACCGGGTCCCACAAGATCAACAACGTCATCGGACAGTGCCTCCTGGCGAAGAAGATGGGCAAGACCCGCGTCATCGCCGAGACCGGTGCGGGACAGCATGGTGTCTCCACCGCCACACTCGCCGCATACCTCGGACTGGAGTGCGAGATATTCATGGGCGAGGAGGACACCAAGAGGCAGGCCCTCAACGTCTACAGGATGGAGCTCCTCGGTGCCAAGGTGCACAGCGTCAAGTCGGGTACGGGTGTCCTCAAGGATGCCGTCAACGAGGCGATGAGGGAATGGACCAACCGCATCGACGACACCCACTACGTCATCGGTACCGTGATGGGTCCCCACCCGTTCCCCCAGATGGTCTGCGACTTCCAGACGGTCATCGGACGCGAGGTCAGGCAGCAGATGATGGAGGCGGAGAGCCGTCTCCCGGATTACCTCGTCGCATGTGTCGGAGGCGGTTCCAACGCCATCGGACTGTTCCACGAGTTCATCGACGATCCCGAGGTGCATATGATCGGCTGCGAGGCAGGAGGGAAAGGTGTCGACACCGACAAGCATGCGGCGACCATGACCAAGGGTACCGTCGGTATCTTCCACGGAATGAAATCCCTGTTCTGCCAGGACAAGTACGGTCAGATCGCACCTGTTTATTCGATATCCGCAGGACTGGACTATCCCGGAATCGGACCCGAACACGCCTATCTGAAGACCATAGACAGGGCCCAGTATGTTCCGATAACGGACGACGAGGCCGTGGATGCGTTCGAGTACCTCTCCAGGACCGAGGGCATCATCCCCGCGATAGAGAGTGCCCACGCAGTCGCCTATGCCATGAAGCTCGCACCCACATTGGACAAGGACAAGATCATGGTGATCAACCTCTCCGGACGCGGTGACAAGGATGTGGCCGCCATCGCATGCTACAGAGGGAGGGATATCCATGACTGATGATATCCCGAGGGCGTTCTCCCGCAAGGCGTTCATCCCCTTCGTCACATGCGGCGATCCCGACATCGAGACCACCGAAAAGCTGGTTCTCGCCATGGCCGAGGCCGGTGCGGACCTGATCGAACTGGGCATCCCGTTCTCGGACCCCATCGCGGAGGGTCCCGTCATCCAGGGTGCCGATGTCAGGGCGCTTTCCACGGGAATCACCACAGACGACATCTTCGACATGGCCCTGAGGATCAGGAAGGTCTCCGACGTTCCCCTGGCTGTGATGACCTACATCAACCCCATCTTCGTCTACGGACCCGATGCGTTCTTCGCACGCTGCGCCGAGGCCAACATCTGCGCTGTCATCGTCCCCGACGCCCCCTATGAGGAGAAGGACGAGGTCTACCCATACTGCTCCAAGCACGGTGTCAAACTGGTCTCCATGATCGCGCCCACCTCCGAGCAGAGGATCGCGGAGATAGCCTCCCATGCCGAGGGTTACATCTACGTGGTCTCATCGATGGGTGTCACCGGTGTCAGGACGAGCTTCAGCTCCAACCTGAAGGACATGGTGGCATCCTTGAGGAAGGTCACCGACGTGCCGTGTGCCATCGGATTCGGTATCTCCACACCGGAGCAGGCGGTGGAGATGACTTCCTTCGCCGACGGTGCCATCGTAGGTTCCGCCATAGTCAGGATCATAGCGGAGCACGGAAGGGATTCCGTGCCGTATGTCGCAGACTACGTCAGGAAGATGAGGGAAGCTCTGGACGCCTCCCAGTAAACAAACAGGCCCTTCGGGGCCTCTTACAGATCCACCATTTTCGATATGATGTGAGGTTCCTTTCCGCAGAAGGAGATTCCGTACAGAATGGTTCTCCCCCTCAGATCGTGGTGGTATTCTTTGTCCTCGATCTGTTTCAGGGCAAGGACAGACTCCGATTCAAGGTCACTCTCGTCTTTGCATCTTTTGAGTTCCATGACCACATTGATGTCGAACGCTCTCTTCTTTTCCAGGATTATATCGGCGAATCCCAATCCCGATTCCAAACGGTCTCCAAATATGCGGTATCTTCCACAGAAAGCCATCAGGAGTCCGATTATGAACGTCTGGTAAGCGTGTTCGGTGTCGAGTATCTTGGCTGATAGCGCACGTATGATGAGGTCAGGCGGAACGTACGGCATCGATGAACCTCTCCATCTTGGAGCGGTCCTTGAAACCGTCAGTCTCCATCGCGGAGCTCACATCCACCGCGAAGGGATGGAACCTCCTGACAGCATCACCTACGTTGGATTCGGACAGTCCGCCGGAGAGGATGAAATCCCTTCCGAGGTCCTTCATCAGGGTCCAGTCGAAGGTCTGTCCGGTCCCCTTCCCGTTGTCCAGCAGCACCATGTCGGCCGAGGATCCCGATGCCTTCACCAGGTCCTCCTCCGATCTGACGCAGAAGGTTCTGATTACGGGGGCATCCGTGAGCTTTCTGAGTCCGTGGATGTACTCCTCGTCCTCCGCACCGTGGAGTTGGATCATATCTATGGTTCCGTTGGTGGCAATATCCGCCACGACCTTGGGATCCTCATCGACAAAGACCCCCACCGGGGTGATACCGTCATCGAGGATCGAACGCAGTTTGGCGGCCTCATCGGGGGAGACGTATCTCTTGCTGGGCTTCCAGAACACGAACCCTATCATCTCGGGCCTCAGCCTGTTGGCGTGGCGGATGTCCTCCGGACGCCTCATTCCGCAGATCTTGACCTGTGTCAAACCCTCATCGCCTCGATGGTGGCCTTCTTGTCCCCGCTGCGCATGAACGTCTCTCCGACCAGGACGGCGTCGAATCCTGATTCTTTGAGCCTCCTCACATCCTCCGGTGTGCGGATCCCGCTCTCGGAGACGGTGATTGTGCCGTCGGGGATGTGTTCCCTGAGTCTGACGCTGTTCTCCAGGTCCACCGTGAACGTCTTCAGGTCCCTGTTGTTCACACCGATGATCTCGGCACCGGAGGACACGGCCCTCTCGACCTCCTCTCTGTTGTGAGTCTCGACCAGAACGGACATCCCGAGGGATTCCGCCAGGAACCTGTAGTCGTGGAGCTGCTTGTCTTTGAGTATCGCGGCTATCAGCAGTATGGCGGATGCTCCCAGTTCCTTCGCCTGGTAGATCTGGTACTCGTCGACGATGAAGTCCTTTCTGAGGACGGGTGTCCTCACGGCGTCGGCGATCTCCTCCAGGTAGAGGTTGTGTCCCTTGAAGAAATGGGGTTCTGTGAGAACGGATATTGCGGATGCGCCGATCTCCTCGTATTCCCTCGCGATATCGAGATAGGGGAAGTCCTGTGCGATGACACCCTTGGATGGGGATGCCTTCTTCACCTCGCAGATGAACGACATGCCGTCGGCCTCCAGGGCCCTCGTGAAGGGGTATCCTGTCCTGCGGGGACGTATCGCACAGCCCTCCATGACATCCGGGAACGGACGTACGGTCCTCTCGAAGGCGACCCTTCTGTATGTGTCCTCGACTATGTCGTCGAGGATCGTGCCCGTTGCCATCAGAACGACCTCGTGAGCTTCACGTACTCGTCCAGGCATGAAAGTGCCCTTCCGGAGTCTATGGCCTCCCTGGCCATTTCGATCCCCTCGGAGATGCTTCCCGCCTTTCCGCAGGTGTAGAGTCCGGCTCCTGCGTTGATCAGGACGGCATCGCGCTTCGCTCCCCCTTCCTCTCCGGAGAGGATGGAACGGGTGATCGCCGCGTTCTCCTGGGGTCCTCCGCCGATGAGGTCCTCGTGCCTTCCCCTGGACAGTCCGAACTGCTCGGGTGAGATGACGTATTCTCTGAATTCACCGTCTCTGAGTTCGCAGCAGAAGGTCTCGTCGCATACGGAGATCTCATCGAGTCCGTCGCGTCCGTAGACCACCAGGGCGTTCTTCACCCCCATCTTCTGCAGGACCTCGGTCATGGGCCTGACCATGGATTCGGAATACACACCGGACAACTGGTTCCTCGCGAACGCGGGGTTGGTGAGGGGCCCCAGGATGTTGAACACGGTCCTGATGCCCATCTCCTTCCTGACGGGTGCCACGTACTTCATCGATGTATGGTACTTCTGTGCGAACATGAAGCAGAATCCGCATCTGTCCAGAACCTCGGCGGACTGCTCCGGTTCCAGATCGAGCCTGGCCCCCAGGGCTTCCAACACATCAGCCGCGCCACATTTGCTGCTGGCAGCCCTGTTCCCATGCTTGGCCACAGGGACACCGCATGATGCCACGACGAACGCGGATGTGGTCGAGATGTTGAAGGATCCCGACCTGTCGCCTCCGGTCCCCACTATCTCCAGCGCACTCCCATGGTCGCCGGGGAGTTTCAGTGCATGGTTCCTCATCTCCGTGGCGGATCCCGCGATCTCGTCCACGGTCTCACCCTTGGTGGCGAGTGCCGTGAGGTAGCAGGATATCGTCACGGGTGTGCATTCTCCGTTCATGATGGAGTCCATCACACTCGCGGACTCCTCGAAGCTCAGGTTCTCCCTGTGGGAGAGCTTCACAACAGCCTCTGATATGGATGTCATATCCTCACCTCCATGAAGTTGGCGATGATGGTCCTCCCCTCGGGGGTCAGGACCGATTCGGGGTGGAACTGGAGACCGAAGACCTTCTTCTCCGGGCCCTCCACCGCCATGACGTCCCCGCTGTCGGTCACCGATGTTACCTTTAGACAGGATGGGATTGTCTTCGGATCGGCCGCCAGGGAATGGTATCTGGCGACGATGGTCTTAGGGCCCATGCCCCTGAACAGGGGACTCTCGTTGTCCAAGGAGACCTCGGAGCTCTTCCCGTGCATCAGCTTCTCAGCGTAGGTGACGGTGGCACCGTATGCGACGCAGATGGCCTGGTGTCCGAGGCATACCCCGAGAATGGGTATCCTTCCTGCGGCCTTCCTGACGAGGTCGACGCAGATCCCCGCATCCTCAGGCTTCCCTGGGCCGGGTGATATCACTATCCTCTCGGGATCCAGGTCGATGATCTGCTCAGGTGTTAGTTCGTCGTTCCTGACGACCCTGATGTCCGAGTCCAGGGAACCGATCAGCTGATACAGGTTGTAGGAGAAGCTGTCGTAGTTGTCCACGAGAAGGGTGCTCATTCCAATCCCCCCGCCGCGGTCTTTACGGCCTCGGTCACTGCCTTGGCCTTGTTTATGCACTCCCTGTACTCGTTTGCGGGTACGCTGTCTGCAACTATACCTGCACCCGATCTCACGAACACCTTGCCCTTCTTCCTGTAGGCGATCCTGATCGCGATGCAGGTGTCCATGTTCCCGGTGAGGTCGATGTATCCGATGGCCCCTCCGTAGATCCCACGCTTGCAGTTCTCGAGCTCGTCGATGATCTGACAGGCTCTGAGCTTGGGTGCTCCGGACAGTGTTCCTGCGGGAAGGACGGCCTCGATCGCATCGACGGCATCTTTATCGTCCCTGATCTCCCCGCGGACGGTGGAGCCGATGTGCATCACATGGGAGAACCTCTCGATCTCCATGTACTTCTCGACCTCCACGGTTCCGAACTTGGAGATCTTGCCTATGTCGTTCCTACCAAGGTCCACCAGCATGTTGTGTTCCGCGAGTTCTTTCTCATCTGAGAGCAGTTCCTCCTCGAGTCTCCTGTCCTCCTCGTCGGTCTTCCCGCGGGGTCTCGTCCCCGCAAGGGGGAACGTGTGCAGGACGCCATCCACAAGCTTCACCAATGTCTCCGGGGATGCTCCCGCGACCTCGATGTCGCTTCCGGAGAAGTAGAACATGTAGGGTGAGGGGTTGGTGGTCCTCAGGACCCTGTAGACATCCATGAGGCTTCCCTCGAAGTCGGCCTCGAGACGGTTGGACAGCACGACCTGGAAGATGTCACCCTCCCTGATGTGGTCCTTGGCCTTCTCCACCATCTCCGAGTACTGATTCTCTGAGAACATGGCCCTGAAGTCCGACCTGAGGGTGGCGGGAACATGCTCCGCAGGCTCTCCCCTCTTTATGATATCTATAATACGCTCCACCTCGGCCGTGGCCTTGGCGTAGCTGCGGTCGATGTCCTCGTAGCAGGCGTGGGTGATCACCGTGATGGTCTGCTTGAAGTTGTCGAAGACGATGACCTTGTCGAACAGCATCAGGTCCACGTCCTTGAAGTCCTCGTCATCCTCTGCATTGATCTTGAGTGAGGGCTCGGCGTACTTGATGTAGTCATAGGAGAAGTATCCGACCAGGCCTCCGGTGAACGGGGGCAGGTAGTCGAGCCTGGGGCTCCTGTACCTTCTCACTATGTCCTTTATCACCGAGGAGGGATCCTCGCAGTCGAACATCCTCGTTATGCCCTTCTCGGTCATGGTCACGAATCCGTCCTTGCACACGAACTCCAGAACGGGCTCGAATCCGAGGATCGTGTACCTTCCCCATCTCTGCTTGTCCTCAATACTCTCGAGTATGTAGCAGTGGTTGTCGACCTTCATCAGCGCCTTCAGCACCTCTATCGGTGTCCTGACGTCGGCCAATATAGTACGGGATACGGGAATTGTTCTGAATCCCTCCTTGACCAGGTCTCTTGATTCTTCGATCGTTGGGCGGTACATTTCGATCACTTCGTGTCCTTGTTAGTTGCATAAAACCGCAATGTGGTATATAATGTATTTTATTGTTGTGTAGTGTATATTTTTGTACAAATATATGAACGGGATCTTTGAACGGCGTTAGACCGGCAAAACACAGAAGGCATCCACATCTGTGGTGCAGGTTTGAAAGATTTAGGTGGCGTTTTTACAAATAACGAGTTAACGGGGCTCGCCTAAGTTCGTTCCTGCAAGGCTTTATTACAGACTTATTGGATTATATCTCCAACATCCAGAAGTTGCTGTATTTCGAGGGGGGATTAAGCCTTAAATAACGGACCTCCATCCTTCAGTCCGCGACCTTCTGGGATGCCTTTCGGCGACCTAAGGGTCATGGGGGAGAATTATGGAGATTACGGATTGGTTAGGAAGTGACAATCAGCTCGGCATAGACATCTGGACGAAGAAGTATTGTCACGATGGTGAGACCTTCGACCAGTGGCTCGACCGTATCAGCGGCGGGGATGCCGACATCAGGCGCATGATGGCCGAGAAGAAGTTCCTTTTCGGGGGAAGGATCCTCGCCAACAGGGGTCTCTACAAGAGCGGCCTCAAGGTCACATATTCCAACTGCTACGTCCTTCAGCCCCCAGAGGATTCCATCGAATCCATCTTCGAGTGTGCGGGGAGATTGGCCCGTACGTTCAGCTACGGCGGAGGTGCCGGTATCGACATCTCCAAGCTCGCGCCCCGCGGAGCGAAGATCAACAACACCGCTTCCGAGACATCCGGTGCGGTCTCCTTCACGGACCTGTTCTCCATGGTCACCGGCCTCATCGGCCAGCACGGCAGGCGCGGGGCGCTCATGCTCACCATGTCCTGCGACCACCCCGACCTGGAGGAGTTCATGTCGGTCAAGACCGATCTCGAGAGGGTCACCAAGGCCAACATGTCCATCCGTGTCACCGATGAGTTCATGGAGTGCGTCAGGAACAGGGGCACGTTCGTCCAGAGCTTCGACCGTCCCGAGAGCAACCAGCACATCACAAAGGACCTGAACGCGGCGGAGTTCTTCGAGAAGCTCTGCCACGCCAACTGGGACTACGGCGAGCCCGGATGCCTCTACTGGGACAGGATCTCCAACTGGAACCTGCTCAGCGAGTTCCCCGACTACTCCTACGCCGGTACGAACCCCTGTGCCGAGGAGCCCCTTCCCGCCGGAGGATCGTGTCTCCTGGGGAGCATGAACCTTGCCGCATTCGTTAAGGACGGCAAGTTCCAGAAGGAGGAGTTCATCCAGGCAGTCAGGATCTGCGTCCGCGGACTGAACGACGTCCTCGACGAGGGTCTTCCCCTCCATCCCTTGGAGGAGCAGAGGAGGTCCGTCAGCGAGTGGAGGCAGATCGGTCTCGGTATCATGGGTCTCGCAGACATGCTCATCATGCTCGGATACAGATACGGTTCCCCCGAATCCGTCGATTTCTGCGATAAGCTCGGTAAGCTGATGATGGACACCGCCCTCAACGAGTCCGCTCTCCTCGCCAAGGAGAAGGGAATGTTCGAGAAGTGCGTGCCCTCCCAGATCCTCGCCTCGGAGTTCTTCAAGGCGAATGCTACCAAGGAGACGGCCGATCTCGTTGCCCAGTACGGACTCAGGAACTCCCAGCTTCTCACCATCGCCCCCACCGGAACCCTCTCCACCATGATCGGTATATCCGGAGGTATCGAGCCCATTTTCGCCATCTCGTACGAGAGGAGGACCACATCCCTCTCCGACCATGACGACTACTACAAGGTGTACACCCCCATCGTCCAGTCCTATATCGACGACCACCCGGAGATCAGGAGGGACGAGGACCTGCCCGACTTCTTCGTCACAGCCCAGAACCTGGACTACAGGCAGAGGATCGACATGCAGGCCACCTGGCAGAGGCACATCGATGCCTCCATCTCATCCACCGTCAACCTGCCCGAGGACTTCCCCGAGGCCAACGTCTACGACATCTACATGTACGCGTGGCAGTCCGGATGCAAAGGTGTGACCGTGTTCCGCGACGGATGCAAGCGTCTCGGAATCCTCTCCACCAAGGAGAAGGACAAGAAGGACGAGCCCATGAAGGAGGAATCCGTCAAGGAGGAGCCCATGCACGAGGACAAGAGGGGAGTCGTCGAGAAGGTCGACGACAACGTCATCGGCAAGAAGAGGAAGCTCATGACCGGATGCGGAAGCCTTCACTGCACCGCATTCTTCAACCCCAACACCGGGGAGCTCGTGGAGGCATACCTCAACAAGGGATCCACCGGAGGGTGCAACAACTTCATGGTCGGTCTCTCAAGGATGATCTCCCTTGCAGCCAGGTCCGGATGCGGCATCGAGGCCATCGTCGACCAGCTCAAGTCCTGCGGCTCCTGTCCCTCATATGTCGTCAGGACCCACACCAAGAGGGACACCAGCATCGGATCATGCTGCCCCATGGCGGTCGGATGGGCCCTCAGGGACATGTACAACGAGATGCAGTCCCAGATCAAGGGCCTCTCCGCCGATGAGATCGAGGCTGCGGCCGAGAAGAAGCCCAGGGAGGTCATCAACCCCTGCCCCAAGTGCGGAGCGGAGCTCGAGTTCCAGGGTGGATGCAACATCTGCAAGTCCTGCGGATGGACCAAGTGCGAGTGATCGTGATCTGAACCGAGGGGATCACCTCCCCTCACCTTCATTTTTAAATCCCGACGGAGCTTGGCTCATATTCATATAGGAGGATAGAATCGCTCCTTCCGGCGGGTAGTGAGTAAGTCCTGTTCCTATAACGCACGGAGACGACGGTGCTCCTTCAACTTGAATTCGGACAGGCCCACGTCAGACACACCTGGTCTGCCCGTCTCTCATTTCTCCCTGTAAAGCAGCCATCCGAGGATCAGTGCCGCACCGATCCCTGCGGTTATCCCGGAAAGGAACCTCGGCATCGGCATATCGCCCGTGAACGACTCCACCAGCCACTCGATTCCGGTGATGGCAACTAGGATCAGTCCCATCAATGGGATGCCCTTCTCGGAGAGTCTCTCCTCCATCAGACGGCAGACGACCAGTCCGGCGACGAGTCCGATCAGAAGTCCGAGGTCCCTGATGCATATGGGCATCTGGTTCCCGTTGACGACGAAGCATCTCGAGGCCTCCTGATGGCATAGGATGTCTCCCAGCATGTATCCAAAGCCGGTGATGCCCGTCCATCCGTGGTCCATCACCGCAGGGGATCCGTCCAATCCCAGAAAGGAACCGCTCGGATTGATGACGGGTGATATCAGAAACAGGAGAAGCAGGGCTCCGAATCCGATTATTCCGGCCGATAGGATGTCCCTGCGTTCCATGATCTCCCGATATTGTCCCCGGAGATAGGCGTATCGGTCGTATCGTTCCGGATTCACCCGTCTTTTATTTTCCTTTTTGTACAATTAATACCGCATTGCGATAACACCACTATTATTATCCTTATTGTATAACATATAGACAATTAGGTTAAATAGAGACTCGGAAATCGACCAGCCACAACGTCAGGAAGGACGCTACGGAGGTCGCCGCCGGACATGCTGGCTCCTCCGGTGGCAGGTAGCATGTACGATTTCGACAAGGTCACGCCGCGCAGGGGAACTGATTCAGAGAAATGGGATGACTGCAACCCGGATGTGCTCCCGATGTGGATCGCCGACATGGATTTCCAGGTCGCTTCGTTTATCATCGAGGCCATCCACCTGATCGGCGAATCCATGAATCCATGAGGGATGCCTTCGACAGGAATGTCATGAACGTGGTGCTGATCAAACCGGAGCTTTGGGCCGGTTCCAAGCGCCTCCCTCAGGAGTATCCCCCAAGGGCGCGTGTGACGCCCGGATTCGATTCCAGGGACTTCCCCGAACCCGTGCTCACCCGTCTGGAGGCAATCCGCGAGGTCATGTCCTCCGTGGATGACTACGACCCGGTGGTCTCCAACATCGGCGTGCCATCCAAGGCGACCTACGCCTCCAGGGACCGTCCCCTGAACTTCTACATGCTGGGAAGCTATACCCAGGCCACCCCCATCGGACTGGGGATGTCCCTCGTGTCCGATAGGAGGGTGGTGGTGATAGACGGTGACGGAAGCCTCTTCGGTTCCTCCGTCTTCCCCGTTCTGGCATCTCTCAGGCCGTCCAACCTCACCGTTGTCTGCGTGGACAACGGAGCCTTCGGATCCACCGGCAACCAGGTCAACCAGGCCTACGGATGCGTTGACCTTGCCGCCGTCGCATCCGCCTTCGGACTCCCAGATGTGCGCAGGGCCCACACCCCCGAGGGGATCCGCTCTGCGATGGACGGAAGGGACGGGTTCAGGTTCGTCCATGTGCCGATAAAGGCTTTCAACTCCGATTCACCCAACATCCCCCTGACCGCGGCACAGATCCGCGACAGGTTCATGTCGGCCCTCTGAAACCCATTCCCGACCGTCCCCGGTTTTATGGGGGCGGTCCATCATCATCCGATGTCACAGGCTCACCTGCCCGCATAAGGCGAATATGAGCAGGGATATCGGACACATCAGGCAGAACCTCCAAAGTGTGTCCACGAACCTCCCTCCCCTGCCGAGACTCGACGTCAGCAGCGATATGAGGGCGCACAGTTCCACCAGGTACACCCCCAGGACGGACGAGGTGTCCGTCAGTCCGCTGTACCCCGCCATCGAGGACAGGGGTTCCAGCATCGACACGCTCAGCCCTAGCACCATCGGGGCGAACACAGCCGCCGTTGCGAACATCATGTCTGTTAGCGATTTCAGCCTGGTCTCAAGCACCCTCATCGTGACCCCGCGGTTCTGATACTGCCTACCCATGGTCACCGCGAGTCTCCCGGCGTCCTCCACATCCCTGACGGAACAGGACCTTATGTCGTCCATCGACGATGCCATCTCCTCGGATACGGGTGATACCGCTACTCTGACCGCCGATCCGGTATCGCCCCTGCAC
>Ga0129308_1002675_pt1 | contig 14403 bp, 7 predicted proteins | sample L827metagenome_FD_94440 | JGI IMG/M metagenome (GOLD analysis project Ga0129308, IMG submission 94440) | Ring-tailed lemur group fecal microbial communities from Wisconsin, USA - L827 metagenome | ecosystem: Host-associated > Mammals > Digestive system > Large intestine > Fecal | place: USA...
AAAGACGGTTGACGGAACAGCATACGATGGAACGGTCTGCACGGTGACTGTGGAAAAAACAGATGACGAAAAGGGTAAACTGATAGCAACGGCCGATAAGACGCCTGCGCAGTTGACGTTTACGAACACCTATACAGCAAGCGGCGACATCGAGATTGCAGGAACCAAGAGCTATAACAAGGATCTTGCGGGTGACGACTTCGAGTTCACGCTGACTGAGGTGGATGCGGACGGCAGTGTCGTGGAAAACGGTCATACGGATACAGCAAAGAATGACGCGACTGGAAGCTTCAAGTTTGACAAGATCAGCTACACAGAAGCCGGAACTTACTACTACGAAGTGGCAGAGAAGAACGGCGGCGAGACGGTTGGCGGTACAACATACGATGATACGGTTTACACGGTGACCGTCAAGGTAGAAGATGACGGAAAAGGTAAACTGGTAGCAACGGCCGACAAGGCTGCCGGGCAGATGGAGTTCACAAACACTTATACTGCGAGCGGTGATATCGAGATCGCGGGAACCAAGAGCTACAACAGGGAACTCAAGGGTGATGATTTTGAATTTACACTGACCGAAGTAAATGTTGACGGTGAAGCAGTAGAGAATGGTTACACGGAAACTGTAAAGAATGATGTGGACGGAAGCTTCAAGTTTGGCAAGATCAGCTACGCAGAAGCCGGAACTTACTACTACGAAGTGGCAGAGGTGAACGGCGGCGAGACGGTTGGCGGTACAACATACGATGATGCAGTCTACACGGTAACTGTCAAGGTAGAAGATGACGGAAATGGCAAGCTGATCGCAACGGCCGATAAGACGCCTGCGCAGTTGACGTTTACGAACACCTATACAGCAAGCGGCGATATCGAGATCGCAGGAACCAAGAGCTATAACAAGGATCTTGCGGGTGACGATTTTGAGTTCACGCTGACTGAGGTGGATGCGGACGGTAACGTCGTAGAGAATGGTTACACGGCTACTGCAAAGAATGACACAGAGGGAAGCTTCAAATTTGACAAGATCAACTACAGTGAGGCTGGAACTTACTATTACAAAGTGTCAGAGACAAACGGCGGTCAGACAATCAACGGTACGACGTATGACAGCGCAGTTTATACGGTGACGGTAACTGTGACAGACAATGGTGATGGTACACTCACAGCAGTTGCAGACAAGACGGCTGCTCAGGTGGAGTTCCGGAATACCTACTCTGCATCTGGGGAACTGACGCTCGAGGCACTGAAAACAATGGCCAACGCGCAGGACGCGCTTGCTGCGTTTACATTCGATCTGAAAGACGCGGACGGAAAGGTAATCGGGACCGTTACAAATGACGGAACTGGCAAAATTGCTTTCCCGAAGCTTACTTATGACTTTGAGGACGCTGGCAAGACATTTACTTATACGGTAAGCGAGCAGCAGCCGCAGAGCGCGGATATGTACATTTACGATCAGACGATCTATACGGTAGCTGCAGTGATCAGCGACAATGGCGATGGTACGCTGAAGGTTGATACTACAGTCAGTGGACCGGCGGGCAGTGTTCCGTATACGCCGGAGACAATGAAATTTGTCAATGATGTGACGCTGGTTAAGATCAGCAAAGTAGATATCACAGACAGCAAGGAGCTTGCAGGTGCTCACATTCAGATCCTTGACAGGAACGGCAATGTAGTGGTGGAATGGGATTCCACGGATCAGCCGTACGAGGCGAAGGGCCTGAAGACGGGCGAGACCTATACGCTGCGTGAGACGGTTGCCCCGAATGGTTATACGGTTACGGTGGATACGACCTTTGAACTGAATCAGGACGGAAGCATTAATACGGAGAAGACCACAACGACCAGCAAGGACGGCGTGCTTCTTGTAGAGGATGACGTGACTTCTGTGAAGATCAACAAGGTCGACGCCGTAGACGGCAGAGTTCTCGCCGGCGCGCATCTCCAGCTCTTTGATGAGGCTGGGCAGCTTGTGACGGAGTGGGATTCGACGGCAGAGGCGTATGAGCTGAGGGGGCTTGTAGCGGGTAAGACTTACACGCTGCATGAGACAGTCGCTCCGGCGGGCTATGTTGTGAATACCGTGGATGTGACGTTTACACTTGACGCGAGAGGTGAGATCGACGCGACGAAGACGACTGCAAAGGTCAGCGCGGATGGCATCGTTCTTGTAGAGAACAATATGGTGAAGAGTGAAAATGCTTCGATTTCCGTAACAAAGAAGCTCACATTGGTCGGAGCGCCGATGGCGGCGGTTGACCAGACTTTCTATGTGGCGCTCTATGCAGACGAGGCATGTACGAACCGTATTTCGGACGTCAAACCGATCGTGTTCAGGAATACATCGGTGTCGACTGTGGAGTTTACAGGTCTTGATGTTGGCAGAACGTATTATGTCGGCGAATGTGACGCAAGCGGAACGATGCTTGTATCCGGTGTTCTGGCGGATGGTTCGGTCTACTCGCCGAACTTTGCGGAGGGCAATCAGGCGACCGTGACAGACGCGGATGGTGTGACGACGGTTACCTTTGAGAACGAGTTCTTTTCGATGCCGCCAGGATTCTACAGGGATGGTTGGCTGACGATCACGAAGCGTCTGGTTGGAATCGGCGGGGAGGACATAGAGAGCGATGAGGTCTTCTATGCAGGTATCTTTGACGATGCGGCCTACACAAAGCTTTCCGAGCAGACACCGCAGAATATCGTGCCGCTGGAGCTGAACGGTAATTCATCCGTGAGTGCTGAAGTGATAGTGTCAATTCCGTGGGACGGTACGTCTGCGACGGTTTATGTGACTGAGGTTGATGAGAACGGAGTTCCGGTATCGACAGCTCAGGGCTTCATGTACGAAGTAAGCGTGGATCAGACGAAGGTAACTTTGAATAAGGATAATCCGGAGGCTTCCGTAACGATCACGAACAGAGAGTACGAAGAAGAGTACGAAGAATATGAGGAAGAATACGAGGAAGAGACGGAGATTGAGACAGAGACAGAGAAGTCCGTTAAATCCGTGAAGACTGGTGATGATACGCCGGTTATCCCGTATGCGATGGCTCAGATTGCATCGGCATTCATACTGGTACTTCTGTGGTACAGACGCAGGAGGCTGGGCGAGAAGTAAAAAGCTGCAGCCCGGTCAGGAAGATTTGATTCCGCAGGGATTTCTAAAGTAAAAACAATTACAGATAAGCATTGCAGAACGGCGCTCCGGGCAATCCGGCAGCGCCGTTTTCTGAAGATATTGTTGTTAACGGTTCTGATTGCTACGGACATCAATCAGAAGATTCGGGACAAAGATTTACTAATGTGTTTTTTTATGGTATCATCGAGCTTAGTGACCATAGTGTCATGGCAGCATGAGACGGTAATCGGATAAAGAGTCCGGTATTGTGAAATAAGGAGCAGTATTTATGAAGAATAAAAAGCGGATCGGTTCTCTCCTGTGTATGCTGGCAGCGTCGGCGCTCCTGCTGACGGGCTGTGCGATGGGAGAGGCTGACGGAGCGAAGACCGTGCAGGGGATAAAAGCGCTTGAGGAAGGCGAATATGAGCAGGCTCAGAAGTTTTTTGAGGATGCGGTGAGGGAGGGCGAGCAGCAGATGCTGGCGTGCCGCGGACTTGGCATGGCTTATATGGGCCTTGCAAAATACGAGGAGGCCGAGGAGTCATTCAAGGCGGCTCTCGAGTATGCGGACAATCGCCAGCCGGAAAATGTGCGTGATATCCGGTTGTATCTGGCGACGGTCCAGTACCGGCTTGGCGAGTATGAGGATGCCGTCGGGACGTGTACGGATCTGCTTGAAGCGGATCAGGAGGGAAATGTGGAGGCGTACTATCTGCGCGGCGCAGCCAGCCTGATGGAGAATGAGCAGGATGCCGCGCGCGCGGATTTCGATGCGGCTGTCGCGATGGATCCGGGAAATTATGACCTGTATCTGAATATTTATGAGTGCTACAATCAGAAGAATCTCTCGGGACTTGGAGGCGAATATCTGCAGAGCGCGCTGAATATTCAGGGCGAGGAGCTGGAACACTATTACAACCGGGGCCGGGTTTATTTTTATCTGGAAAATTATGAGGAAGCGCAGCGGCAGCTTATCGGGCCGGTGGAAGCGGGCTACGAGCCGGCGATGTATTTGATCGGCCGGGTTTATCTCGCGCTTGACGATTATGAACACGCGCGGGCCGTATATCAGCAGATTGCGGACAAGTCAGGAGCGAGTGCGGAGACGTACAACGGTCTCGCTCTGTGCGCGATGCAGATGAAAGACTATGATACGGCGCTGTCGTATATCAGCCAGGGGCTTGCGCTTGAAGATGCGGCGGACAAGCAGGAGCTTTACTTCAATGAGATTCTGGTATATGAGAAAAAGCTCGATTTTGAGACGGCAAAGATAAAGGCGCAGGAGTACGTCGTGCGGTATCCGTCCGACGAGGCAGGGCAGCGGGAGAAGACGTTCCTGTCGACGCGGTAATAAAAAATGGAAGAACAGGATGTGCCTGAGAAGACGGCAGCTACAGAGCAGAGGAGACAATATGACAGGTTATGAATTTGAGGAAGTGCAGGAGCGCGTCATTCTGATCGGCGTCCAGATTTCCGACGGCGACGATACGGAGGAGTCGTTAGCGGAGCTTGGCGATCTCGCTTTTACAGCGGGCGCAGAGGTGGCAGGGACGGTGATTCAGCGGCGCGAGGCGATCCATCCGGGCACTTATATCGGAAAAGGGAAAATTGATGAGGTGAGGAATCTGCTCTGGGAGACGGAGGCGACCGGGGTGATCTGTGACGATGAGCTGTCGCCTGCGCAGATGAACAACCTGCAGCGGGAGCTCGACTGCAAGGTCATGGACCGGACGCTGCTGATTCTCGATATTTTTGCGCGCCACGCGACGACGCGTGAGGGCAAGATTCAGGTTGAGCTGGCGCAGCTTCGTTACCGCGCGGCGCGGCTTGCAGGGCTCGGCAATTCGCTCTCAAGACTTGGCGGCGGCATCGGTACGCGCGGACCGGGAGAGAAGAAGCTGGAGATGGACCGCCGTGTCATCCGCACGCGGATCAGCCATCTCAAACGTGAACTCGATGAGGTGATCCGCCACCGCGAGCTGATCCGTTCACAGCGCCGCAGGAGCGAGCAGAGGATCGTTGCGCTTGTCGGTTATACGTCCGTCGGCAAATCCGCGATTTTCCGGACGTTGACGGGAGCGGACGTCCTGGAGGATGCGAAGCTGTTCGCGACGCTCGACACGACGACGCGCGCGATCCGCCTTTCGGGGAGTCAGGAGGTGCTGTTGACTGACACGGTCGGCTTTATCCGCAAGCTGCCGCATCATCTGATTGAGGCGTTTAAGAGCACGCTCGAGGAGGCGTGCTGTGCGGACATCCTCGTACATGTCGTGGACTCGGCGAGCCCGCAGATGGAAGCGCAGATGCACGTCGTCTACGAGACACTGCATGAGCTTGGCGCGGACAAGAAGCCGGTGATCACCGTTTTCAACAAGCAGGATCTCCTGCCGGACAGGAAACTTTACCGCGATATGCGTGCCGATTTCTGCATTGCTGCGAGCGCACATACGGGTGAGGGCATGGAGGAGCTGCGAGGTGATATCGCAGAGGTGCTGCGCAGCCAGAAGATTTACATTGAGCGCCTTTACACGTATGACAAGGCAGGGCTGATCCAGCTCATCCGCAGGCGGGGCGAGCTGCTCGAGGAGGATTACAGACCGGAAGGGATTTTTGTGCGCGCGTATGTGCCGCAGGATATTTATATGGATGTCTGAGACGAATTTGCTGAATGATAATCAGAATAGCCGGAATAGTCTGTCAACTTATGAATTTTTCAGAGATGCCGCAAAGGTTTCCGGCTGTATTTTTTGTGTTATTCCCAAGGATTGGGGGGCATCACAAAATCAGGAATTTGTCAAGTACGAAAAAGAATTCAGACTATAATGCGAATAGTCAGCATACCATATATAGTGTTGTTAGTGGAAATGAAACATATATATAGTAGTTATAGCATTGACTTCCCTACTCGTCGGTGTTATACTGGAACACGCAGCGACAGTAAAATCACGAATGAGTTTGGAGGAGTTGTACATTGTTCAGAGTAGTGAAGCGCGATGGAGAAATAGCAGAGTTTGATCTGTCAAAAATAAGCGGCGCGATTTCAAAGGCATTTGAGGCGACGCAGATGGAGTACAATCAGGATATTGTGGAATTGCTGGGCCTTCGAGTGACGGCCGATTTTCAGAAGAAGATCCATGACGGCCTGATTGATGTCGAGAGTGTGCAGGACAGCGTCGAGGAGGTGCTGGGACAGGCAGGGTATGCCGAGGTGGCGAAGGCATATATCCTGTACCGCAAGCAGCGCGAGAAGATCCGCAATATGAAATCGACGATCCTCGACTACAAGGAGATCGTCAACAGCTATGTGAAGGTGGAGGACTGGCGCGTCAAGGAAAATTCGACGGTGACGTATTCGGTTGGCGGCCTGATCCTGAGCAATTCCGGCGCGGTGACGGCGAATTACTGGCTGTCCGAGATTTACGACCAGGAGATCGCGGAGGCGCACCGCAATGCCGATATTCACCTGCACGACCTGTCGATGCTGACGGGCTACTGCGCAGGCTGGTCGCTGAAGCAGCTTATTCTGGAGGGGCTTGGCGGTATTAAGGGCAAGATCACCTCGGCTCCGGCGAAGCATCTGTCGGTGCTGTGTAACCAGATGGTGAACTTCCTCGGCATCATGCAGAACGAGTGGGCGGGAGCGCAGGCGTTCTCATCGTTTGACACGTATCTTGCGCCTTTTGTGAAGGCGGACCATCTCTCCTACCCGGAGGTTAAGAAATGCATTGAGTCCTTTATCTACGGCGTCAATACGCCGAGCCGCTGGGGCACGCAGGCGCCGTTCTCGAATATTACGCTTGACTGGACTGTGCCGAACGATCTCGCGAACCTTCCGGCGATCGTCGGGGGGAAGGAGATGGATTTCACCTACGGCGACTGCAAGGCCGAGATGGACATGATCAATAAGGCGTTCATCGAGACGATGATCGAGGGGGACGCGGAAGGGCGCGGCTTCCAGTATCCGATTCCGACGTACTCGATTACGCGTGATTTCGACTGGTCCGAGACGGAGAACAACCGTCTGCTGTTCACGATGACCGCGAAATACGGGACGCCGTATTTTTCCAATTATATCAACAGCGATATGGAGCCGGGCGATGTGCGCAGCATGTGCTGCCGCCTGCGCCTTGATCTGAGGGAGCTGCGCAAGAAGACAGGTGGGTTTTTCGGCTCGGGCGAGAGCACGGGAAGCATCGGCGTCGTGACGATCAATCTGCCGCGGATCGCGTTCCTGGCTGCGAATGAGAAGGATTTCTACCGCCGCCTTGACCGGATGATGGATATTTCGGCGCGCTCGCTGAAGATTAAGCGGGATGTCATTACGAAGCTTCTGGACGAGGGCCTTTATCCGTATACGAAGCGTTACCTCGGTTCCTTTAACAATCACTTTTCGACGATCGGCCTGATCGGGATGAACGAGGCCGGATTGAATGCGAACTGGCTGCGCAAGGATCTGACGCATGAGGAGACGCAGCAGTTCGCGAAGGATGTTCTGAACCATATGCGTGAGCGTCTCGTTACCTATCAGGAGGAGTACGGCGATCTGTACAATCTTGAGGCGACTCCGGCTGAGTCGACGACGTACCGCCTTGCGAAGCATGACCGGGCGCGCTGGCCGGAGATCATCACGGCGGGCAAGCCGGGCGACACGCCTTATTATACGAACAGCTCGCATCTGCCGGTAGATTATACTTCCGATATTTTTGATGCGCTTGATATTCAGGATGAGCTGCAGACGCTCTATACATCAGGAACGGTATTCCACGCATTCCTCGGCGAGCGGCTCCCGGACTGGAAGGCAGCGGCGGCGCTTGTGCGCAGGATTGCTGAGAATTACAGGCTTCCGTATTATACGATGTCCCCGACCTACTCGATCTGCCAGGCGCACGGCTACCTCGACGGGGAGCAGAAGGTCTGCCCGATCTGCGGGGAGCGCACGGAGGTCTACAGCCGGATTACAGGCTACTACCGTCCGGTGCAGAACTGGAACGACGGCAAGACGCAGGAGTACGCGAATCGGAAGCTGTACGATATTCAGACTTCCCGCCTGAAGCGTGAGGATAGCCCGATGTACCGCGCGGGGGCGAATTGTACGGTTGATGCCGGGAGCGGCGCGCAGGTGTCTGTGGAGCGGCAGACCGGAGATAACGGTCAGGACTGTGTTCAGGTGTCTGTGGAGCAGCAGACCGGAGCTGTCGGCAGGATCGGGGTACAGGCCGCAGCGGGGACGGCAGCGGACGATGTCCATGCTGCATCGCGGGAGGCATCCGTGCCGGGTGCGAAGGTACTTCTATTTACAACGAGTACGTGTCCGAACTGCCGCATCGCGAAGGAGATGCTGCGCAATGAGCCGTACGAGCTTGTAGACGCGGAGCAGAATCAGGAGCTTGTGAGCCGCTTCGGTGTCATGCAGGCCCCGACGCTGGTCGTCATGCATGACGGTGAGGTTGACAAGTACGTGAACGCATCAAATATTAAGCGGTATGTGGATCAGAAGCGTGCCTGAAAAGGAGGCCGCCCGGACTGCGTTCCGGGTGATATGGAAACACATATATTCAGTTATAGTGTATACAAAAATCCGGCGGGATGCTGAATGGCCCCGCCGGATTTCGTGTGTCATAGGAAATGTTACTTGCTTCACTAGTAAGCGCATCGCAAAAATGTGTGCTACGCTGCCGGATAAACCTGCAATGCTGCGTGGTAACTTCGCCTTCGCGCGGATGCGCGTCTGTGCAAAGAAGTCAGATTTCCTGATTAGAGCAGCGCCAGATTCTGCAGCGCCTTTTCTGACAGAATCACGTCGAAATGCTCTGTGAAGTAGGAGTCCATACCCGGTATGAACTTGCAGGCAAGCGCGTACTCGGAGAGGATATTGCAGGTCTTGTTGAACTGCTCGGCAGCACAGTCCGCTTTGCGCAGCAGCAGGTAGTACTGGCCGCTCTCCGGCTCCTTGTAGAGAGAGTTCGGTCCGTCGTAAACAGATCCAAGCACCTTCGCGGCGCGGATCGCGTCGTCGAGCGAGAAAAACAGATAGGAGCGTGTCAGATTGCCGAGCTCCTCGTCACTGTCGTCCGGAGTCTCTGAAGTAGTCTCAGTCTGCGTGGCTGAACTGTCTGCAGCTTTCTGTGCGGCGCGCTTCCTGGCCTCGGTGATTTTCTTGATCAGACCGAGGATATCGTCGGCACCTTCAATTCTGTCCTTGAGGTCGGCGTACGAGAGACCTGCGTCGTGGCCGGAGCCCTCTGGTGAGAACCGGGCGAATCTTGTATCGAGTTCCTCTGGATCCTCTACTTTGGTGATGATGATAAGAATCGCTTCCATAGAGAGCGGAATCGCTTCTACTACAAGAGGTATATTGTCAGCTTCAAAGCCGAGATCCTGCGCGGCGAGCTGCATCATATCCTGAAACAGTTCGCGGGCCTTCTCGGAGCCGTACGCAAGCTCATTGAGGTTGATTTCCCTGCTGGCAAGGTCTTCTCTGGTCAGGGTACAGCGAATTTGCCTGTCATTGACTTTTTCAATTTTCATTCCATCACATCCTTACCTGATTTGCAGTTGATATTAATATTATAACTTTAATTATACACTCAGTCAGGCTCTATTGTAAAGTGGATAAATTTGAGTAAAAATCACTTGCAAATCATACACATATTATATATAATGTACAACAGAAGGGTTAAAGAAACATTGCGGAAAGGAGGTCGCGGTCACACTGTATTTCCCTGCTGACAGTTGTCAGAGCCCTTCGCTGTTTCTTTTTACGCATTATAATCAATTTCTGTTTTTTACGCAAGTAAATTTCAAATCAATCCGGACGGATTGAAACAAAGCGTTGCTGGTCACGGAGTGAACAGTAATAACAAAGCAAATGGACATAGAATATCAGAGGTCAGGAATACATATATCACACACGCACCTTCCGATTTTCCATGTACAAAGCAAAGGAGAAGATGAGCTACACAATGAGGAAAGATGAAGGCAGGCCAAAGCTGCAGGCTGCCAGTCACGGAGTGTATAGCGGTGAAGGCCGGTTGCCGTATGTGCCGGAGTATGAGGTGTACGGCGCCGGTTGCGAACTGCCGTATGTGTCGGAGACTGAAGCATACGGCAGCAGATGCGAGGATGCCGCTGCCGCGCTCAGGTCGGAGCTTCGAAGCTACGAGCGGGCGGGGACACACCTGTATCTTGACGGCCATCCAGAGACGGCGGATGAGATTGCGCGTGCATGCCTGCTGTCGGAGGATTCCGCGTATATGCGGGATTTTATCGGAGACGAGCATGAGTGCATCACAGAGATCCATTTCATAAAAATCGCGGAGGATCAGGTATTTCAGGAAAGGAAAAGCAGCCGGTAAGCTGGCAATCCCTTATGCATTTTCTTAATTTTTTAATAAACCTGTCCGAAAATAATGACGATTTTTGCGTGAACTGGTATAATGTGAACACTTAACGAATGCAAGCCAGGGGCGCAGCATGAGTTTAGTGAGAACATATGCCTGGACACTTAGCGAGGTATTTACGAGCTTAGTGACCACGGTATAATGTGAACACTTAACGAATGCAAGCCAGGGGCGCAGCATGAGTGATTGCAACAGGATTTGTTTGAGCAATGGGCGAAGCGCCGGGCCGTATTGCCCGGAGGAGCCTGGTTTCGGGGGAGTGGCCGGTGGGAGTACCGGCTGCCTGATGTGGGGTTTGCGATGAAAGGGGAAGTACAGTGATGGATCAAAGAAAAAAGGTATTTCGGCGGCTGGCTGCCGCGATTGTGGGAGTCGGCCTGCTGTCTATTGTATTTGTATGTATTGTGAAATTTGTACCTACTTCGAAGCGTATGAGCCCGGAGGAGTATTTCGGGACACTCGGAGAGGGTGAGGCTGTAGTGATCGTGGAGGATCATGTCGCGCAGCAGCGTGCGCAGATCATCGATGGCAATGTTTATCTGGATTACACGCTGGTGCAGAGTGAGATCAATTCACGCTTTCACTGGGACTCGTCGGTCGGGCTGCTGCTCTTTACGACGGCGGATCAGATTTTTGAGATCGCTCCGAACGGGACGACGTATACGGCGGACGGAGAGAGCTTTGACGCGGGCTACGAGATTATGAAGACAACCTCGTCCGGCATGCTGCTGTCGCTGAATTTCCTGCAGCAGTATTCCGATGTGAAATGTGCCGTGTACGATACGCCCTCGCGTGTTGTGATCACACGGGGCAGCACGCAGATTACGTCCGCGGTCGCCGCCAAGCCGTGCGCGGTGCGTTACCAGGGCGGGATCAAGAGTCCGATTCTGACTGAGATCGCTGCGGGAACTGCAGTGACTGTGCTGACACAGATGGAGAACTGGTCGGAGGTAGTGACGGAGGACGGCTACATCGGTTATGTCAAAAACAACCGGCTGCGGGACGTGCAGGAGACGACGCGAGAGACGTATTATCAGGGCGCACCGTACACGAGCATCAGACGGGACGACCGGGTGAATCTTGTCTGGCATCAGATCAACTATCCGGAGATGAACGCGCAGCTTGAGGAGGATATCGCGTCCGTAAGCGGCGTCAATGTCATTTCGCCAACGTGGTATTTCCTGCAGGATAATTCCGGGGAGATTTTGTCGTATGCGGATGCGTCCTATGTGGAGCGGGCGCATGCGGCGGGCCTGCAGGTGTGGGCGCTGATCAGCAATTTCAGCCCGGATGTCAGCACGACGGCGCTGCTGTCGTCGCGGGCCGCGCGCCAGAAGGTGCAGAATTATCTCGTCAATGAGGCGCTGACGCTTGGCTTTGACGGCATCAATATCGATTTTGAAAGCATCGCGCAGGAGGCGGGCTATGATTACGTTCAGTTCATGCGCGAGCTGTCGATCCTGTGCCGGAAGAATCAGATCATCCTGTCCGTTGACGTTCCCGTGCCGATGGATTTTTCCAGACATTACAACCGCAGGGAGCTCGGTACGGTCTGCGATTATGTGATTGTGATGGGATACGACGAGCACTATGCGGGATCGGATCTGGTCGGCAGCGTTGCTTCGATGGATTTTGAAAGAACAGGAATTGAGAATATGCTGCTTGAGATGCCGGCGGAGAAGCTGATTGGTGCGATCCCGTTTTACACGAGGCTCTGGTACACGCAGACCTCGGAGGACGGCTCGCAGCAGGTGACGAGCGAGGCGCTCTCGATGGATCAGGCGGACCAGGTGCTTGCGGACGCAGGCGTCACGCCGGTATACGATGAGAGCACAGGACAGCAGTATGCCGAGTGGACGAACGCAGAGGGACAGTTCTGCCAGGTGTGGCTGGAGGATGAGCAGTCCGTTGCGGCGCGCGCCGGGCTGATCAGCCAGTATGGTCTTGCGGGAATCGCCGGGTGGGTGCTCGGGAATGAACAGGACTGGGTGTGGGGGCTGATTGCGGAAGCAATCGCGTGATTGTCCAGGGAATAGGATGCCATTGTTCAGGCCGGAGCTGGCGCGGCTGCCGAAGAATATGATGTTATTGCTCAGGCCGGAGTTGGTGCGATTGGTTACTGTTTATGCATCTACTGTCCCGCGAGGTGTTTTCGTGCAGTATGCACGAAAATCCCGAGGGTTGCAGCGCCAAAATGCGTTGAAAACGCATTTTGTGTGCATCGCGAAGCGGGTTGCTGTGAGCGGCCAGCATGGCCGTGAACAGTAACTGCGATTGCCGGAGAATAGGATTCTGCAATGTTCCGTGCTTGCGGATCATGTCCAAAAGTTTTATAATCAGCGTAGTGAAATATAAGTTATCGTTCAGGCCAGAGCGGCGTGGCTGCCGGAGAATATGATTCGGGCGGCAGTTTGGGCTTTGCGAAGCGAATTTGTATGTCCGGACTGCGAGTGACTGGTTGCGGAGCGGTTCCTGTATATTGGTTATGAAGTGAAATAGAACGATTTGGCGGTCGGTGGGACCGTCCGGGAGGAAAAATGTTAATTTCTATCGTGATACCCTGCTATAATTCAGAGAAGATGATCCGTAAGGAAGTCGAACTGATCTTGGCGGAGTTTGAGAAAAATGAGGGATATGAGTGTGAGCTTGTGCTTGTGAACGATGGCTCGCGTGACGATACCTTTGGAGAGATCCGGCGTCTTGGCGCGGATTACCCGAATGTCTGCGGCGTCAATCTGATGCGCAATTTCGGGCAGCACAATGCGCTGATGGCGGCGCTGCACTATACGAATGGTGATTTTGTGATGGGGATGGACGACGATATGCAGACGCACCCGTCGCAGATGTTCAAGCTGATCCACAAGCTTGAGGAGGGGTATGACCTCGTCTACGGCGTCTACCCGGTGCGGAAAAATTCTCCGCTGAAGAATTTTACGAGTCTGCTGAACAAGGTCAGCTCGCGTGTCATGCTCGGGAGGCCGAAGGAGATTGTCTCAAGCAATTTCTGGATTATCACGTCGGCCGTCAGGGATGAGGTCGTCAAATACGACAGCTTCAATCCATACATAGATGCGATTTTTTACCGCGTCACGCACAATATCGGAAATGTTGAGATCGAGCATTTCAAGCGCGAGGTCGGCAGCTCGAATTACACATTCAAGAAGCTGGTGACGCTCTGGCTTGCCTACTGGAATTTCTCAGTGATTCCGCTGCGCGTGTCGTTTTATCTCGGGCTTGGCTCGGCGGCGGCAGGCGTGCTGATCGCGATCTGGCTTGTCATCAACAAGATCATGGATCCGGATATTCCGGTCGGCTGGTCGTCGACCGTCTGCGTTATGGTGCTGTTTTTCGGGCTTGTGCTGCTGATGCTCGGCGTCGTCGGGGAGTACCTCGGGAAGATCATCCTGATTCTGAATAACACACCGCAGTATATCGTGCGTGAGACCGTGAACGCGCCGGGAAGTAAGAGCCTTTCCACAATGGTGAAGGAGATCACGAGGGCTGAGGCGGCGTGCGCCGGGGCAACAGGAATTGAAGCAGCATGTGCAGGGACAGCGGGGGCTGAAGCAGCGAGGGACAGAGTATCGAGAGCTGAGGTCGCGTGTACCGGGAAGCAGCCCCGGGAGGAGAGTAGTCTGGAAGGACAGACTTTGAGAAGAAACGGTTCAGGAGAGCAGACTTCAGGAGAATGCAGCTCAGAGATGCATCATTCAGAAGGGCGTGACATATGAAGAAAATTTTAATTCTGGGCGCCAGCGTATATCAGGCGCCTTTGATCCGTGCAGCGAAGCGGATGGGACTGTACACGGTCGTGGCGAGCGTTCCGGGGGAGTATCCGGGCTTTGCGCTGGCGGATAAGGTATACCGGATCGATAC